>RCNI01001963.1_pt1 | contig 10453 bp, 9 predicted proteins | sample 2041151 | NCBI WGS metagenome assembly RCNI01 (sample SAMN09708214, study PRJNA481090) | feces metagenome | isolation source: feces | place: Antarctica: Albino Rookery
TTAGATCCAAACAACGCAAAAGCAGCAATTGACAGAGCTTGCCAGCTTATTGAAGAGCTTGGTGCAGGAGAAGTAGTGGGTGGAACAGTTGATGTTTATGGAAAAGTAAAAGAACCTGTAAGAGTTCCATTTAATGCGAAAAAGATCAATGCGATGTTAGGAACAGATATTTCTGAAGAAAAAATGTTAGAATATTTCAAGAAAATTGACCTTGAATATGATGAAGAAACAAAAGAAGTTATTGCACCTACATTCCGTCATGATTTGTTCCGTATTGCTGATTTAGCAGAAGAAGTTGCAAGATTTTATGGATATGATAATATTCCTACGACACTTCCAACTGGAGAGGCAACAACAGGAAAATTATCTTTTAAACTTCGTATCGAAGAAATTGCAAGAGACATTGCAGAATTCTGTGGATTCAGTCAGGGAATGACTTATTCATTTGAAAGTCCGAAAGTGTTTGATAAATTACTTCTGCCAGAAGATTCTGTGCTTAGAAATACAGTAAATATTATGAATCCACTTGGGGAAGATTATAGTATCATGCGTACAACATCTTTAAATGGAATGCTGACTTCTCTCGCAACAAATTATAATCGTAGAAACAAGTCTGTACGTTTGTATGAACTTGGAAATATTTATCTTCCAAAACAGCTCCCTGTAACAGAACTTCCAGAGGAACGTATGCAGTTTACACTTGGTATGTATGGAGATGGTGATTTCTTCAGCATGAAAGGTGTAGTAGAAGAGTTCTTTGAGAAGATTGGAATGAGCAAACGTGAGACATATGATCCGAATGCAGGAAAAACATTTCTTCATCCGGGACGTCAGGCAAATATTCTTTATGAAGGAACTGTTGTAGGATATTTAGGAGAGGTTCATCCGGAAGTTGCAGATATTTATGGAATAGGTGATCGCGCTTATGTTGCAGTTCTTGATATGCCGGCAATTCTTCCATATGCTACATTTGATAGAAAATATGAAGGAATAGCAAAGTATCCTGCTGTAACACGTGATATCAGCATGGTAGTTCCAAAAAATATTCTTGTAGGACAGATTGAGGAAGTTATTGAAAACAAAGGTGGTTCTTACCTGGAAAGTTTTACACTCTTTGATCTATACGAAGGTTCTCAGATTAAAGAAGGATTTAAATCCGTTGCATATTCTATCGTATTCCGTGCAAAAGATAAGACATTAGAAGAAGCAGATATAACAGCAGCTATGAATAAGATCCTAAAAGCACTCGAAGAGCTGGGAATTGAATTAAGACAGTAGTCTTATAGGAAAGAGAAGGGATTAAGATTGAAAACAAGTGATTTTTATTATGATCTTCCAGAGGAACTTATAGCACAGGATCCTCTTTTAGATCGTTCAAGTTCCAGACTTCTTAAACTTGATAAGGAGTCTGGAGAAACGGAACACCGCAGTTTTAAAGATATATTGGAGTATTTAAAACCTGGGGATTGTCTGGTTATTAACAATACAAAAGTTATTCCTGCACGTCTGATCGGAGCAAAAGTAGGAACAGATGCAAAAGTAGAAGTTCTTCTTTTGAAGCGAAAAGAAAAGGATGTATGGGAAACTTTAGTAAGACCGGGAAGAAAAATGAAGGTTGGAGCAAGAGTAAGTTTTGGCGATGGCCTTCTTGTAGGCGAAGTAATTGATATTGTAGAAGAAGGAAATCGTCTGATTCGTTTTGAATATGAGGGAATCTTTGAAGAAATACTAGATCAGTTAGGTCAGATGCCTCTTCCACCATATATCACACATCAGCTTCAGGATAAAGACCGATACAATACGGTATATGCAGAGCATGCTGGATCTGCTGCTGCTCCTACAGCAGGTTTACATTTTACACCTGAATTATTAAAACAGGTAGAAGAAAAAGGAATCGACATTGCAAAAGTTACACTTCATGTGGGACTAGGAACGTTTCGACCGGTGAAAGTAGATGATGTTACAGACCATCATATGCATTCAGAGTTCTATCAGATTGATCAGGAAGCAGCAGATAAGATTAATCATGCCAAAGAAAATGGTGGTCGTATTATTTGTGTTGGAACGACAAGCTGTCGTACAATCGAGTCAGCAGCAGAGGATAATGGACATTTGGAACCATGCAGTGGTTGGACAGAAATTTTTATCTATCCGGGATACAAATTTAAAGTACTTGATGGACTTATTACAAATTTCCATCTTCCAGAATCAACACTAATCATGCTTGTTTCGGCTTTGGCGGGGAAAGAACATGTACTTGCAGCTTATGAAGAGGCTGTAAAAGAGCGCTATCGATTCTTTAGCTTTGGAGATGCGATGCTTATAATCTAAAAAATAAAACTCTGATCTGGACTAGCTGTCCGGGTCAGATTTTTTTTGTGAAGAAGAGCAGTTCTACTGGCAGAAATATAAGATAGGGTGTACACTATCAGATAGAATAAAAAGAGGAGATAGAAAAGATGGAGAGATTACGTTCAGAATGTATGACATGTATTCTTAGAAAATATATGGAAGATTTTCCGAAAGACGTAGAAGAAAAAAGAAAAATAGAATATTTAAGGACGATTTTAAGCTATGTTTCTAATGCACCGATGTCATCAAGTGCACCACTTATTGTAAGGGACATTACGGTACTTCAGAAAAAAATGTTTGGGATTACAAATCCATATGAAGAAATAAAAAAATATTTCAATAATGTGATGCTTGGCTATGAATCAAGAGTAAGAGAAAACATCAGAAAATCTTCGGATCCTTTAAAACTGGCAGTTCAGTATGCTATGATCGGAAATTATATTGATTTTGGTGCAATGAGAGAAATTGATGAAAACGAATTAGAGAATATGCTAGATCATGCATCAGAGATTTCATTTGATGAAGCTCAATTTGAAAAAATGCGTATGGATCTTACAAAGTGTGGAAGACTGACATATATGACAGATAACTGTGGTGAGATTGTAATGGATAAAATTTTGATTGAAACATTAAAAGATATTTATCCAGAACTTGTAATTACAGTACTTGTACGTGGAGGAGCAGTACTAAATGATGCTACGATGGAAGATGCAGTACAAATTGGACTTCCTGAAATTGTAACAGTGATTCCAAATGGAAATGCAATTGCAGGGACTTGTATTGATGAACTTTCTGATGAAGCGAAAAGGGCAGTAGAGGAAGCAGATATCCTTATTTCAAAAGGACAGGGTAATTTCGAGACGCTTAGAAAATGTGGACTGAATGTATATTATTTATTCCTTTGTAAATGTGAAATGTTTGCAAGAATCTTTCATGTGCCAAAGTTGACGGGGATTATTGTAAACGATAAATGCCTAAAGGATGAATAAATGAAAAGAGGAAAAAACAGATTTAAAATGAGATATGTTCTTTACATTGTTGTGTTCATAGCCTTATATGAAATCATTGGAGTATGTATAAGTTATGCAAGACATCCGAAAATCACAGATTCTTACAAAGAAAAATTTTCGGCCGAAGACTGTTACTCAGACACTGTTTCATCGGATAGAGCAAGGATCATAGAAGACAATAAAGATGCTTTAAATCTTCGTCTGCGTATGTTTAATAATGCTTCAAACCGGATTGTTATTTCTACCTATGATTTTCATTCAGACAGAAGTGGGAAAGATGTAATTTCCACGCTTATAGAAGCAGCCAAAAGAGGCGTAGAAGTGAAAATCCTTGTAGATGGTTTTACAGGTTTTATTGAAATGGAGCGAAACCCTTATTTTTATGCCCTTTCCTCTTGTGAAAATGTGGAAATTAAATTATATAATAGAATAAATTTTTTTAAACCTTGGAAAACAATGGGACGATTGCATGATAAGTATATCCTTGTGGATGATAATCTATACCTTATGGGTGGAAGAAATACATTTAATGTTTTTTTAGGAGACTATGGATATAAAAATTATGATAGAGAAGTTCTTGTGTATACAGGAGAAGTAAATGAGAAAAGTTCTATTCATCAGCTAGAGAAACATTTTAACGAAATATGGAATTTAAAAGTTTGCAGTCAGTTAAAAAACGTTCTATTTTCATAAGCAAAGAAAATATGGATGAAGCGAAGAAACAACTGAAAAAACATTATGTAAAGACAATCAACGAAGATCCACAAAGACTTGAAAATTTAAACTATGAGTCTTTTACATTTGAAACCAATAAAATTACGCTTCTCTGTAATCCAACAGGTGTGCATGCGAAAGAACCAAGGGTGTTTTATTCTCTTACAGAGCTTATGAAGAGTGCAAAAGGAGAAGTAAAGATTCATACGCCATATGTGATTTGTAATCAATACATGTATGACACATTTGCAGAAGTATGTAAAGATAATCCGAATGTCATGTTAATGACGAATTCCGTGGCAAATAATGGAAATCCATTTGGAGCATCTGATTATATGAAAAATAGAGAAAAAATTCTTGAAACGGGAATTCATATAAGAGAATATGAAGGGGGAGTTTCCTATCATGGAAAAAGCCTTACGATTGGAAATGAACTTGCAATATTAGGATCATTTAATATGGATATGCGAAGCACATATTTAAATACAGAACTGATGCTTGTGATTGACAGTAAGGCGCTTAATTCGCAGTTAAGAGAGTGTATGGAACATTATGAAAAAGATTCAGTGGAGGCACTGGATGATGAAAATTATAATGCGCCAAAGGGCGTGGAAAGGCAGGAAATTGAAAAAAAACAAAAAAGAATGCTTCAGTTTTTACGTCTATTTAACTGGCTAAGATTCTTGATGTAAGTGATTAGATTTGAATTTAGAATTAAAAAATATCGTTGAACTGCATAGAAAATCCCGAGGATGACTTGTGATGAAACAATCCTCGGGATTTTTGTGTGATGATTAGTTTTCGTTAGTCAGATTAAAATATATTTCAGAACCATTGTTTAACGAAATGCTTATATGGGCAGTTTCATAATAATCAACATTTTTGTCAAGTAATCGACAGTTTTCGGAAAGAGAAAGTCTGTCAAGATATTTTTGTATTTCCTGTGTGTCAGAGATTACTCTCGGTGTGGTATCATTTCCATCAGATTCCTGAATATCTTTATCAGAAGGGTGGTATGTCATATGAAGAACATCTTTGATATCAATTTTTTCACGAATCGTATACCCATATTCATTTAAAAGTTGAAGTGTATTTGAAAAATTCTTATAAATATAAAGAGTATTTTCGAATGTTGTATTCACATCGACATCCGAAGGAAAATCAGTTTTCAAACCAACATAAAGTTTTGCAATAGCATTTTCATCGGTAAATACATGAAAGTCTGTAGCAAGAAAATCTTTTTTGTATGCATCAAAAAGATTGTTACGTTGTTCTACTGTAAGCTTATCCAGAGCAAGCCGAGTATTATAAATGTCTTCCAAAGTGAAGTAGGCAATGTTTTTATTGTCAGCCTGAAAAGCAGGATTTTCTTTTTTTCTATACCCTGGATCTTCGTAGGCATGTTCATAGGCTTTTAAAAGAGCGTCTCTTTCAACGTTGTAAGTACGGTAAATTGGACTGGATGATTTTCGGTCAAATCTTACTATGATGGAGTATAAATCATTTGCACCGGCATCTTCAATGTAAGAATTTTGATGAAGAGATAGATTGTTATGTTTCAGCCCGGTTTTTGCGACCTCATAAAAGTCATGAAAATCTGTTGTTGTAGTTAATTTCATAATACGTTCAATGTCGTGCTGGAGAAACTGATAGTCGTAATAACCATTGCCGCAATAAACAGACATACTTTTTAAAGAACTTTCTTTTGGTATATGAGAATTGTATCCGAAAAGATCGAATCGGAATACGCATAGAATTACTAATACACCAATAAAGGAAATCAAAGTGGTTAATTTTCCGCATAATACCATTTTAAGATCATGATGATAAATAAACTCAATAATAAAGCATATAAGAAAAACAAACAGGATGCTCATGGTAAATAACCAGTGATTTTTGAAATTCACGCCAAAGAAAACATTGGAAAATAATCCAACAGCAAGTGCGGAAGGAATTGCTATAAAAACTTTTATGATGCCTCCTGTTTTTGGAAAAGCAAGTGCATTTTCAGCAGCTTCGGCCGGATATTTTTTGTATAGTAATCGTGCAGCCCAAAATAAGAGTGCTAAGAATAAAAGTGCAGCAATCCATACGATGAAATAATTGGCAGAGCTTTTTTGAATTCTTGTAAAAGCTATAAATGAATCAGAAGATGTTACATCAAAGGTTGTAAAAGTTGCTATAAGTGCTACAGGTGAACTGTATGGAAGTATACGACTAAATATAGAAAAATCAGAAACCCAGGTGCTAAAAAATGTATCGCATAAAATTTCGGATAATCCGATCACAGCGGACCCATATACTAAAATGACAATATAGGCAAGTACTCCTGTAATAATTTGTCCAGTAAGCATCATGGCCAAAATGGAGGTGTGGTAGGAAATCAAGAATGCCATAGTGCCATATAACATTGCTTCCAGACAACATCGTAAAAGAACTACATTCATTAGTCCATTTACTTCTCCTATAACGATCGAGCATAAAGAACAAACAAAATAAGGTACGAGAAAAATCAAAAGACCACTTATGTACGAAATAAAGAACCATTGCGTTCTTGTTACAGCCATACTGTGGTAAAAATCCTGTTTCACTTTTGAATGTAAGTAAGAAAATCCGGTGACACCACAAATTAGTCCTATGCCTACAATAAATATAATAATTAGAATATTGCTATTACCATTGAATAAACCACTATAATTATTTTGCGCCCAGTCTTTTAGCATCTGTAGATCAGAAGAATGAACATTCACTGTTTTTTGGGTATCGATCATAAACAAGGCATAAACCGGCATGAGTAAAAACAGCGCAATAAAAGAAAAAGCTATTAACCACGCACGATGTTTTAAATTTTCCTTTATATGTTTAGAATAAGAGATTTTTAATGTCATATCCAGCCACCTCCGTTTCACTAATAAATATTTCTTCAAGAGATAAAGGTAGAACCTCTGCAAATATCGGATCAAAACGATTTACGCAGTTTAAAAGAGAGCCTTTTGTGCCGCGTGCCGTAATCAACATAAGAGAACCGGATTTTTCATATTGTAGTACAGTTAGTTCCTGTAAAAGTTCTTGTTCTTTTGCCAAATCTGGTAATACACACTGGATTTTATGAACGTGAACTTTCATAGAGTCAAGATCTTGTGCAAAAAGTAGTTTTCCTTTGTGTAATAGTCCAATGCCGTCACAGATATCTTCTAGCTCTCTTAAATTGTGAGAAGCAATGATTGGCGTAAAATCTCGATTCATAAGTTCTGAAGCAAATAACCCTTTTATTGCCTGACGCATAACAGGGTCAAGCCCGTCAAATGTTTCATCGCATAGAAGATATTTGGTGTTGGTACAAAGTCCTAAAAGAATGGAAACTTGTTTTTTCATTCCTTTAGAAAATGTGTTGATCTTGCGATGAAGATCAAGGCCAATTTTTTCTGCCAGTTCATTAAAAGTTTCTTTGTTAAATTTAGGGTAAAGTAACGCATAAGAATCTCTCATAGATGCAGAGGTCGCATTTGGAAAAAAGTATGCATTGTCTGAAAGAAAACAGATGTTTTCCTTCACAGAACTATTTTCGAAAACAGGCGCTCCATCTATAAGAATCTCTCCACTGTCAGTTTTGATGATTCCACTTATAAGACGCATCAACGTACTTTTTCCAGCACCATTGCTTCCGACAAGTCCAAAAATCATACCGTCTTTTATGGAAGCTGAAATGTGGTCGATAGCATGAATGCCCTGAAATGTTTTATTAACGTTTTTTAATTCGATCATGTTGTACCTCCAATATCATAGAGTTGTTTTACAAAATTAAGACACTCCTCTGAATGGATGCCGATATCCATACCATATGTGATCAGAGTCTTTAAGTCATCAAAGAATTTTAAATGTTCTTCGGTGGCGAGTTTGTCAGTTCCGGAAACAAAGTTTCCGCGCCCTTTGACTGGATAAATATACCCCAATTGTTCAAGCTGTGTGTAAGCTTTTTGAATCGTATTGGGGTTGATTGCAAGTTTTAAGGCTAAAGCTCTGACAGACGGTAGCTGTTCATCTGGTTTTAAAATTCCTTTTAATATCAGCATCTGAAATCGTTCAACGATTTGTTCATACAGAGGTGTTTTGCTCTGGTAGTCGATTGTGATCATACCACACCTCCTTAATTGATCATGGGAATTTAAGTGTAATGAGTGTACTAATATATATAATACACTTGATAATTAAAATATAATATGGATTATGATAAAAGTCAAGTAGATAAAATTAAAATGAACAATGTGCTCAAATTTTATAATCAGTAGTTATTAAAATAAAGGATAAGTCATTGCTTGAAAGGTTTAGGTACGTGTGTTATGATAAAAAACGTATGATTATAATTTAATAAATATAATAGAAAGGAAACGAGAAACGTGACCTATAAAGAAGCAAGGGTATATTTGGACAAAGTGTCGAAATACGGAAGTGTACTTGGCTTGGATACGATTCGAGAACTGTTGCGTGAACTTGGAAATCCACAGGATAGCTTGAAGTTCATACATATCGCAGGAACCAATGGCAAGGGATCAGTGCTTGCGTACATTTCGTCAATTTTAACGGAGGCGGGTTACCGTACAGGGAGATATGTTTCGCCAACAGTTGTTTCTTATCTGGAACGAATCAGTGTTGATCAGCAATGGATCAAAGAAGATGAATTCGCATGTTTAGTAGAAAAAGTTCAGAAAGCAACTGCGCGTATGAAAGAAAGAGGTGAGAGTAGTCCCACTATCTTTGAAGTAGAGACAGCAGTGGCTTTTTTGTATTTTAAGGAAAAAAACTGTGATATTGTTGTTTTAGAAACAGGCCTTGGTGGAATACAGGATGCTACAAATATTGTTGAAAACACAGTGGCAGCAGTATTTACAACTATCAGCAGAGATCATATGGGAATTTTGGGAACTACCTTAAAAGAAATTGCTCAAAACAAAGCTGGTATCATAAAAGAGGGATGTCATGTAATTACTGCAGGACAGATCAAAGAAGTGCTTGATGTGTTAGAAGAAACAGCTGCGTTGAGACGATGCAGATTATATGAAGAAGATGAAAAAAAAGCCGTATTACATAAAGAAAGTTTTGACGGACTGATCATTTCGTATGAAACATACAAAGAACTTCTGATTCCACTGGCAGGAAAATGCCAGATAAAGAATGTAGTGACTGTTTTAGGGCTGATAAAAGCTTTAGAAGATAAAGGCTATACGATTACAGAGAAAGCAGTGTATGAAGGATTTAGAAAAACAAAGTGGCCTGGACGTTTTACATGCATTGATAGAACACCACTATTTATTGTAGATGGTGCACATAATGAAGATGCAGCATTGAAATTGAGAGAATCTGTTCAGCAGTATTTTAAAGGAAAACATCTTATCTTTATCATGGGTGTATTTAAAGATAAAGAATACAATAAGATTGCACAGATTATGGGACCATTGGCAGAAAAAATTTATACGGTGGAGCTTCCGGATAAAAACAGAACATTGGATGCCGGCAGCCTGCAGCAGGTTTTAGTGGAGTATTGTTCTTGTGTGCAAGCGGTAAAAGAAATTGAAAAAGCAGTAGAAATGGCATATCTAGATGCGGCCGAGGAAGATGTGATTCTAGCATTTGGTTCTTTGTCTTATTTAGGACAGGTAATGGAAATAGTAGAGAAGAGGAAAAAGAAATGATAGATCAGGAAAAAGTAAAACAAGGTGTCAGACTTTTACTGGAAGGAATTGGAGAAGATATTACAAGAGAGGGGCTTCTAGAAACACCAGATCGAATTGCAAGAATGTATGAAGAAATATATGGTGGAATGCAAGAAGATGCAGGCGAGCATTTAAAAAAGATATTTCATGTTGAAAACAATGACATGGTAGTAGAGAAAGATATTACATTTTATTCTACTTGTGAGCATCACTTACTTCCTTTTTATGGAAAAGTTCATATTGCATATATTCCAGATGGGAAAGTTGTAGGACTTAGCAAACTTGCTCGTACAGTGGAAGTATATGCGAAAAGATTGCAGCTTCAAGAACAGATGACAGGACAGATAGCAGATGCACTTATGGAAAATTTAAAACCAAAGGGAGTGCTTGTTATGGCAGAAGCTGAGCATATGTGTATGACTATGCGTGGAATCAAGAAACCGGGAAGTAAGACGGTCACGCTTGTTAAACGAGGCGTTTTTTGTGAGAAAAAAGATCTTACAGAACAGTTTTTCCAGATGGTTCGTTAGGAGAAAGTATGGATATCATAGATAGAATCATGAATCATCAAAAATACAAAGAATGTTACAAAAAATTGTTGTTGGATGAAAAAGACCGCGAATTCTGTCATCATGATATGGTTCATTTTTTAGATGTGGCACGAAT
>RCNI01001964.1_pt1 | contig 10452 bp, 8 predicted proteins | sample 2041151 | NCBI WGS metagenome assembly RCNI01 (sample SAMN09708214, study PRJNA481090) | feces metagenome | isolation source: feces | place: Antarctica: Albino Rookery
TTTTTAGGTTGCCAAAAAACGTACTATTTTGTTAAAAATGGCCATTTTTGCCCTTGTATATATAAGAAATTTGCCATTTTCGTTAGAATTTTTTTAATTTTGTTTGTTTATTATATGTGGAGGGCAAAAAATATGAATTACATTATTGGCAAGGTTTCTTATATAGCAAATTCTTTTGTTATATTAGAAAACAATTTCATTGGATACAAACTATTTGTTTCCAATACAGATGGATTTGAAATTGACAAATATAAAAAGTTATTTGTCTATAAAAGAACTCAAATCCAAAATAATTCTTTAATCGAAGAATTATATGGTTTCACTAACTTCAAAGAAAAGATTTTCTTCGAAAGATTATTATCAGTTTCTGGCATTGGTCCAAAGACTGCAATTAATATTTTGAAAAATAATATTAATGAAGTTAAACAGTTAATTTTAGATAATGATATCAACAAGTTATCTGAACTTGAAGGAATTAACAAAAAAGTTGCAGTAGCACTTGTTAATGAAATTCAAGTTGATCAAAAAGATATTGACCCAGATTATATACCAGCACAACCTAGTTCAAATAGAAATTACAAATATGAAGTAATTAGTGCTTTACAAACTCTAGGGTATAAAAAAGATATCATTAATCAAACTATTGAAGAAAATTTAACTGAAGTTGACTTTGATTTACATTCTGAAGATGAACTTACAGATTTAATATCAAGAATAATCAAAGAAATGTCTAAGTCTCTTGAACTTAAAAATAGCTAATTATCATCCTAAGAGTTTAGATGAATTTATCGGCAAAGATAAAATAAAAAATAGCTTGAAGGTTTACATTGAGTCTTGTAAAAGAAAAAAAGATTTTCTTGATCATTGCTTGTTGTACGGTCATCCAGGAACTGGTAAAACAACGCTCTCAAAGATTATTGCTAATGAGTTAGGTGTAAAAGTTAAACAGGTTCAAGGACCAGATATCCAAAATAAATCTGATATTATAAGTGCTATTAGTTCATTAAATGATAATGATATCTTGTTCATTGATGAGATTCATGCAATGAATCCGTTATGTTTTGAATTATTGTATTCAATCATGGATAACCATGAAATTAATATCAAGATAGGTAAAGAAGGTAATACCAAGATAACAACAGTTAAAACACCAAAGATAACAATCATTGGTGCTACTACATTACTTGGTAATATTACTTCACCTTTAGAAGATAGATTTGGAATCATTTTTTACTTAACGTTATATGAACAAGATGAGATTTTCCAAATTATCCATTGGCTTAGTCAGAAATTTGAATTAGATGTCAAAGAAGATGACTTAAAAGCTATTGCTGCTAATTCTAAAGGGATACCAAGAATTGCTAAAAGAATTCTTAGTCGATATCTTGATTTCTTAGAAGTTGAACAATGTGATATCCAATCATTTTTTGTTCAGATTGGAATTTATGAAAATGGTCTGTGTGATATTGACCTAGAGTACTTAAATGCACTAGATAGTGACAGTACAATTGGTCTTAAAACAATATCACAGATGATAAATGTTGATGAGAAAACAATTATCAACAAAATTGAACCTTATCTTTTAAAGAATAAATTTATCTTTAAAACTAACTTAGGACGTAAGATTACTGAATCTGGAAGAGAATTATTAAAGAAGTAAATTAATTATCAATATTAAAAGCATTAAAAATGTGTTTCCCTAACATTTTTAATGTTTTTTCTTTTTTAATTGTTAATATGTGTTAAAAATTAATGATAAATAGGTGTTAAAAATTAATGAAAAATTAATTTATATAGTATTATGAAAATAATATAAAAGGATAAATAATGACAGTTAAAGAAACAACTGCTAAAAAGATTGGACTATTCACATCTTTATCAATGTTAATTGGTTCAGTTGTTGGGATTGGGATTTTCTTAAAGAATGGAAATATCTTTAAGATTAATGACTATAATGCAATTGGAATTTTAATATCATGAATTCTAGGTGCTATTATTGCTTTTTCAACTGCTTATTGTTTTGCAGAAATTGGTTCATCAGTTAGAAGTCATTCTGGAATTGCTGGATGATCTGAAAAATTAGTTGGTAGAAAGTTTGGTTATTTTATTAAAGTAGTTTTTCCATTATTTTATCTTTCTATAATGGAAGTAATATTACCTATCTTTTTAGCTGAGTCAATTTTTAAAGTCTTTTCAGCTAATGATGTCCATTTTGCTTGAGTCTTATTATTAGGTTTTGTATTAATGATGTTTTTTATCATCTTTAATTATTTTTCTTTAAAGCTTTCTGGAATTGCATCAACAATTACAACTATATTAAAGTTTATTCCAATTGTAGCAATTGTGATTTCTGGAATTATTTATGCATGTGTTAATAAAACAGGAGGATTATTTGATTATTCTTCTGGAAGTTCTATTTTGGATGGTGTAAGTAATACAGGACCTAAATTTCAATTAATTATTGCTTCTTTACCTTCTGTTTTATTTGCATTTGATTCATTTACAAATATTGGTAACCTAGCATTAGATATTAAGAAACCAGAAAGAAATGTTTCATTAACAATTATTATTGGAATGTTCTTATGTTCTATTTTCTATATCTTAGTTACATTAAGTCAAATTTTCTTAATGAATGGAAATGGATTAACTTTCTTTGGTAATGATTTCTTTGGTAATCAAGGCGTTCAAGAAGGATTAAATATAACTATTAGTGTATTTATTGTGTTTTCAATCTTTGGTGTGGTTAATTCATTCTCTGCATCTATTATCAAGTCTTATAGATCATTAATTGATGAAAAAATTATCTTTAACCATGAATTTTTCAAATCAATTTCAAATAAGATTCCTTTTGAAGATAAACAAGGTCAAAGACCGGGAATGTTATTATTAATAGTTGTTTCATGTTTCTGATGAGCACTTATTGGTATACCTTCAGCAGTATTAAATACTGATGCATTTGCAGATGGAGCTAGTAATTTCCCAACATTATTCTTCTTCTCAATTTATGGAATTCTAGTTACTAGTGCATTAATTAATCGTTTTACCAAAAAAACAGAAGTTACAAAAACTAAGTTATTTTTTGTAGCAGCACCAATATCTATATTTGGAATTAGTTTAATCTTTAGTTACTTGTTCTTTTATCAATACTTAACATTACCATTCTTGTTAATAAATAATGTGCCTGGACAATTGAATCCTTTTAGTTGAGGATTATTCTATGATGGTGGATTTGAAACTAAACCTTGAATGGCTTCATTATGTTTCTTTTTAGCAATTATTTTCTTTACAATTATTCCATTTATTAATTTATGATTATCTAAAGTAGTTGATAAGAAAAATCAAAAGAAAGAGCAATAATGAAAGCAATAATCGTAGTTGATATGCAAAAAGACTTTAGTGACTTTGGAACAATTGTTCTAAAAGGTGCTATTAAATTATCTGAAAAGATATCATCATTTTTAAACAAAATCAATCGTCAAGATTGATATTTTGTTTTTTCTAGGGACTGACATCCATATAATCATATGTCTTTTAAATACTTTAATAAACATTGTATTAAAAATACAATTGGTAGTGAATACTTTGACGAATTAAAAGATATTAAAAAAGATTTTGAAGTTAAAAAAGGAACAAGCAGAAATTATGATAGCTTTTCTGCTTTCTATGTTAATAAAAGAAATAAATCTAAATTACAGAAGTGATTAGTTAAAAATAATATTAAGGATGTATATGTTTGTGGAGTTCTTAAAGAAATATGTGTCTTACAAACAGCAAATGATAGTATTGATTTAGGTTTTAACACATATCTTATAGAAGATCTTAGTTTAGGATTAGATGAACAATTATTTGAAAAAACTATTAACCCTAAGGTTAAGATTATTAATAGTAAAGAATTAGTAAACAAATAATAATATTTATATGAGGTATATATGGCAAAAAAAATTAAAATATCAATTAAAGATAACGAAAAGTTAGAGTTTTATTTAGAAGAACCTGGAGATAAAGGTGACTATATTTGTATTAATGATTTAAATGATGTTAATTTGGATGAAGTTAAAAAATTCTTTAATCAATTAGCTTTAAATGAAAAAGAGCAATTAAAGTCAGAAATTCTTAATAAAGAAAAGAATAACATCATTAATGAATTTAAAACTAGTAGTGAATATAATTCATTAAAAGATGAAAATTTAAGACTTAAAGAAACTAAGCAAGTTGAAATGGAAAATTTAAAACTATCATTAGAAAATAAATTCAAAGATCAAATTAATGCATTAAACAATCAAATCCAATCTTTAACATTAGAAAATGAATCTAAACTTAAAGAACAAGAAATGAAGTTTGAACAACTTAAAAAAGATCATGAAGAAGAAATTAATGTAATTAAATCAAGAAGATATGAAGTTCCTACTAAAACACTTGGTGAAAATTTTGAATTATTTTTAAAGAATGAAATTGAACAACACTTTAATGCAACTGATTATGTGTCAATTGAAAAAGCTAATAATTCAATTGATGGTACTAAACCAGACTTTTTATTTAAAGTATCAAGTGATGATCAATTAAAACAAGCAACAATCGTTTTAGAAGCTAAAACACAAGGTGAAACTGGTAAAACAAAAAATAGTGATCACTATAAAAAGCTTGATATGGATAGACAAAAAAATAATGGTGAATATGCAATTTTAGTAACTGAATTAGAACCTGAAGTTAATTTCAGTATCTTAAGAATTAAAGAATATGAAAATATGTATATTTGTCGTCCTAACTATTTAAATGTTTTATTAAATATCTTAACTGTAATTATTAGAAAAGAATTGTTCATTAAAGAACAATTTGAAAATCAACAAATTAAGTTTGAAGAAAAAGAAAAGATTATTTCTCAATTTGAAGATTTAAAAGAATCTATTAATAACAACTTAGATGGTGTTGATAAAAAGATTCAAGAAATCTTTAAACAAGCTGAATCAATTGATAAAGCATCAGAAAAAATTAAAGATACAGCTAACAGTATTATTCAAAATAACAAAAGAATTATTGAAAATAAAATAAATAATTTTAATATTCAAGCTAAGGTTAAGAAGATCGAAAATTTGGAAGAATAAGATCAAGTAAAAATAAAAATTAAGATTTAAATTTATTAAGTTATAATAATAAAAATAAAATAAAAATCAACATCATATAAGTTCATTTCTTTCAGATAGTTTTTTTTGAAAGAATGAACTTTTTTATGTTAATGTAAGACTATAACATTCAATTAAGGAAAGAAAAAGAACACATGTCGCAGAACACGTTGTCAAGTAGTTCCAAAAAAGGGTTCAAACCTTCTCTTAGAAGCTACTTCAAATTGGATGAACGGAATGCCGTTCTAAAAAAAGAGATAATCGGTGGATTATCAACATTCCTTGCTATGGTTTATATATTAGCAGTAAACCCTAGTATAGTAGCAAACTCACCATTATTTGATAACCCAAAAGCTACCAATGCTTTTATATATCAAGGTGGTTTATTCTTAGCTACTGCTATAGCATCATTTGTTGGATCTTTGTTGATGGGATTATTTGCTAATATTCCCATTGCATTAGCTCCAGGAATGGGATTAAATGCATTTTTTACATATAATGTAGCATCATCAATTGGATTTGATAGTGCTTTAACTGTAACTATTATTTCTGGTTTCTTATATTTTTTCTTGGCAATATCGCCATTGAGAAAAAAGATATCCGAATTAATACCAAATAACTTTAAATTATCCATTGGAGCAGGTATTGGATTATTTATTGCTTACCTAGGTTTACAAAATTCTCAAATCATTGTAAAACCAAATGATTCTCCTTTAGTATCTGGTTTAGGAGATTTTAATGACCCTTTAGTAATCCTAGCTCTATGTATTTTATTCTTAGGATTAGTATTACATTACCTTAAGGTTCCTGGTGGAATTTTAATTACTATGGTTATTGGAGCTATAGTATTAGCATCTTGTATTGGTGCAGGAGCCATTAAAGCTGATACATTTAATGGTACAGGATTTGTTAAAGCAGATGCAAAAACTATTTTATTAGGTGACTATGCTGACTTTAGTACATTTGGAGATGTAGCTAAAGCTGGATGAATTGGATTTACAAATCCTAAGATGTGAACTTCACCTATCACATATTTCTCAATCTTTAGTTTTATCTATATGGACTTCTTTGATACTACTGGTACATTAGTAAGTTTAAACAAAATGGTTAATTTAGATGATACTGATCCAAAGTGATTTGGGAAGGCTAATTATGTAGATGCTGGAGCTACTGTATTTGGTGGAGCAATTGGTGCTACAACTGTTACATCATTTGTTGAATCAACAGTTGGAGTTGCAGCTGGTGCTAAAACTGGTATTGCTTCAATTGTAACTTCAATTATGTTTGCTTTATCAATTGCAGCATGACCAATTATTCAAGTATTTTTACCAGTGCATTATGGTGGAGCAGATGGTACATTCTATCAACCAATTACTGGGCCAATCTTAATTATTATTGGTACACTAATGATTTCTCAATTAAGACATTTTGAATGAAAAATTACGATTGATATTCCAATGATGTTCTTAACACTAGTATTTATGACTTTAGCTAATTCTATTGGTGAAGGTATGGCATTTGGTGCAATTACATTTATTGCTTTAAATACATCTGCTGGTTCTAAAGAAGCATTAATGAAAAAAGCTCGTTCTAAGAAAGCAAATAAAAATGTTGCTACTATAGAAACAGAAGGATCTGGAGTTAATGAATTAGAAATATCATTTGGTACTCAAAATGAAATAAGTGAAGTTAAATTAGATTACTTCAAGAGAATTAATTGAGTAATGATTATGATAGCAAGTATTTCAATTGCATTCTTAATTGTGCAAACATTAATCAAGACAGGTGTTATTAAGTAATTTTCTTAATAAAACACTTATATATAAATATAGGGTTTCTTTTAAATAAGGGAATTCTATATTTTATAACATTTGAATAATTTTTATAAATATATCAAAATTTATAACTATTTCATAGAATAGTCATAAAATAAAAGTGATAAATTTAAAAAGAAATATTATGATTAGAAATTTAAAATTAGTTAGTTTAAAAGAAAAAGAGGATTTATTAAATTCTGTTCTTGGAACTAATAATATGGATTTAAATGAAAATGATTCAAGAAGAATCATTAAAGATATGATTGAATGTTTTAATCCATATAAAGATTATATCTATGCTAGTTATTCTGAAGGAAAGATTGACGGTTTTGTTTTTTTAAAAACAGTTGATATTGTTCCTTCAAATAAAAACAACATATATTTAACAGTTACAGAAAGAATTAATAAATTATTAGAGAAAATAGGTGTTGATGTTGACATTCTAATCACATTTGTCAATTGCTCTTCTGGAGAAGATTGTGATATTTGTGAAAGATTGTTAAGAGCAATTGAATATGATTTAAAAAGAAAAAATATGCATAGAATATGTTTCTTTACTTCAAATCCTGAATGATTCAATTGATCATATGAAGGTGGATTTGAGTTATCAAATACATTAGAGATCGATTTGAATGATGTAGTTACAATAACAAAACCTATCTATAATCTCCGCGTTTTTACAAAAAGAATATAAGTATTTAAAGTTGGTAAATTAAGTTGGTATATAGTACCATGACTTGATTTATCAATTTTTAATATTTATAATTTAAGTGTTTAATGAAAATCAAAATTATTTATTTTTGTTAACAATTTTGTTAATAAGAAAAAATAAGTTTTCATTAATTGATAAGGAGATTTCATGAGCAATCGAAAATTAAAAGGTTCGAGAAAATTGTTGATGTTATCATCGATTGTAGCAATTTCCGGACCTGTCTTATCGACTATTGGATTAAACACTACTAAAAATATTAGTGTTACTTGCGATAATAATTTAAGCGTGATTACAAACTCTCAAGAACAAAAAGTAGCAACTAATTTATTATTAACACCACAAAATGGTATTCAAAACACAAATAGTTCTGCAGTATTTAAAATAAATACACCAATTAATGGAATAACAGCTACTAGTAATAAAGGTATCTGTTATCCAACAGAAAGTGGATATGGATTCATTACAAAAGATGGATCTAGTTGATACACTCAAAGTACATCAGTTGGTGGTGCACATACAATTGGCATTAGATATCTAAATGATACAAATAAATTTGTTTCATTCCTTTACAATGACAGCGATGCAAGTAATAAGAAAATTACTATTCAAGTAATTAATGCAGATACTGGAAAAATTGAAGCAACAGATAATACTATTGGTTTCGATACAGGAAATCAAAATGATTGAATTGTTAATCAAGTAGGCGGAGCTAACAAATTTATTGTTCAAAATGCATCATATGATCTTAATTCAACAAGAGCTGTATATTTTATTGATATTAATGGAATATCAGTAAGTGTTACTAAAACAAAACTTATAGATGATTCAACTTCTCAAGAATATGTAATTGCTGCTGGTTCTGCACAATGAGATAATGATGTATATTCAGTGTTTGTCACAACTAACAAATCTAATAATAATGTACAAGCTAAATACTTTAGAAATGAATTATTAAAAGGTACTGAAGATTTATCATCAACTTTTGCAGGTTTTACTGGTAAAGACAATGGTAATTGAGCAAGAGAAATTTATTGTAACGTTAACAAAGGTAAAAATTACGTTGAAGCTTATTTGCTAGATAATTATACAACATCTGGTCCTGATAATTTATCAAATAGATTATTATTGTTTAATTGAGATGGTAGACAAGATGGTGGTTACCAAAACGATTGAAATACAGCAGAAGTTAATATTGATATGAAACATATTAGTACTAATTTTGTTGATGGTGTATATGCCTGTTCAGGTAGATTGCAATTATTTGATGATGAATACAACAATGCAACATTCACAATTTCACTTGAATCATTATTAGATAAACCTATCTTTTTTCCAGTACCATGATTAATTGAAAACATGGGTTCAGATACAACATATCCTGCAGTTATGTCTTATGATTCTGATCAACAATATGTATCATATGTAACATTAGACCAAAAACAAGCATGAACATTAAGTTCAAGCAATAATTATGGATATGCTTATACAACTGATATTATCAAAACAATGGTTACATTATCAGGTGCTGATTCTAAAAATGTTATTGATTATAAAAATTCAGACAAGTTAAAAACTATAGCAACTAAACAAATAGTTGACACTATGGTTACTAACATTAAATCTGATTACAATTATTCGTTTGAAAAATTCAGATCAGAAAACGCTGATATCTATAAAGGAATTATGAAGTGTAGTTTAACACTTCATAATGCAATTATTAAAAATGTTATTGATTATGGTACTTTATCTAAACCAGTTGAATTCAGTGGATTCCATGTATGAAATACTGCAATTGCAAAAACAACTGTAACAACTAATAAATGATCATCTCAACTACCAAGTCAAGTAGTTGATACTCAAGAATTAATTAACTACATTTTAGAAAACAAATCAACTATCTTTAAAGATTTACCAATTGATTTTGGTAAAAATGATATTACAATCTACAGTACTGATGACAATGATGACAAAGGTATTAAAACTGTAGTTGTTAAATTAACTAAATATATTAAAAATGGTACTCAAGTTACTTTAACTCCAACTAATTTTGAATTTATGATATCTGGTTTTAAAGGAATAAATCCAGATCCTGTTCCAACCCCAGGGCCAAATCCAACCCCAGGACCAAATCCAACCCCAGGACCAAATCCAACCCCAGGACCAAATCCAACCCCAGATCCTGTTCCAACCCCAGGACCAATTCCAACACCAGGACCAATTCCAACACCAGATCCTGTTCCAACTCCTGGTGAACAACATGGAGGTGGAAGCAACAATAACAATAGTAGTAATAACAATTCAAATGATAGTGGAACTCCTACATGAGTATGATATATTGTAGCAGCTGTTCTTTTAATCATTGTAATTGTAGTTACAATTATACTTGTACTTAAGAGCAAGAAGAGAGATGAAAATGTTAACAAGAAGTTGAACAAGCTTATAGCTAAACAATTAACTCCTCCTAAAGCATTACCAAATAATTCTAAACCAGCTCAATTAAATGAACTAAGAGCTAGACCTGGATCTAATGCTAGTCCTAATGGAAGACAAACTTTTGCAGGTGGTAGACTAGGTACTCTAGGTACTCATCCACCTAGACCTCAAGTTCCGGGTGCTAGACCAGGAGTAGGAGCTCAAAGACCAGGAATGCAAAGACCTAGCGCTCCTCCACCTCAAAGAATTGAAGTTAGTGGTCCTGCTAGATCATTAGCTCCAAAAAGAAAATAAACCATATTAAATATTCTCTAATTAGTTAAAACTATTAATTAGAGAATATTTTGTTTCTTTTTGCCTTAAAATATGA
>RCNI01001965.1_pt1 | contig 10452 bp, 8 predicted proteins | sample 2041151 | NCBI WGS metagenome assembly RCNI01 (sample SAMN09708214, study PRJNA481090) | feces metagenome | isolation source: feces | place: Antarctica: Albino Rookery
GGGGTTGGAGTGGAAGACCTTATTTCTATAGGAACAATTGGGCTTATCAAAGCAATTAATACATTTAATCCAGATAAAAAAATTAAATTGGCGACATATGCTTCCAGATGTATAGAAAACGAAATATTAATGTATTTAAGAAGAACAAATAAAACAAAATTAGAGGTTTCCATTGATGAACCATTAAATGTAGATTGGGACGGAAATGAACTTCTTTTGTCCGACATTTTGGGTACAGAAGAAGATACCATTTATAAAGATCTGGAAACAGAAGTAGAGAATAAACTTTTATTTAAAGCAATTAATAAATTGTCCGGAAGAGAACGGATGATTGTTAAAATGAGGTATGGTATTGGAAGCCAAGATGGAGAAGAAAAAACACAAAAAGAAGTGGCGGATATGCTGGGAATCTCTCAGTCCTATATTTCAAGGCTAGAAAAGAAAATCATGCAGAGATTAAAGAAAGAAATTGTACGTTTTTGGTAAATTGTCCATGTAATTATCCAAAATAGATGTTATAATAAGAAAAAAAGGGTTGGTGAAGCTTATGAAACTGACATTTATTGGAGCGGCCCATGAAGTGACAGGTAGTTGTCATCTTCTGCAGACAGATGGAAAAAATATTTTGGTCGATTGTGGTATGGAGCAGGGACCGGATTTGTATGAAAATCCGGGGCTTCCCATCGCGGAATCGGATGTGGATTATGTACTTTTGACACATGCACATATTGATCACTCAGGTCTACTTCCATTTCTTACAAAAAAAGGATTCAAAGGAAGTATATTTACTACATATGCTACAGCGGATCTCTGTAATATTATGTTGCGAGACAGTGCACATATTCAGGAGTTTGAGGCAGAGTGGAGAAATCGTAAAGGAAGACGAGCAGGACAGCCGGAATTTGAACCATTGTATGTGATGCAGGATGCGTTGGATGCAATTGAGCACATTATACCGTGTCAGTATAATGAACGGATTAAAGTCTGTGAAGGACTTGAAGTTAGATTTACAGATGTAGGTCATCTTTTAGGATCTGCAAGTATTGAAGTGTGGGTTACAGAAGGGGATGTGACTAAAAAAATCGTATTTTCAGGAGATATAGGAAATATCGATCAACCGATCATAAAAGATCCAACTTACACAACCACGGCAGATTATGTTGTAATGGAATCTACTTATGGAAACAGATTACATTCTTCAGAGAAACCAGATTATCTGGCCGATTTTTCAAAAGTGCTTAAAGAAACATTTGACAGAAAAGGAAATGTTGTCATACCTTCGTTTGCAGTAGGAAGGACACAGGAGCTTCTTTATTTTATTCGTGAGATTAAGGAAAAGAAACTTATTCCGGAATATCAGGATTTTGAAGTTTATCTTGATAGTCCACTGGCAATCGAGGCTACAAAAGTGTTTTCTAAAAATGTGAGGGAATGTTTTGATGAAGAAGCTATGAAACTCGTAAATGCGGGAATCAATCCACTTTTATTTGATGGACTTAAGATTTCTACGACAAGCGATGATTCAAAATTGATTAATTTTATTGAAAAACCAAAAGTAATTATCTCTGCTTCTGGTATGTGTGATGCAGGGCGTATCAGACACCATTTAAAGCATAATCTGTGGCGTCCAGAATGCACAATTTTATTCGTAGGATATCAGGCGAAGGGAACACTTGGAAGAAGACTTATAGAGGGTGAGAAAAATGTCAGACTTTTTGGCGAACCAATTGAAGTTAAAGCGAGGATAAAAAGTCTTCATGGAGTAAGTGGCCATGCAGATATGAACGGATTGCTTAAATGGCTGGGAGGATTTCAGCTTCCGGTATCTCAAGTGTTTGTTGTACATGGTGAGGATACAGTAACAGAAGAATTTGCAAAGACTGTAGAAGAAAAATTTGGTTACCCTGCGTGGGCTCCTTTCCCAAATGCGGAATTTGATCTTGTGAATTGTGAGATTCTGAAAGAAGGAGTAAAAATTCCGGTTAAAGGTAAAAAACCATTCCAGAAGAAGGAAGATACTGCATTTGAGCGACTTCTTGCAGCAGGAAGACGTCTTATGGGTGTTATTGGAAGAAATGAAGGACTTGCAAATAAAGATAAGGCAAAATTTGAAAGTCAGATCAATAATCTTGCAGACAAATGGGATGTATGGGATGAATAAATACATTCTGTCAAGGAGTAAAAGTTTTAAAATTTTTTAGATATTCGAATATCTGACTGAAATATTGAGAACCATTCTAATAAAATTAATTTTATCCGGGAGGGTTCTTGATATGGCACAAAATAAAGTTGAACTATGTGGTGTAGATACAGCAAAGCTTCCGCTCTTGAAAGAAGAAGAGAAGGAAGCTTTGTTTGTACGAATCAGACAGGGAGATAAAGAGGCACGAGAGGAATATATCAAGGGTAATTTAAGACTTGTATTAAGTGTGATCAAAAGATTTTCGTCAAGTAGTGAGAATGCAGACGATCTTTTTCAAATTGGATGTGTGGGACTTATGAAGGCTGTGGATCACTTTGATCCGGACAGGATGGTAAAATTTTCTACGTATGCAGTTCCAATGATCATAGGAGAAATTAGAAGATATTTAAGGGATAATAATTCTATAAGGGTGAGTAGATCGCTTCGTGACACTGCTTATAAAGCAATCTATGCAAAAGAAAAATACGTAAAAAGAAACTTAAAAGAACCTACTGTACAGGAAATTGCAGAGGAAATTGGTATTTCGAAAGAAGAAATTGTTTATGCGTTGGATGCAATCCAAAGTCCGGTAAGTCTCCATGAACCAATCTATAATGATGGAGGTGATACCCTCTATGTTATGGATCAAGTCAGTGACAAGAAAAATAAAGAGGAAAATTGGATTGAAGATCTTTCGTTAGAGGCGGCTATGTCTCATTTAAGTGAGAGAGAGCATTATATTATTACATTGCGATTCTTCGAAGGAAGAACGCAGATGGAAGTGGCTGAAACAATCAACATCTCGCAGGCACAGGTCAGTAGGCTTGAAAAAAATGCTTTAAAAGTTATGAAACAATATCTTATGGGTTGAAATTTTTGAGACTTCATACTATTATAGTCGTAGGCGTGAATGAAAACTGATATACAGACTTACAGGGAGGATCAAACATGTATAAGGCTTGTATTTTTGATTTGGACGGAACATTAGTAGACACGTTGGAATCCTTATTATATTCTGTGAATAAGACGATGAAAGAAATGAATCTTTCGCCAATTACGAAGGAACAGTGCAGAATGTTTGTAGGAAACGGATCAAAATATCTACTGGAGCGTACGTTGGAAGTTAGTGGAGATTTTAAGAAGCTAAGACTTGGAGAAGCTCTTGAAACCTATTCCCGTATTTTTAAAGATGGATGTACTTATAAAGTAGAGCCTTACAAAGGAATCTTACCGATGCTTCATGCACTTAAAAAAGCGGGAATCAAGCTCGCAGTGTTATCTAATAAGCCAGATCTACAGGCAAAGCACGTAGTCGAGGAATTTTTTGGAACAGAGCTGTTTGACTATGTGCAGGGACAAAAAGAAGGAATTCCGCGAAAACCGGACCCAAAGGCAGCAATTATGATCGCAGAAAGATTTCAGGTACAACCAGAAGAATCATTATATATAGGTGATTCGGAAGTGGATATTGCTACAGGAACCGAGGCTCATATGCCAACAATTGGAGTGTCATGGGGATTTCGTGGAAGAAAGGCTTTATTAGAAGTAGGTGCTGTCTGTATTACAGATATGCCGCAGGAAATCATAGATTTGGCCTGCAAGGAACAAAACGATGAGGTGTAGAAAGATGAACGAGTACAATGAAAAATGTTTACTTACATTTTTAAAAGAACAGTCAAGACTTTTTGATGAGCCTGTAGCTGAGACAATGGAGGAGGCAGAGGCGTTTTTAGAGGACTGCATGGCAGTAGTTGTAGATTCCATAAAAGAAGTAAGGGAATATTTTGAAGAAAGCGGTGTTGATGTAGATACTATGACTGAAGAAGAATTAGAAGATGCATCAGAAGTTTTCGCACTCCCTGATGGTCAATATCTGATCGTGGAAGGTTAATACACATAACAAATACGCCGCAGCATTATTCCACTGCGGCTTTTTTTATGGCTTCATTTATTGTATCAAGTATAACTTTAGACGTGTAAGGAGTATCTTTGGAAAGAGAAATATCACTTAAAGACTGCTTTTCATAGACTTGTTCAGCAATGTCTTCAATTGCCGGCTGGATTAAAGGAAACATAGTGGTTACGCTTTCATTCAAATTTTTGAAACGAATAGAATTAATATGAGATTCGTCTACGGCTACTTCGACTTCCAGATCAGTGTTGTTTAAAGTAACAGAGGCGGTGTATACACCTGGAACATAATTCTTTTTAGTGCCAGACGCAGGGCTGGATTTTTTACCCGGAAGGAACATGACCAAGGCAAGAACAATGAGCAGCAAGGCAAGAGCGGTAAATATGGCGGTATAAATGATTTCTTTCATATGAAGAACAATAATTTTTGTTTTTGTATTCATAGAGGATTCTCCTATCACATTTTTTATAATTGTATGCGAGCATACTATAAAATATTCTTAAGAAACAGCAAAGAAAGTAGTAGATGTCCGAAATAAGGACATCGGATTAAAGAGGTAAAATTATGTACATCATAGCAGGACTTGGTAATCCTGACAGACAATATGAAGGCACAAGACATAATGCCGGATTTGATGTCATTGACAGGATCGCAGAGAAATATAATATAGCAGTAGATACAAAAAAACATCGTGCACTGATCGGAAAAGGCATTATAGAAGGAGAGAAAGTCATTTTGGCAAAACCTCAGACTTACATGAATTTAAGCGGTGAGAGCATATTAAGTCTTGTGGATTATTATAAAATAGACACAGACGAAGAACTTATTATCATTTATGATGATATAAGTCTTGGCGTTGGTCAGCTTCGTATCCGTGCAAAGGGAAGTGCGGGCGGACACAATGGGATTAAAAATATTATTGCACACCTTGGGGGACAGGTATTTCCAAGAATTAAAGTCGGGGTAGGAGAAAAACCTTCAAAGATGGATCTGGCGGATTACGTGTTAGGACATTTTTCCAAAGAAGACAAAGAAGAAATGGAAGAAGGTTATAAAGAGGCTATAAGTGCTGTGGAAATGATGGTACAAGGCGATATTCAAAAAGCCATGAACGAATACAATCGTAAAAAGAAAGAAGAGTAGAGAATATGCAGGCGTTTTTTGCACCTTTGCCGGAACTGGCAGAGTTTCAGGAAATATATAGTAAACGACAAGAAAAAAAGGGGATTCTTCAGATAACAGGATGTGTAAATTCACAGAAGACACATTTGGCGTATGCACTTAGCGATGGGATAAAATTTAAACTCATCGTTTGTTCGAATGCAGAAAAAGCAAAAAGTGTGTATGAAGAATATAAATTTCTAGAAGAAGATGCATATCTTTATCCGGCACGTGATCTTTTGTTCTATCATGCAGATATCAAAGGAAAATATCTGGAAAAACAAAGGATGGAAGTTGTAAAAAGCATACTGGAAGCAAAAGAAGGAATAACAGTTATTACAACCATCGATGCTTTTATGGATGGTATGCCAGAGTTAAAAAAGATTGACGATCAGAAAATTTTTATTTCCTCAGACAGCATACTAGATTTTCAGAAGCTTCAACAACAGCTTGCTTCCATAGGATATGAAAGAGAAACTGAGGTTGACGGCCCGGGACAGTTTGCAGTCAGAGGAGGTATTCTTGACGTTTTTCCTTTGACAGAAGAATATCCGGTTCGTATAGAACTATGGGGTGATGAAGTTGATTCAATACGAACATTTGATACAGAAACACAAAGATCTGTAGAAAATCTTGAAGAATTTACAATATATCCTGCATCAGAGAGCTCTGAAGATGATAAAGTTGTTTCTTTTTTAGATTTTTTTCCAGCAAAAGATACTCTTTTATTTTTAGATGAACCTGTAAGACTCATTGAACGACTCGAAGAAGTAGAGGAAGAATTTCTCATCAGTAAAAAAAATCGTGAAGAAACGGGAACATTAGAAGAGGAAAAAGAACTAACGGTTTTTTCGTCAAAAGAACTTGTAAATAAGATGAATGAGTATTTTGGAATTGGATTTACAACACTGGAAAACAAGTGTGGAAGTTTCAAAATGAGGCAAACTTACGTCTTGCAAACAAAGGGGGTAAATCCATATAATAACAGTTTTGAAACGCTCACAAGAGATCTGAAAAAACTAAAGAAAAGCGGATATCGTGTTATTCTTCTTTCTGGTTCTAGAACACGTGCAAGGCGTCTTGCAGAAGATCTTAGAGATTACGATCTGAACAGTTTTTACAGCGAAGATTTAAAAAGAGAAGTACAGCCAGAAGAAATTATGGTTTCTTATGGTCATGTGGAAAATGGTTACGAATATCCAATGTTGAAGTTTATGGTGATTTCAGAGACGGATATTTTTGGAAAGAAAAAGAAGAAAAAGCGTCGTAGAGCATATGAAGGACAAAAAATCCAGAATTTCTCGGAATTAAAAGTCGGTGATTATGTAGTACATGAAAATCATGGCCTTGGAATTTACGAAGGCATTGAAAAGATTGAAGTTGACAAAGTTACAAAAGATTATATGAAGATTTCTTATGCAGGTGGAAGCTCTCTATACATTCTGGCAACACAGCTTGATCTGATTCAAAAATATGCCGGTTCAGATGCAAAAAAACCAAAACTGAATAAATTAGGTACCACACAGTGGACAAAAACAAAGAGCCAGGTAAAAGGAGCTGTCAGAGAAATTGCAAAGGATCTTGTTGATCTGTATGCTACAAGACAGCAGTCCGAAGGATATGAATATGGACCGGATACCGTATGGCAGACAGAATTTGAAGAAATGTTCCCATTTGAGGAAACAGATGATCAGTTGCAGGCAATTGCAGATACAAAGAAAGACATGGAAAGTAAAAAAATCATGGATCGTCTTGTATGTGGAGATGTTGGATATGGTAAAACAGAAATTGCAATCCGAGCAGCATTTAAGGCTGTACAAGAAAGTAAACAGGTGGTTTATCTGGTGCCTACGACGATCCTGGCACAACAGCATTACAATACCTTTGTGCAGAGAATGAAAGATTTTCCTGTGAAGATTGAATTGTTATGCCGATTCCGTACAACTGCACAACAGAAAAAAACCGTGGAAGATCTGAAAAAGGGACTGGTCGATATTGTGATCGGTACACATAGAGTTTTATCAAAAGACGTGGAATTTAAAGATCTTGGACTTCTTATTATTGATGAAGAACAAAGATTTGGTGTGGCCCACAAAGAAAAAATCAAGAAACTTAAAGAAAATGTAGATGTTCTTACATTGACGGCAACACCGATTCCACGAACACTTCACATGAGTCTTATTGGAATCAGAGATATGAGTGTACTAGAAGAAGCTCCTATGGATCGAATGCCAATCCAGACATATGTAATGGAATACAATGACGAAATGGTGCGAGAAGCAATTGAACGAGAACTCTCACGAGATGGTCAGGTATACTATGTTTATAATCAGGTGAATGATATTGCGGAAGTTGCAGCTAAAATACAAAAGCTTGTTCCGGATGCAGTGGTTGCTTTTGCACATGGTCAGATGAACGAAAGAGAATTGGAAGATATTATGTGTGACTTTATTAATGGAGATATTGACGTACTTGTATCGACCACAATCATTGAAACTGGTCTGGACATTTCAAATGCGAATACAATGATCATTCATGATGCAGATAAATTAGGATTGTCTCAGCTCTATCAGCTTCGAGGAAGAGTAGGACGTTCAAATAGAATGGCATATGCATTTTTATTATATAGAAGAGATAAATTACTGAAAGAGATTGCAGAAAAACGACTGGCTGCAATCAGAGAATTCACAGATTTAGGATCTGGATTTAAAATTGCCATGAGAGATCTTGAAATTCGTGGAGCAGGAAATCTTTTAGGAGAAAGACAACATGGGCATATGGAAGCAGTAGGATATGACTTGTATTGTAAAATGCTAAATGAAGCTGTCAAACAGTTAAAAGGAGAACTTGACGAAGATCTTTATACAACAACTATGGATCTTAATGTAGATGCATTTATTCCAGACAGTTATATATCCAATGAATATCAGAAACTTGATATATATAAACGAATTGCAAGTATTGAAAATGAAGAAGAAATGGATGACATGATTGAAGAACTGATTGATCGTTTTGGAGATATTCCAAAGAAAGTACAACAACTTCTTACGATTTCCGGATTAAAAGCTCTTGCACATTCTGCATATGTAACAGCAGTAGAGCAAAAAGGAGACGACTTCAAAATTATTATGTACGAAGAAGCAAAAGTGCAGCCACAGAAAATACCAGGGCTTTTAAAAGCATACAATGGGAATTTGGTATTTAAGGCAGATACACCACCATATTTTTATTATCATAAGAAAAGTCATAATAAAAAAGATAAAGATCCACAGGTTCTTGAAATGGTGAAAAAGTTGTTAAATGATATAAAAAGCTTGTTAGATTAAGAAAAAAAGGCTATACTTTATCTTGGTAATAACGTAAATACTTAGGAGGAGTTTATGATCAGTTTAAAAAAGAGAATGTTTGTTCTGGCAGCAGCAGGAGTACTTGCGGTTACTTCTCTGACAGGATGCGGAAGTTCTGTAAATAATAATGAGACAGTTTCAACAGTTGGAGAAGAAAAAATCCCATATGGTGTTGCAAACTTTTATGCAAGAATGCAGCAGGCTCAGTATGAGACATATTACGCAGGCATGATGGGGACTTCTGGAGCAGATATGTGGAAACAACAGGTAGAGAAAGATAAAACATATGAAGATATGGTAAAAGAAGGCGTGATGGACAACCTTGAAAACGTATATCTTATCGGACAGCATGCAAAAGATTATAAGGTAGAACTTACAAAGGAAGAAAAAGAAGCAATTCAAAAAACAGCAAAGCAGTTTGTGTCAGATAATGATGAAAAGACAAAAGAAGTAGTCTCAGGTTCCGAGGAATACATCTCAGAGCTTCTCGAAAAGTTGACGATTCAAAGCAAGATGTCAGAGAAGATGACAAAAGATGTAGATCAAAATGTATCAGATGATGAAGCAGCACAAAAAGCGATGGACTATGTTTATTTTTCTTACAAAAAGACTTCAGAAGATGGTAAGACAGTGGACATGACAGATGAAGAAAAAGCTGAATTAAAAAAGAAAGCAGAAGCGTTAAGAGAAGCAGCGAATGTTATGTACATAGATAACAGTTTTGAAAATGCAGCGAAAGCAGAAAATGTTGAGATAAAGAAAGCAACATTTGACAAAGAGACTACGACACTTGATCCGGAATTTATTAAAGCAGCAGATAAATTGAAAGAAAATGAATTCTCAGAAGTGATCGAGACTGCATCAGGACTTTACATTGGTCAGATTACAAGTCTTTTAGACAGACAGGCAACAGATGCAAAAAAAGAGAATATAGTAAATGAAAGAAAAGCTGATAAGTATCAGGAATTATTAGAAGGTTGGAAAAAAGATACAAAGATCGATAGAGATAAAAAAAGCTGGAATAAAATCAGCTTTGATAAAACAGGCGTAACGATCAAACAAAAATCAGAAAAATAAAAATAGAAAGACTGCCTGAAAAGTTTGGTTATAAGCTTTTCTGACAGTCTTTTTTGAGGAGTGAATTATGGGATACAATTATGGAAAAATATGGGTTGCAGGGGCTCATGGACGTGTGGGTACAATGATACACAACATGCTAGATATGCGTGATGTTGAACTTTTTGAAACGGGACATGAAGAACTTGATATCACAGATGCAGTTGCAGTTAACCGATTTGGAAGCAGCAATCGTCCTAATACGATCATAAACTGTGCAGGCTTTACAGATGTAAGAGCATGTGAGGAAAATATAGAAGAAGCATATAAAGTGAATGCATTAGGTGCAAGAAACTTAAGTGCAATTGCAAGAAAAATTGACGCAAGGATTATTCAGATTTCCACGGATGACATTTTCTGCGACAGTACGAGAAAAAGCTTTCATGAATTTGATACACCAAATCCTAAAACGGTATATGGAAAATCAAAACTTGCAGGTGAAAATTTTGTAAAGGAACTGGCACCAAAGCATCTTATTATTCGTAGTTCATGGGTGTATGGAAAAGAGGGCGATAATTTCGTAAATTACATTATTGATTGTGCGAAAAATGGAAAAACGATTGAAGCAGCGGTAGATGATTTTGCCTGCCCGACAAGCGCAAAAGAACTTTCCAAAGTTATTTTACGTCTTATTCAGGCTGAACAGGAAGGAATCTATCATGCGGTATGCGATGGATTTTGTAGTCGTTATGAACTGGCAGAAGAAATTTTAAAGCTTTTAGGAAATGAAGATG
>RCNI01001966.1_pt1 | contig 10448 bp, 13 predicted proteins | sample 2041151 | NCBI WGS metagenome assembly RCNI01 (sample SAMN09708214, study PRJNA481090) | feces metagenome | isolation source: feces | place: Antarctica: Albino Rookery
CCGTCAAAGAAAAGCGGCATAGGCATAAGTAGTCCCTTCGTAGTTCATAAACACATCATTTCCGTTGTGCCCTACCAGGAATCCATTTTCTTCTATTTTCAGAATGACGTCGCCTTTTCTTGTTTTAACCTCAAAATGTTCTGTGGCAATTGCCCTTGAAACCTCCCGAGTCCCAGAAAACTGTCCATTGGCTGCAACCAATACAGCCTTTGGGGTGACACCCAGGTCAATTTTTCGTAAACTATTGCTCTGGGACGCAGCCGATTTATCACCAACGTAGGTCCCCACGATAACGGACGCTGGCATCCCCTGTGGCTCCGCATTTCCAGAAACATTGAATCCGACAAACTGGCCAGGGGTACCACGCAATGTCCTCTGGGCCCCGATCTGGTCCGGGGTCACGCCGTGGGGGTTGCTTCTGTCATTGCGATGGGCAGCCAGCTTCTGCTCCACAGCCGCGCAGCTCCCTGCCGGCTCTGCCCCCATCGCCTGGGCTGTGGGCAGCTGGTGGACGGGCACTTTCCCGTCCGACCCTAACGCAGCGGCCCCCACCATCTCCGGCGTGTAGTCTCCTGCCTGAGGCAGTACGACCCCATGTCGTCCATTAAAAGACGTGACACCGCCTTCAGCCGATACTTCGGCCCATTTCTTTGCCTCCACAGCAGCCGCCTCTGCCGCAATTCGGCTCTCCTTCGCATCTGCGGCGTGGATCATGGCGTGGCTGGCTTTCTCTCTGGACTTCTCGGCCTCGATCCGTGCCACTTCCGCAAAGCCCTCCGCTCTGGAGGCGGAGCCGGCCAGATGTTTCATATCGTCCCGGAGGGACCGCACCTCAGAGAGCGCATTGGCCGCGTTGGACGCGATCTGTTCCTGTGCGGACAGAGGAATATCCGGTAAAATACCATTCACCGCCCCCGCCCGAATTACCGTGAAGGAGACCGTGTTCGTGACGATCCGTACTCTGGGCACTCCATCCGTCTTCTCGCACCCGTGGACCCATGCCTCCCAGCGGCCGGAGGCCAGATCCAGGTTAGCCACCCGGTCCTCCACCAGCTCTGCCTCAAAGGTGCGGCCCTCCTCGTCTCTCAGATGGAACCACTGATCCAGCAGGGCCCACTCGTCCGAGAAGGTCAGCTTAGCCGTGATATAACCGACACTGTTCGACAGCAGCACCACTGGCATAAAGGCGTTGAGCCGCTGTCCCTTCACTTCAAACTTCAGTTCCACTCTCTTCCCTCCTCATGTTCAGCCCAGGCCGCCCTTCAGCAGGGCCGCCACTGACTGGGCCAGCTCGTCCAGGGGTTTGCCCACTGCATGACGTGCACCGTCCAGCATGACCACCTGACCAGGCAGTCCGGGGATTTTAGGTTCTGCGCCCACTTGCTCGGCGGTGACCTGGTGAGGGTTGTTCGTGTTGCCCGTATGTCCGGCCAGGGCGATGACGTCTGCTTTCCGTTCTCCCTGGCGATTCACCTCAGGCACCAGTGTCCCATTGAGATAGTCTCTGGTCTCGTTGTGCAGGGCCTGGATGTTCTGTCTGGCCTGCTCCTCGCTCTGGACAGCAGGCGGAAAGTCCTCCGCCCGGGTCCAGTCCTTTTTAAATTCAAGTCCCGTGATTGCCACGGCTCATCGCTCCTTTCCCATGATCCTGTAGTAAATTCTTGCCGATACGATGGCCAGATCCGCTCCCGGCTCTTTGTTGCTCAAGGTCATAGAGAAGTGCCGTACATGGCGGCAGCCGGGCCGCCGCTTGGCCACCGCCGCGTACCGCGGCATCTCCAGATTATAGTAACCCAGGATCGTTTCACCCAGGGCCATCCGCTGGCAGTTCTTTCTCCAGGTGGACAGATCGGTCCGATCATAGCGACTCTCATAGTCGGTGTCATAGCGGATTCGGATGCTGGACATGGTGTCGCTTCTGGTAGCAAAGTCCACCTCCACCACATCCTTCAGCCTGTCGTACGTGCCAAAATTGGTGGTCGGGAACTGATAGACCTTATCAATGCCCGCTCCGTAGTCGGTAAAATAGCGGCCCATCCGGGTCACTCTGCCCAGACCGTCCAGATGGTGGCTGGTGTTGGCCCCATCCCGGAAAAAGCAGACCGGCTTCAGGTCGGTCTGATAGTACCAGCAGGGCCCGCCCATATTACTGACCAGATAGTCCCACAGATAGGCGTGTCCGTTGGCACACAGCCAATACCGATTGTCGTCATCCCAGCTCACCGCCGTTTTTCCGGCCCGTATGTCCTGTAAAAGCCCGTTTTTTCCGTCTCCGTTCACGTTGAGGCTGATGCACTCCACGTTGTTCTCGTAGGCGGCGCTGCTGGACTGGATCACGTGTACCCCCTGGTAGGTGTTACAAAATACCAGATTGTTCTCAATGAGCTGTACCGTCCAGGGCAGGTCACAGCCCACCTTGTTGTTGATGCCGGTGTAGGTAAAGAGGGGGATTTTCCTTCCGTTGACCTCATCCAGGGAAAAGTCCAGCTTGCCCACGCTGTGCTCCTTGAGCACAATGGTGTCGCTGTACTGCCGTCCAAAGCCGCTCACCGGGTCCTCGGTGTCGCCTACCAGATTGTAGGCCGTCATGGGGAAGTAAGCGGGGTCCATGCTGACCTCGTCGTTGGTGTTCCAAAATACCGCGTTGGGCTGCTTTGTGGAGCCCGCCAGCAGGATACAGATGCTCCGCATCCCGCCCGCCACCATTGCGTAGGTGCAGTCCATAATGGAGGCCACCGCCTCAGCGTCGGCCTTTCGGTAGGTGATCTTCACCGTGTTGTTGGTGGACGGGGTGGTGACGGGGGGCGCCACTGTAAAGGTCACTTTCCCCTCTTTCAGGTCTACCTGATAGTCGTCCCCCTCCTTTTTCGCTTTCTCGTCCACCTTCACCTCCACCACGCTGTCGATCTCCCCCACCGGCAGCTTGTAGTCTTTGATGTCCTTCTTGGCGTTGTACCACACGATCTTGTCGGCGCTGAGCCGATTTTCCGGCTGGTAGAGGTCCCCGCCGCCCGTGACCGGGTCGCTGTTGATGGCCACCACCGGCACGTGGGCCAGCTCCATCACAGGGACCGCCTTGAAGGGGACCTTCTCTTTGGGCAGGTACTCAATGCGCAAAAATCCGCCCCTATTTTTGTAGAAGAGCCAGTCCAGATACCGGAAGAAGGTCCCTCGGTTCTCCGGCACTCCGGCGCACAGCTCTGTGAGCTCTATCCCCTCCTCACGGGGCTGACCATAGTAGAGCTTCCCGCCGATATGGAAAAAGGCGTTGTCCCAGAACAGCTCACTCCAGCAGGCGAACCCCTCTCCTCTGGAGGTGTCGCTGTTGAGCCACTTCTGACCGTCCCGGCTCTGTAATACGCCGTTCTCCCACCAGAGGTTCCTCATGTTGGGGGACTGATCCGGTGGGAGCCGATACTCCAGCTCCCGCAGATTCAGGCCGCCGGTGAGCCTGGGGTATTCCACCGCCCGCCGCCCGTTGGCAGCCGGATAACGCAGTCTCATCTCCTCACCTCACTGAAAAAATGCATAGGCATCGGCCACAGGCCGCACCTCGGCGGTGAGACCCGCCCCCATCCCCGCCAGCTTGTCCGCATACTTGTTGTGGAACAGGGCGCACAGATAGGGGTCGTCCCGGTCCACCAGAAAAGCCGCAACATAGAAGGGGATGGCGTAGTGCGTCTCGGGGGCGTTGTCCAGCTCATCACTGTCCTGAGGCCGCTCGCCCAGCAGCATAGGGTAGCGGTCGTACTCCAGCGCGTAGTCCCCATCCTCCTCTTTGGGCAGGATGAGACAGCGCTTTCCCTGGAGCATATAGCAGTTGGTGTGGACGATCTCACCCTTCTGCCCTCTGACAATGCTGCCTGTCCTCAGCTGGTAGAAGTCTCCGGGCAGCTCATAGCGCACCGTGCCGCCCGCCTCCTCTCTGGGCAGACTTCCCAGCCGCAGCACAGCGGGGATCTTCTTTGCCCCAGTGGCAATCTCCATCATGGCGTCGTTAACCAGGCTGGGAATACGGTTGAGGTAGTCCTGCTGGTTGTTGTAGGACCCCTCCACCCGGGCGCCCGCCACAGAGTACTGGTCCAGCAGCTTCAGCACCTGGTCCCGCACCTGTCCGTAGTTCATCCAAATCACTCCTTCCCTTCACCGGGACGGACCATTTCTCGTCCGCCCCGGTCCCGTCCTTACACGCCTTCGGTCACCTTGGTAGCGCCCTGATAGAAAATAGCGTCCGCCTTGTTGTTCAGCACAAAGGCGTCGTAGACGATACGGCCTTCCACCAGCCAGCCGGAAATGCCGGGTGGATCGGTGTGGACCTTGTAGCTCTCCAGCTGCTTGGGAGCGCAGCAGGCCAGGGGGTGGGTCAGAATGAAGGAACAGCCCTCGGGCAGACGGGAGGCGGGCACCTTCACGATGCGGGTTCCGTCCACCTCGCCCATAACACCCTTCATGGCCATCTGCTGACTCAGATCGCCGTACTTCATGAAGGAGGTATCCTGCTTCAGCAGGTTCGCGAACTTGTAGGAGCACAGACACACACGGCCGGAGTCGGGCACACTGGCGTTACCCAGCACCTCCTGGGCGTTGAGCAGCAGCTCGTAGGCGTTGGTCTTGCTGGGCGCTGTGGTGGCAAAGTGGTCCGCCTTCGTGCAGGCGGCTGCCGCCAGCTTCTTAAACACATAGGCGTCGTACTCAGGGACACACACCAGCTTCAGCTGGCGGTCCAGTGCCTTGCCCGCGTCCATAGTCATCTGGGTCTGGTTCTTGTCGCCCCGGTCGATGACAAAGGTGAAGGAGCGGTCACGGGTGACGGTAAGCTCCTGCACGCTGTTGCCCAGATCGGTGGGGTCGCCGTAGCGGTTGGTGCCGGTGCGTTTGTAGTCGTTCATGGCCACGGTGGGCAGACTGTACACGTTGACCGTGCGGACGCCCTTGAACTCAAACTCCTGGCTGGTGACCAGCTGGGCCTGAGATACCAGATCGAACCGCTCGTCGATCTTGGCGGCGTATTTGCTTGCATAGTTGGTAGTTGCCATATCATTCATCCTTTCTTGTTACCACTGGTCCAGTTCCAGACCACTGAGAAAATCGTCCTTGGGGGCCTTCTGCACACCCCCCTGTCCAGATACCGCACCCACGGGGGCACGGGCTGCCGTCTCCTGGTTCTGCTGACGGATCTTGTCCTCCCGGTCCATCTGGGCGGTGTGTTCCTCCCAGGCCCGAGTCAGCTCCTTGCCCTTCGCCCATGCGTCGGCCACCTGGTCGGGCAGCTCCTTCACCTCAGGGTGCTCCTGAGCAAACTGTGCGGTCTCCTGCTCCAGATCCCGCTCCTCGTTTCTCTCTTCCATCTTCTCACCTCCTTATTACTGTTTCCGGGCCGCCAGCTTCACGCCCCGTCTGGCCCATCGGTCCATCCCGCCGTAGCGGGCCTGCATACTGGAGGGCAGCTGCCCCACCAGCTCGTCCCCGTCTTTTTTGTCGGGGCCTCCCACGTCGGGCATCTCACTTCTGGTGCGCAGCTGTTCCAGCAGCTCCCGCTTTCTGGGGATCAGCTTGTCCGGCAGCCGCTCCAAATACTGCACCATGTCCAGGGTCCCGTCCCGGCGCAGGTTGTCCAGGGTCTGGGTCATGGCGATTTCCGAGAAGTAGGTGGATGCGCCCACATCGATCCGCATATTGAGGCTGATGTGCTTGAGGCGGCTGAAGTCGAACTCCTCCTTCACCCGGCGCACCGCCTTGGTGGTCATCATCCGCCCGGTGACCGGGTCCAGCATGGGCACACCGGTGCCGTCGGTCTGAAGCTCCTCCATCTCCCGCTCCACCACCACGGGCCTCACCCCGTAGTAGGTGGCCATCATGTCGGGGAGGATGGTGCCGATGTCCTCGGTCCACTCGTGGATCCCCGCCCGGATGTTCTCCAGCGGTACCTCCGCATTGGTCTGCAAGACCATAAGGGCGGAGGTGTTGTCGGGGCGTACATTGCCCATCTGGGCGTCGGTCGCGCCCAGGCACTCCTTGGTGTAGCCCATAGCCTTGTCGATGAGGGCAAAGATCTGGCTGCTCATCTCCGCGGGCTGCAAGTTGGCCGCCACCTGGCTGACCCCCTGACCGGGCTGAAGGCCGTGGACCGCAATGGCCTGGCCCACCTCGTTGGTCCAGCTGGAGATGAGGTCGGCGTTGAATATGGTCTTGGGAAAGGCCATCAGCTGCATGTGCCGCATGGCGGTGGCAAACATGGAGTTAATAAAAATCTGATTGGGGATGAGGCCCGTAACCAGGGCCCGGCCGTGGTACTGGTTTTTCTGCCGCTCCCAATTTCCCCAGGCGATGGGGTAGAGGCTCAGCCCGGTGTCCACATCCTCATAGATCACTGCATCCCTGGTGGCCTTGGTAACGTGTACCGTGGTCTCCTGTTCCACCGTTTTCCGACCCAGACGGTCCTTTTTTTCCACATTCCGACTGACTTTTGTGTACAACAGAACATAGAGGGCCTTGCCGGTCTCCTCGTCCGCCTCCAGCTCCACCTTTCCGCCGGAGCCGGGGAACAGGTGGTTCTCCCCATCTGCCTGGAGGGGACCCGCATTGCCGTAGCGCTCCGCTTCCCGCCGTAGCTCCTCCACAGGGGCGCGGCCCACCAGCAGCACATAGGGCTGCTCCTGTACCCGGTGGTCGGCTGGGTTGCCGAACATCACATTGATGCCGTCCACCAGCTCCATCTTGATCTCTCCCCGGTAGTCGCCGAAGGCTCCGCCATAGGGGCGGGCCTGGGGGTCAAAGTAGAAGTGGGCGCAGTAGTCGCCGGTCTGGGCCCCGTCGAAGAGGGCCTCGCGCACCCGGTAGTCAAAGCGCAGCTTGTCCAAAAGGCCGGTCACCGCCGCGTTGACGAACTCCGCCGTCTGGCCCTGGGGGTCCACCTGGCCGTCTCCGGCGTAGTAGGCCATAGGCTCATACCGCAAGGCCACACCGGAGCTGGTCAGGGACGCAATAAACAGGCTGGCTACCCGCTTCAAAATGTTGAAGGTGGGCTTGGGAAGCCCTCGCATGGCGGGGGTGTCGGGCAGGTGGAGCCACTGGTTTCCCACGAAAAACTCCGTGTTTGTCTCCACCAGATCGTACTGGTTGGGGGTCAGTCGTGTGTTGTAGCGCCGCCCCTCCTCATAGAGCCGCCAGGCCATAGGGCTGTCGTTTTTCTTCACCGATCCTCATCCTCCCCGTCGTCCACCAGGCCGTAGGCCCGCTCCACCGAGTAGTTCTGGAGCTGGCGGAAGGCCGCCTGCTCCCGGCTCAGCCGCTCCCGCTCCCGATTGCTGGGGGGAGGGGTCCCGCCGCCCTTGTGGGTCCTGCTGCCCAGCCAAAAGCCCAGGGCCAGCAGCCCCAGGGCGGTCAAAGCCCCGGCCCCTCCAAGAATAAAAGTCGTCATCTGCGCTCCTTTCTGTGGCGGGTCCTGACCCGTCACCTGTAAACCTCATACATCTCCTCACCGAGAAAGCTGTCCTCCTGTTCCCGGCCCTGCGGCTCCTCCTCCCCCCAGGACCAGAGCAGGAAGCTCAGGGCCTGAGAGGCCGCATCCACCATGTCGTCGTGCTTTCCGGCGGGAAAGGCAGTGAACTGGTCCACCAGCTCCTCCGCCCACAGCCTGCCCTTGGGCAGGAATACATGACCGCCCTCAATGGCGGGAGCCACCGCGTGGACTCTGGCCTCCTTACCCCCTTTTGGCTCCACCGGCAGGATACCGGGCAGCTCGTGGCGCAAGGTCTGAATGACCGCGGAGCCGTTGGCCTTGTCCTCAATGAGGATGTACTGGCAGTCTGGGAAAGCCGCCTTCGTCTCCCGTACCGCCCGGAGGGTGGCTGGAAAATCCAGATGGCGGTTGAGGCAGCAGCGCAGGTAGTAGTCGCACCCCTTCTTGCTCCACACCTCAATGGCCACATAGTCGTTTTCCTCCCCGTCCTTGAAGGCCGCGTCCACGCTGATGCAGGTGGCCGGGAAGTTCTTTTCGCTGTCCGAGTCGTAGTACCTCCACCACTCCCGTCGGACGATCTGGCCCTGCTCCACCCGGGGCGCACACTGATATAGGGCCTGCCAGGCCCGCATACCGCCCTTTCTTGGGTCCCGCTCATAGCCCGCCTTGAACTGGCGCAGCCACTTCTTGTCCTTGCCCAGCTCCGGGGCCAGTGCCTCTCCCGGCGCTCTGCCCATAGGGTCCTCCTCCTCTGCCTCCACCGGCAGCCGCAGCACCTGTACGTATGGCTCCGACTGCTTCACTCTGGCCAGCAAATCGTCCTCGTGCCAGGGTGTGGCAATCAGAATGACCTTGGCCCCGGCAGCAAAGCGGGTTTTCAGGGTGTTCTGCCACTCCTCCCACAGCTTATTCCGGTACACGGGGCTGTCCGCCTCCTCCCGGTTCTTGATGGGGTCGTCGATGACCAGCAGATCGGCGGGGTTTCCGGTGATGCCGGACATGATGCCCCGCGAGATCATCCGCCCCCAGCCGTTGCCCAGCTCAAACTCGGTGCTGCTCCAAATGGAGCCCTTCTCCAAGCCAAAGAGGGCCGGCCCGAATGTCTCCGTTTTCTCCAAATTCTTTCGTCCGAATCTTCGGGCCGTCTCCTCACTGTAGCTGGCCAAGATCACCCGTTTCTTGGGGTTTCGGCCCAGGTACCAGCTGGGAAAGCTCTCGGTCACCGTCATGCTCTTGCCGTGCTGGGGCGGGGTCATCAAAATCAGGATGTCGTAGGCGTGCCCCGTCTGCTCCTCCACAAAGCTCTGGATGCGGTCGGCCAGAAAGTCGCTCATGGCCGTCCTTCTCCAGCTCTCCCCGTGGACGTAGTAGAGGTACCGCCGAAAGGACGCTCTGGCCAGCCGTCTGCGGGCCAGCTCACGGGCCAGATAGTCCCGGTCGGAGAGGGGCCGTTTCCTGCCGCTCATCCCGCCCCGTCACCGTCCTCCCGGTCGGCCAGGGCGGCCAGCTGTTCATCGGTGAGCTTGGTCAGATCCAGCGCCCGCACCGGCTTGTTGAGCAAGTCGTTCTTCTCCTCTCCCTCCAGGATGTCCCGCAGGAACCGCACCGCCGTGACCTCACCCTGGACCGCCCGCTTCACCAGGGACAGCCCCATAGCGTTGGTCACCGAGGGGTCCAGCCCCAGCTGCCGCAGCTTCTCTGCCGCCTTTTCGTCGGCCACCTCCCGGTCCATGAACTGGCCCAGCACCTCCTTCATTTTCTTTGGCTTCTCCGCCAAAGCGCTCCCTCCCTTCTGCCCTTGCGGCAGGACATACCATACCACCTTTCCTAACTGAAATTCAATGAAATGTTATCTATTTGCAGTCTTTATTGCATTTTTCATAACATTTAATTCGATTTTATTGATTTCTCTCCCACAGCGCATCCGCCTCCTCCATCGCCCTTCGATGCAGGTTGAAGATTTGCCGTTCCGAGTAGTAAAGCCCCAGCTCTTCCATGCACTTTTGGATCTGAGCCCAGCGGAGCATCTCCACATACCGCAGCTTCAGCACCACCCGATAGCGGCTGTCCGACAGACCGCTGAGAAATTCCTCCACCTGCTCCTCCCGCTCCCGGAGCTCCATTCTGGCCCTGTCCAGCTCGATTTGACCGTCCTCCAGTGCTCTGTCCGGGGAGGTGCCTCTGGACCTGCTGTCCAGCCGCCCGCTGTTCTGCTGGTATTGGTCCCGTAGGGCCTTGACCTCCCACTCCCGGCGCCGTACCGCACGGCGCGCCTCCAGCACCCCGCCCAAAAATCCGCGCAGGTCCTTAGGTTCGCTCACTGCGCTCACTCCTCTCTCCTGCCTCCGACAGAGCCACCCCGTCAAAGGCGTCGTTCAGCACTTCCCGCTCCGCCTGGGTAAATCCCCGGCACAGGAACTCCCGCAGCCGCGCCACCGCCTCTTCCGCACAGTCCGGGCACAGCCCGTGTGCTTCCTCTCCCTGAGGCAAAGCGGCCCCGCAGTTCCGGCAATGTACCGCCGGTAGAAAACTTTCCCGGCAGCAGGGCGAGTAGAGCCTGCTCTCCCCCGATGCCTCTGCCACCCGGACCGGCTGCTCAAAGGCTTCGCCGCAGCCCAGACAGACATACTCCATCTCAGGCGCCCCGGTCCGCGCTGTCGTCCTCTTTTGTAGACAAATAGGGACAAATCAGCACCTCACGGATCTGCTGAAGGTCCTGCAGCTCCAGTGCCCCGGCCAGGGACCAGGCCTCCACCACGCTGGGCACCTGGGCCCCAGTCACAATGCGGTAGGTCTTAGAGTAGCCCCACCCCAGCTGATCTGCCAATTCCCGGACACTCCGAAAGTTGGCCCGCACCATTCTGTGCAGCATCGTATCGTTCTTCATTTTCATTTCCTCCTTTTGTGTCTCCCTTTGTAGACAAGTGGATACTAGCACATTTGTACTATTCCGTCAAGGGGTTCGAAAAAATTTTGTCCCGGAACG
>RCNI01001967.1_pt1 | contig 10446 bp, 9 predicted proteins | sample 2041151 | NCBI WGS metagenome assembly RCNI01 (sample SAMN09708214, study PRJNA481090) | feces metagenome | isolation source: feces | place: Antarctica: Albino Rookery
ATTTTATAACATGGGTGCCTTGGGTTGTGGTATTGCTACAACTGTCAGTATGGCAATTGGAGCGGTCATCATGCTCATCATCTTGCATCGTGCACATGGTGCCTGGAAGATTGACTTCAAGAAACTTCGCATCGACCCTACCCTTTTGGCAATCATGCTTAAAACTGGTGTTCCTATTGGTATTCAAGGTGGCGTATATGGTCTTTCTAATATGATCGCTCAGAGTGCCATCAATCAATTTGGAACAGATGCAATTGCAGCATGGGGAATTTCTTTGCAGATCAATAACCTCATTTGGATTGTTGCAGATTCTCTTGCCATTGCACTGACAGCTTTTTGTGCTCAAAACTTTGGAGCTCAGAATTATAAACGTATGAAGGAAGGACTTGTTGTTGCTCTTAAACTTTCAGTTGTAGGAATTGGAATCTTGAGCACTCTAGTATATTTCTTTGCATTTGAGATATCTCAGATGTTCATCGACGATATTGCTGTAATTCAAAGCTCATCTCACATCTTGCACTTCGTAATTCCGTTTGTAATAGTATTCTCCATCATGGACTGCATTTCAGGAGTAATTCGTGCATCAGGAGAAACATTCAAGCCAATGATCCTGACAATCATCGGTACTTGCATCCTGCGCATCAGCTGGATTGAGATCATGATTGTCATGTATCCTAAACTCGATACTGTACTTGTGAGCTATCCTGTTAGCTGGTGTGCTACGGCGATTCTCTTTGCCGTTTACTATTTCAAGGGTTCTTGGCTTGAGAGATCTATCGAGAAAAAGAAAACAAACGACCTTCTTTTGGCTGAGGCAGGAAATTAAGACTTGAATATGACCTTTCTGAAGGTACATATTTGAAGCGTTCAAAAAGCTCATGATGCGGTGAATCTCTTGTGGATTCACCGCTTTTTTGTGTATGAAACTACACAAATAACTAAATTATTCACGGTTAGCAAAATTGTTACAGATACCTATATTTAACAGTATAAACAGCCTCAAATAAAGATAGAGCGACTTCTATTAATAACGTTTTCATATGAGATTTGAAACCAATTAACGAAAGTTTTAGCTTGTACCCAAAAATGTTTAAAAAGTTGTTACTAAAATATAACCTAACTGTTAAAATATGTTTCGCACCATATGAGATGGTGAGGATTTTCGGATAACACAATATCTTGTTATTCGCGGCAGATGTGTCCCTACGATACGAGAGATGGAGATGAAACGCATGACTATACTTGAGAATCACGAAGGCATGAACTTCGATCATCAGTTGATTAAAATGAGCCCGCAGCAAACATCTCTCGAGATGCCGTCTGCACCAAAACAGCTCCACTCTCATTTCAGAAAGTGTGAGCTTCCAATTCCTTCAGTCTTAAACGAAGCTACCGGTATTGAAATGCTTGGTAGAACCATCAAATCCTTCGTTTACTCTACAGATCCCTACATCATCCGCAACTGCAATGCTGATGCTGTTTTAGCCCTCGCTCCTTTCACCTGCCAAAGCATCATTACAGAGATGCTCATTAAGCTTGCAGAGCGCCCAGTATTTGTGGGAGTTGCAGGAGCTATCACAAACGGACTTCGCTCCGTCGAGCTCGCACGTGTAGCTGAAGCTCAAGGTGCTGCAGGAGTTTGCATCAGCCCAGGAGCAGATGTTTTCACTGTTGAGAGCATCGCAAACTCAGTAGACGTTCCTGTAATCGTATCGGTTGCAGGCTACGATCAGTTCTCCATGGATAAGATTTCAGCTGGTGCAAGCATGATTAATGTTGTAGCTGGACGTCAGACAGCAGAGGTTACTCGCATGTATCGCGAGAACAATCCTGACATGATTATCCTTGCAACCTCGGGTAAAACTTCTGAATCCGCATTGAGCACCATTGGATCTGGAGCAGATGCACTCAGCTGGACTCCCCCTTCAATTATCGAGATTGAACGTCGTCTTATGCAAAACACTCGCGATAAGCAAAATCCTCTGGATGTGCGCGAGGCCAATTTTTAAACTTAAAGCCGATCAGGATATACCTGGTCGGCTTTTCTTATTCACGTCAGTAATACTCAAGATCCAGACGAATTTCATACGTATTAACTTTACAGAAAAAGAGCCAGAAGCGCGAGGCTTCCAGCTCTTTAAAAGGGTTATCTTTACACATGTGACAAGAAGAACGCTTGCACTAAAGACCATGGATAATCATTATGAACGTGCTTTTCCAATCAGTACAAGCAGCTGCTCTTCAGAGGCAAAACCAGTATGACCGCCTGCAATTTCACCTTCCCCATTCACAACAACGGTAGTTGGTGTTGCTCGGATACCATAGGTGTTAAAGGTTACGTTATTTGCATCCACCATAATAGGATAGCTACCACCGTTTTCGGAGAGCACATTCTGAGTCTCTTCAACACTTACCTTATCGGTAGCGATTCCAATAATAACGACATCAGAATCGCCTTTCTTGTAGACCGCTTCGATGTTTTTTATCTCAGACAAGCAAGGTGGGCAATCTACTGACCAGAAATTCAGAACAACAATTTTACCCTTAAGATCTGATAGCTTTTGTTCCGTACCGTCATTGAGTTTTAACGTAAAATCAGGTGCTGGCTGAGCCTTAGACTTTTGAGAAGAATTAACTTCTTCAGACTTTTGACCAACCGCATTGATAGAATTCTCTACCCCGTCTTTACCCTGAAGAGCAAGACCTGCCCCGCCTAAAACAAACAAAACCACTAGAGCGAGAATAAAATTAGATTTCTTAAAAGCCATTTGTGCCTCCTATAAGGCCAAAAATCATTGCAATTCCTATTACAATCAGAAGTACTCCAGAAAACTTAGCAAGCCTTACACTCCATTCCATATGACTTCGAAGCCATGGAATCATGCTATCTGCAGCAAAGGCAATTAGCAGAAATGGAAATGACATTCCTAACGTATAAAAGAGAGTAAGCACCATTCCCTGCATCTGAGTAGCTGTATTTCCAACAAGGGTAATCACACTAGCTAGAATAGGTCCCACACAAGGAGTCCAAGCAAAGCTAAAGAATAAACCAAAGATAAAAGCAGCAAAAGGACCACTTCCGACCTTTTGCATACTAATTGGGAGGTGGAAGTCTTGCATAAGCTTATTCGACTGGATAAATCCCAGCTGAAAAAAGCCAAAGAACGCAATCAGGACACCACCGGCAATTGATAAAACACGGCGATAGCCATTCAGATGACTTACAAATGAGGTGGCTGCGAACCCTAAAAGCAGAAATGTAACGCCAATTCCTAAGGTAAAGAATAAAGTGTTAACAAGCAGATTTACCTTACGAGTCCCCTGTGTACTTTGAGCTGCCGTACCGGAGAGATATCCAATATAAACCGGAAGCAAGCTAACTATACAGGGTGAAAAGAAACTTAAGGCTCCGTAAAGTGTGACCAATCCTATAAGAAGTCCAAAAGAAGTAGACGTATCCATCGCAAATCCCGCCATTCCATATATAAATATTGTTATAAACAGAATAACAAATCCCTATCCTGCTCCTAATATCTTTCACAAGACTACGTGACTGCGTTACCCTTTTGATATCTCCGGTATAAGAAAACCGCCAGAACAAAAGCACTAGCGGTTTGTACACGATGTTATTGGCTTACAGAAATTCTCGTTAAAGCTTAATGTCATCGTCTAGGTGATCGATTTCATCAAGTAAAGAAAGCCCTCTTTCACTAAACTGAAGCTTCTTGGTGAGCTCTATAAATCGAGGAGAGAACCCTTGCCCCACCAGTTTCATAAATACCTTATCGCAAGATAGTTGAGAGATTAATACAACGAGCTCTTGGCCATCTCCAAAAGTATCCTCGGTAAAGTTCAAAACATTATCAATACGTAAAGTAAGATTCTTCAGAGAATTCGATAATGCAAGAACCTCATCATTAAATGGAGCTTTACAGATATCGAAGTTAGAACCTGCCGCCTGTTCCACTTTAGCTTTGAGGCAATGCTGACGAATATCCTCAAGCAAATGAATCACTTGTCGAGATGATGAAAGCTTCGTCTGAGATACGCTGCCCAATGCCTTCAAATGATTGAATTTATGATCTTGAGAAGCCTTAAGCTCTCCAATAAATTCAACGAGGTTTGAAGCTTGATCAATGTCTTCTTTGCATCCAACAAGAATCTTTTGAAGCTCTTCACACGCGAGCTTTCTGACACTTACCTCATGAACCTCATTCAAAAGCGTAGAAGTAAGAAGATTTACAAGCGCAATCTTCTCTCCAAATGGCGCTTTCTGTGCTCGATCAATGATATCCACACTGCAATGACCATCGAGGATATCAGGGATTTTATAGTCGTCCTTATACTTATTAAACAACTCATAGTACAAGGAGAAATCTTCAGCAATCTGAGGATGCTGCAAATACTGAGAGATAAGAGCGAGGTCAATCTTGAGATGCTCTTGCTCATATGTTTGAATCATGCGACTGAGGTCTTCCCATCCTCTTGCTGTAACCATACTTGCTCCACCCAAGCGAGCCCTCACGCTGTAGAAATTCTCAGGCTTATTGGTAAGGTAGGTCAAAATTGCAGGATGTACACCATGCGAAGAAGCATAGCTCATCCATGCATCAACGTTTGGAGCAATATCGATACGCTTCATGCGGTCCATCATCGCAGTATCAAACTCTCGTGCACTCTTGTTATATTCAGGAGGATTACCAGCCGAAACGATTATCCATCCTTCTGGAAGGGAATGCTGTCCAAAACGTTTATATTGCAAAAACTGTAGCATAGCTGGAGCTAAAGTCTCCGATGCACAGTTGATTTCATCTAGGAATAAGATTCCCTCATGGACACCGGATGTTTCTATCGCATCATAGACACTTGCAATGATTTCACTCATCGTATAGCGACTGACTTTATAGCTCTCCCCCATGAAGCTAGCATCTGCAATATAAGGTAGTCCCAAGGCAGACTGTCGAGTGTGATGGGTAATGGAATAACTTACAAAATTAATATTGAGCTCTTCTGCAACCTGAGCCACAATAGCTGTCTTTCCAACTCCCGGAGGGCCCATTAGGATAAGTGGCCTTTGCATCTCAAAGGGAATACGGTATAGGCCATTGTTATCCTTGGAAAGATAAGCCCTACAAGAGCCTTGAATCTGCTCAATTGCTTTTTGGATATCCATAAATCACCTCTCTAGGAGTAGACGGATTTACTATCAAGCTGTCCTGGATGCAAGACAAGTTGAATTGCCCATGGAGGACAGAGCTCTGGGCGAAAATCTTCATCGTAGAAGCAAAATGCTGTTTTATAAGGCGGCATTCTATCAGGATAAACTCCCCAACCATCAGTGAAATAGATTACCCCGCCCAAATCATTGAACTCACCTGCATGATAGAGTTCATTAATGTATTTGAAAGCAGGTCTGAAATCTGTTCCTCCAAAACCTTTTAATTTGAAGTTTTGCGCCCATTGATTTATTTCATTCACTGACGTTATCTTTGTATCAGATTGCACCGCATTATCACACTGAATAATGTGAATGTTAACCTTCTGGGCATAGGTATTTTCAGAAGACAAAACATCAAATGTTGTATTAATAAATTCTTGAACGACAGTACCCGTAACCGAAGAAGAGGTATCTATAACGATACAAAAGTCTCTAATCTCGTTATTTGTCCTGTATTCCAATGGCTCAATAAGGGGCATATTCTCATAAAGCTCGAGTCCATAGGTATAAAGGATGTAATCGAATTCTTCGTCGCTCAAGCGCATATCTTCATTCTTTACCGCGAATTGCCTGAGAAACTCTCGATAATCCACAACCTCATGCGTTGTTACTTCAAGCTCTTTCAGAAGGCCTGAAAGCCTCTCCCCCGATGCTCGGCTTAAAGTTTCAAGGTCTACCTTCATTGATTTTGCAGTCTGTTGCCACGACTCTTCAAGCTGATCGATTTCTTCTTGAATAAAGGCAGGCTCCTGCATAGAATCTCCTGGTTGAGTATCACCGATACCCGAGCCATCAGAAGTCATACCATCCTGCATGGATGAGGCGCCTGAATTTGAATCATCAACATCTGCATCCTGATTCATAGTATTATCCTGAGCATCTTGAAATCCAGAATCCTCTAAAGTGGATGAGCTATCAGCTCGCTGGTACCACAACTCATGACTATCACAGTAAAACAGTCGCGAAAGCTCGTCGATCTCACTTTCGAAAAGCCCGTCTTTCATAAGACGATAGAGCTTCTCCGCCGTTAATGTCTTTTGTACACGTTTAGATGCACTTTCAATGACATCCTTGCGTGATTGATCACGCTCATCATTGAGGTTGGGAAGAATTTCATATACGAGATTTTCCACTACCATATCGCAGGCTAGGTTCCATAATTTCTGATCGATATCTTTGCCTACAAAAGGATGAAGGAGTAGAAAGTGAAGCAGGATATGTAAGATGTCTCGCTGCGGAGGGACTTGCTCATCTTTAAAGTGACGAAGAAAACGATGAGGATCTACAACCAGCCTATTTCCTTCCGTCATGTATGTTGCATGCTCCAAAGAAATGTATTCAACCTCAAGCTTGGAAAGTGGTGCAGCTAGAAACTGATTATGAGAAATCAGCTTAGATAACGTGAGTTCGTAAACTTTAGTTGCAAGGTCTAGAACATGAGGATCTAAGGATGAGGGATGCTCCTGATTTAAATTAGATAGAAACTCTGCTCCATTATGAATATGTTTATCCATTACACCTCCCTAAAGCAGCAAGATATTTTGCAGGTCATCGACGGGATGGACAGATGTGAGACCTGTCTTTGCATGCTGCATCTTACAGAAAAGAAGATATGTCGACATCTCAACATATTCCCTTTCACATGCAAATTCGATTGCCCTATCCCATCCCTGCTCATCAATACAATCTGACCAGTCTTCCAAAAGCTTGACCTCATCAATGCGGTTAAATTTAGACAGGATACCTAAAAGCGTTGCATTGTGCTCTGGGACTGAGGAAGGTTTTAAGATTGGCACAAGCGGCAAAATACTTTCAATTTCTTCCTGGAGCCACTCTAGTTCCGTGAGCTTGGCAAGAAAAACCTCAGGCGCTAGATAAGCCATAAAGAAATAGATTTCCTCAGGGCACCGAGGAACTATCAAACTTGCAAGAATGTCGTAGAGCCTTTCATCTCCAAAGGCAGATTTATCGAGTTGAGTTTCATGAAGCCTGAGCATAAAAGATGCTTCCTTCAGGCAAATCTCCCCCTCTTGTAAGTCCTGTATACTGCGACGATCTCGGAATTTACGTGCAGCACACACCACATAAGCCCTGAAGATATCAACGAAAACAGTTGCATCTACAAGTCCATCTCCTACAATCTCATGAATAGCCTCGGCTGCTTTCTGCATATCAAATTCTGTACTGTAAGTAGAACCTAGCAGCTGTTCAAAGCCGGTATAAGGACGAAGTATAAAAGATGAAGGAGTGGGATCGAGCGGGTTTAGAAACAGATAAGTAGACGACTTAGTAAGTGCCGATCGAGTAAAGGTAGTATCAGGAGGAAGCATAACGCTCATCTGTGCAGGTCTTTGAATAGGAGCTAGAAGATCCACTCCCTCATGTTCAATTAACCAACGAGCCACATCGCTATGACCTGACCTGAGAGCTAACACTAAAGCAAAGCTGCGATACACAAAGAAGTCCACGTAGTCGCAAAGACTCATAACAACTGGTAGATTTCCCGATGCACATGCTCGTTCTAATAAATCACAAGATTCAATTAGATCTAGAGGAATTTCGTCCTTAATCAGCGTATCTAACAGGCTTTTTGCCTTGCTATTAGATTCCTTAGAATGAGAAATCATCTGCTCAGAAAGAGCAGATCTAAGCTGTAAGAGAATCGGTGTTTCATCCATAGGACACCTCATAAATTTAAGCACTTAAACACAATGCAATATCTTTGATATCTCTAATACTAGCAAGGTTTTAAATGCGATAAAGCCCTCCACTAAATATGCTCTTTGTAAGCCATTAAACCTTACAAACCCACCGTCTACCACTACAAATAAATCTCCCACAGGAATAAATCCTATGGGAGATTAGAGGGTTAAATTGTACTAAATTTTGAATCAGATAAAGTCGCTCCCGCAATTCACGTGTCAAAGCTGCAACACGCAACTCAATACATCAAGGAGTGGTCTACTTCATAGAAGAGCGCTCTTCGAGAAGAACCTCGAGATACTGACACGTATAGCTAATCTGCTCAGAATCCTTTGCATCGATTGCACGCTTAAGTGTGCGGATAGTCGAACCTATGCGTTGATTGAGCTGTTCTGCCTCAGGGGTATGAAGATCGGCAACATCCTTAAGCAAAGAAATGCAGCGCTTCATATCTTTAGAATCGAGAGCGGATACAGGGAGCAAAGTTTCCAATTCAGATTTAATCAGCCCTATTGAAGGCACGGAATTGTTCTCATAAAGCTTATCCATGGAAAGCTGCTCGTCAGTAAAGCTCTGACGACTCTTAACTGTCGAATAAACGATAGCTCCCAAAAATCCCCCAACGATGAGGAATGGAATAATGTCCTGATAAGCCATATACATCCTTTATCTGCCGATTGTGCTATAACCTATTTATTTTCAATACTTGTAACGTTTTTAACCTGGATTGAAAGGGTTCCATCAGGGTTTGTTACAAACTCAATGAATTCAGTATCTTTAGCATATTCCGTTGGAAAAACGATTTCAATACCAGTGTCGGTCTTAATCTTCTGATTTCGAGTCATGCGAGTAGCCTGGCTTTTCTTTAAAGCAACCTGTTCTGGAATTGGCTCTGTCTTCTTCTTTTGCTCGATGCGCTCTTCATAAACTTCTGCAATTTGAGGAGCCTCCTCGAATACTGCTTTTCCCACTTCAATAGGATCAAACGACTGCTCTTCTTCAGCAGATTCGGTCACATAAGCTTTAGCTTTAGAAACCGCAAGCGTAGGATTAATACCCTTTTCAACTGCAATTTCATGTACAACTTCAGCCACAACATCGATGACTTCCTTGCTTGATGCTCCATGAGTGCAGCACAGAAGACCATCAGGGATGATGAGAGATTCAACACCTGCAATGGATCGTTCTTTATCGCGATAAACGACGGTTTCAAAATCACGGCAGTTCAAGACACAATAAGAGTCAATCTTTGCTGTTGGGTTTGGAAGCGCAGCATCAGAACTTAAGACCTGAGAAAAACTTCTACCACCCTCTCCATACATAGAATGAATGAAAATTTGGCGCCTTGGGAGAAGGAATACTGCAAGGTAATCAACATCATTTCCCTCAAAAGCATCATCCATCGCATCTTCGCTTTGAGTCATCGTGTCATCATCTACAGAATCTGAAAACTGTACAACCAAAAGATCATGAGGGGTTTCCTCATCACTCTTGCGAAGCTCTTCGTAAAAGAAGTTAGCAATATCTTTGGATAAATCCAAAAAGCTTGATTGATGGTTGAAATACTCTGCGACCTTGGTGCTAAAAGGAGCATCAGGAGCACAAATTCCATTGTTGTTGTCAGGGTCATACAGCGCCTTGCGACAGCGACGCTGCACATATGACTTGGCCTTCTTTTCCTCGAGGTCGAGCTCGCTGTCACTCATATAAAGGTCAGAGGTAATAAAATCAAATGAATGCAAGATTGCATGTTTAACTAAAAGCATAAAATCCTTATCGATTAAAACTTACACAGTGGTAGAAATTATAACCTTAAAGAATGATAAACATCTCGAACAAGAGCGCCTTCTTTAAATTAAACAGAGACCATTAAATGTACTCTCTAGCTCTGAAAATAACACGTGAGAAGCTTATAGAAAAATGTAAGCTAATTTATAGCATTTGGTATACAAATTACCTGATAAATAAAGTAAAATTTGAACAGTAAATCAATATTTAATAGTCAACCCACGAGATAAGAGAGGACGATATGAAGAAGAATTTCGATATGAAGTTTATATATATCATTTTCGCCCTAATGCTCTTTAGTCTCTGCATATACTCTTCGCCAGTATTTGCAGATACTAATGCAGCAGCACCTACAGAAGTAAGTGCACCTGAAAATCTACTTACAGGTATGCCAACCGATGTAGACACTCCAGGAAACACTGCGACGGACACCCCTACAAATGCAGACGCCTCCTCGCTAGAGGGAGGGGTATTGCCTGGTAGCGAAAATGTAGTAGGAACACCTACTAGTGCTACCCGAGATGTCGGCGATGCAAATCCAACACCGGCAGGACCTTCTGCCATCTACTTAGGTGGAGCAGGCGCGGCAGATACCAACGATGGTTTAACTGCAGCTACCCCTGTTCTCACCTTCGAGAAAGCTAAGGAACTTGCAACCGCTCAGCAAAGTGTCACTCAGATTATCGTGGGTGGAAAGACTACGCTTTCAGGCGATGTTTCCCTTCAGGGTACCAACG
>RCNI01001968.1_pt1 | contig 10445 bp, 7 predicted proteins | sample 2041151 | NCBI WGS metagenome assembly RCNI01 (sample SAMN09708214, study PRJNA481090) | feces metagenome | isolation source: feces | place: Antarctica: Albino Rookery
GGTTGGATTCAGCATGCCGAACACAAGTATCCGGATTTGTTGTCCAACATCTCCACTTGCGGCAGTCCCATGGAAATGATGGGTGCTCTTATTCGCCAGCAATTCAAGGGCGAACGCGTTCATTCTGTTGCTATCATGCCCTGCACAGCAAAAAAGTTCGAGGCGCAGCGTGAACAGCTGGAAAAAGACGGTCAGCAGGTTGTTGACTTGGTTCTTACTACAAAAGAGCTCATTCGAATGATTCGTGAAGCAAATATTGACTTTGCAAATCTGCCTGATTCTGAATGCGATAATCCTCTGGGCGCATATACCGGTGGTGGTGTAATCTTCGGTGTAACTGGCGGTGTTACTGAAGCAGTTATCCGCAATGTACTCAACGATGTATCTCCGGAAGGAATCCAGAAGATTGCAGAATGTGGTGTTCGTGGCTTGGACGGCACTCGAATTTTTGAAGTTAGCGCCGGAGATTTGACTTTGCGTATCGCAGTTGTCAGTGGTTTGAAAAATACGGACGCACTGATTGCTAAGATTAAAGCTGGAGCCGTTAAGGTTGACTTTGTTGAGGTTATGGCTTGTGCGAATGGCTGTATCAATGGTGGTGGTCAACCTCAGTCACCCCATAGAAATAAGGCAAAACGAAGCGAGGGTCTGTTCAAGGTAGATGCAGCTTGCGACTTGAAGATGGCAAAAGAAAATCCCGCTCTGGATTATATCTACGGTGAACTGCTGGACGGTAGAGCACATGATTTGCTTCATGTCCACTACGGAAAAGACTGATTGCAATGCAGATATCTCAGTGCTATACTGTTCTCATATCTGTTAAGAAACCTTAACGCAGATTGAGGAGGCTTACTATGGAATTTTTAGGAAAACTGAATTCCTTGACAAAGTCTGTAGCAAAAACTGCTGCAGATAAAGCTACTGATGCAATCGGCAGTGGCAAAGTCGCAATAAAGATTAGAAAAGAGCAAAATACCATAGATGAGCAGTACTTGAAAATCGGCGAGTATTTTTATCGCGAGCGTAACGCAGGAATGAAAATGCCGCCAGTGATTGAATCCTACTGTGTTGCAGTTGATGTAGCAAATGCATTGATCGTCGAATTGGAAGAAGAACGGGACGAGTATCGTGATGTAGATACGGATAGCCTGAACTCTGAAATTTCTGGCGAAGATTCATCTATTGAAGAATAAGTAAATAAGCCAAAGACTGCGTCCGCAAAATTGCAGACGCAGTCTTTGTTATCTTGCGAAAAAACAAGATAGATGGTACAATACCGCCAGCAATAAACGAGGAGTAAATGAATGTACAAATATATTTTCTTTGACCTTGATGGTACATTAACGGATTCTAAAGAGGGAATTCTTAATTGCCTAAAGTATTCGATTGAGCGTCTTGGTGACACTGTTCCAGAAGAGAGCCGTCTTCTGCGTTTTATTGGCCCACCGCTGCAAGACTCCTACATGAATTTTTGTGGTTACAGTGAAGAAAAAGCACGTCGAGCAATCACGTTTTATCGCGAACGCTATGAACCGATTGGTAAATTTGAAAATATACCAGCCGACGGAGCGGTTGAACTTTGTAAGCACTTAAAAGAGAAAGGATATGTATTGGCGCTAGCTTCCTCCAAGCCAGAGCATATGTGCGTCGATATCTGCGAGGAATACGGTTTTGCTCCTTATTTAGACACCATCGCCGGAAGTAAACCTGATATTGACGATACAAAAGCAGATGTAATTCGTGAGGCAATGCGTCGACTGAATTTATCGGAAGAAGATAAATCAAATATTCTTATGGTCGGTGATCGAAAATTCGATGTACTTGGCGCAGCGGAATGTGGTCTGGATTGTGTTGGCGTAGAATTTTTTGGTTATGCAGCACCGAACGAATTAAAAGATGCAGGTGCAGTTGCAGTAGTATCTAGCTGCAGTGCACTAGAAGAATACATTATGAGCCACTAATTGAAACGAGCTACTTTTTGAGAAAAGGTAGCTCGTTTCTTTTGATTTATCGATAATAACTATTCTAAATTCAATTGTATCTGCATAGTATTGATATTGAACATTTTGGATTCACTATCATACGAAAGAGGATGCATATGAAGAAACTAACAATGGAACGACTATTCATCAACATCTTTGAAGGTCTAGCAATCGGAATATTTGCGTATATCTATATTTTAGTAGCGCTATCAACGCTAACAATCTTTGCAGAATTTCAAACGCGCTTCTCACTATGCTTTGTATTATTTATCGGTACACTAATTGGCTTGCTCTTCGCTCTTGTCCAGGAAAAACAACATTCGATCGGGATGACACTAATTCGGTCAATTTTTACTGTCTTGGCCTTTTACATGGTACAGTCATTTAGTCAAGGAGTAACCTTATTCATTGAGAAAAATATATTTCCAATTTCGTGCTGCATTGAAGAAAGCGAACTGGTACTTTACGCAACATTTATGTTTGTGTTTACCTCATGTATTTACTGCACAGTATTGTACACGATAGCGATTCGTCTATATCAAACACAGATTCGAAACCAGCCGACCAAAGCAAAGTATGCATTTAGCACATAATCACATTTTACATAAGCACCGTATATATTAAAAGGACCATGAAATTTTTTCATGGTCCTTTTAATATATTTTGAATTTACGACTAGCATTTTTCTGTAGAATTGATTATGATTTTATTGAGTAGGATATCAGCCTGCTGAGTGAGTTCATCAAGGGTAAGCGGAATATTTCCGGCAAACCAGTCCCGATATAGATTGCTTAATCCGCCAGCGCAAAATCGAATAGTCAGAATGTATTGCTCATGGTTGCCAAAGCTAAACTTTCCTTCATGCTGAATGAGATAGTCCAAAATTAGCTTCACTAACTGATTTTCTAAAAGAGAAGAAGCACTTGAAGTCATTACTTTACTACAAAAATCCAGATCTGCTTCCAAAACTTCCTGCAAACTAAGTAGAAGTGCATGAGGAATATCAGCGAGCTGACAGGGAGACTCAAAAACGGTTTCTCTCAGATGTGAAAAAGTATCTTCGATTACATGATTAATCACATCAGGAATATCTGTGTAGTGGGCATAGAATGTGCCGCGATTTAGTTCTGCACGGCGCACAACATCGGTAACGGTAATTTTATCTAGGGGTTTTTCTTGCAGTAAATCTGCAAGTGCTTGGTTAATTAGCTTTCGCGAGCGAATTGCGCTGCGGTATTCCGCTTTTGCCATAATGGCCTCCTATTCTCCTAAAAACATACAAAAATATAAATAGTGTCTAAAATCAGTAAAATTACTGTGGTTTGATTATTGAATTAACCATATATGACTACTATAATACAAGAATCACAAATAAACAAGTGTACAATTTTGTAATTATGAACGATTTTGAAACAAGAGGAGTACTATGAGCGATAATAATCAAAACAACGGCTTTTTCCACAAGCTTGCAACAATCATTGTGGATAAGCGCTATCTATTTTTCCTGTTGTATGGATTCGCACTAGTGTTTTGCCTGTTTTCGATGAACTGGGTAGAGGTAGAGAACGATGTTACGACCTACCTACCGGAAGATACGGAAACTCGCCAAGGCCTTGTTGCTATGAATGAAAACTTTTCTACCTTTGCAACAGCGCGAATAATGGTATCAAACATTACATATGAAGAAGCTGAAGAAATTAGTGATACCATCCAGGATATCGAAGGGGTACAGATGGTTACCTTCGATGATTCTAAAGATCACTATCGTGACGCAACGGCATTGTTTGATGTGAACTTCAAAGGCGAAGACGCTGATGAAGTAACAACAACAGCGATGACAGAAATCCACGAAAAACTAGCTGGATATGATGTAGCTTATGATACAACGATCGGTTACGACGAAATTGCCGATTTGAATCGAGAAATGAACAGTATCTTGGTCGTAGCAGTCATCATTATCATTGCAGTTTTGGTTTTGACGTCTCGTGCTTATGCAGAAGTGCCCGTACTGTTACTGACTTTTGGTATGGCAGCAGTGCTAAATATGGGTACTAATTTCTTGTGCGGCAAAATTAGCTTTATTTCTAACTCTATTGCTGTTGTTTTGCAGCTAGCCTTGGCAATCGACTATGCAATTATTTTGTGTCACCGTTTCTCAGATGAACATGAAACAAAAAATGCAAGAGACGCTTGCATTGATGCACTGGCAAAAGCAATTCCTGAAATCAGCGCATCGTCGTTAACGACAATTAGTGGTCTCGCAGCGCTGTCCTTTATGAAGTTTACTATTGGCTTAGATATGTCAATTGTACTGATTAAGTCCGTACTGCTGAGCATGCTGTCCGTATTTACGCTGATGCCTGGCTTATTGGTACTGTTTAGTCCGCTGATTGAACGCACCGAACATAAACGACTGCTTCCCAACATTACCCCCGTCGGTAAATTTGCGGTCATGGCGCAAAAGATTATGCCTGCAATATTTGCGGTAATTCTAGTGGGCGCATTTGTTCTGGCACAGCACTGCCCATACTGCTACAGCTACAATGAAGTAGAAACCGCAAAAATGTCTGAAAGACAAGTTGCGCACTTTCAGATTCGTGATACATTTGGCTCTTACAATATGGTTGCCGTTGTTGTACCTAGCGGAAACTATGAAGCAGAGAGTGCAATTTTGAACGAGTTGGAAGAATGTCCTGAAGTAAAGAGCACTTTGGCTCTGTCCGGCATGGAGGCAATGGATGGCTACTACCTTACCGATGCCGTAACCCCCAGACAGTTCTCTGAACTAATCGGTATGGATTACGAAGTAGCGCAGGCACTGTACAGCGCATACGCAATTGATCAAGATCAATATGGTGAACTGCTCCAAGGTCTGAGAGACTATGAGGTTCCCCTATACGATATGTTCATGTTCATGAAGAACGAAATGCAGTCCCATAACATTACCTTTAGTGGCGATGCGCAGAAAACCATGGACGACCTGTTCGAACAACTGGATACTGCGCAGCAGCAGATGCAGAACGACAAATATAGCCGTATGGTTGTCTTCTTGAATTTGCCTGAAGAAAGCCCAGAAACATTTACATTCTTGGATAGAATGCGTGAAATCATTGGTCAGCACTACGATAGTGACTACTATGTAGTTGGTAACTCCACAAGCTCTCGAGACTTGGCAGACTCGTTTGCGGGCGATAACTTGCTGATCAGTGTACTGTCAGCTCTGTTCGTTATTCTGGTTCTGCTGTTTACCTTCCAGTCTGTCGGTCTACCAGTCCTGCTGATTGTTGTTATTCAGGGTAGTATCTGGATTAACTTCTCGTTCCCGACATTGACGCAGCAGCCCTTGTACTTCTTGGGATACTTGATTGTTAATGCAATTCAGATGGGTGCTAACATTGACTACGCAATTGTTATTTCCAGCCATTATCAGGAACTGAAAACAATTATGCCTCATAAAGAAGCTATTGTGCACGCACTGAACGCAGCATTCCCCACAATCTTTACCTCTGGTAGCATTATGGCATCTGCCGGTCTGCTAATCGGTAATATGTCTGCTCAGCCTGTTATTGCAATTATGGGTAACTGCTTGGGCCGAGGCACAATTATTTCGATTATTCTGGTACTTGGCGTACTGCCCGCAGTACTGGTTCTTGGTGACTCCATTATTGAACGCACCAGCTTCAAGTTTAAGGGTATCGAACGCAAGGTTCAGACTTCTAGCGGCACACTCAAGGTCAAGGGTCATGTGCGTGGCTATATCTCTGGTGTTGTTGATGCGGACATCGATGGTATTTTGCACGGTGAATTTAATGCATCTGTAACAACAGAGGGACAAATGCTTGCTGAAAGGGGTAGCGAAGATGAATAAGTACTTAAAGAGACTCATTGGTGTATGTCTGTGTGTTTGCTGCCTGACCAGTAACGTGATGCCTGTATATGCTAAAGATAAAAAAGCACCGGCAAAAGAAGAGCTGCACATTACAAGTATCGATGAATTTATGGACTTTACCGAAAACTGTAGAATTGATAGTTACAGCCAAGATTTGGTCGTGCAGCTGGATGTAAATCTGAATCTTACCGGAATGGGCTTTACTGGAATTCCTATTTTCTGCGGTGAATTTAACGGAAATGACCACACCATTGCTGGAATCACTTTTACACACAATGGCTCTGAACAGGGTTTATTTCGTTATTTAACAAAGACAGCTTATGTACATAACCTTGACGTGCATGGAGAACTAGCACTTCAAGGCAGTCGCGGTACAATCGGTGGTATTGCTGGTAGTAACGCAGGCCGAATTGTGGCATGTAGTTTTGATGGTCTAATTGCAGGCGGCGATAGAATTGGTGGACTCGTTGGGATCAATCAGGTTTCTGGCATAGTAGAGCAGTGTACCGCATCCGGATCGGTTCACGGCAATCACTTTGTTGGCGGTTTAGTTGGTGAAAATTTGGGTCTAATTCGCGATTGTACCAATACCGCAGAAGTTAATAATACTGCAGATCAGAATAATATTGCTCTTTCTGATGTAACAATGGATACCTTAACAGGCACTGAATCCGCAAAGACAGTAACTGACATAGGTGGTATTGCCGGCTGCACCAGTGGTGTTATTCGTGGTTGTGACAACCGCGGAACTGTAGGCTATCAGCACATGGGTTACAATATCGGTGGTATTGCTGGCAGCCAAAAAGGATATATTGCTCAGAGCAATAACTATGGAGAAATATTTGGACGTAAAGAAGTAGGCGGCATTGTTGGTCAAATGGAGCCAGTGTCAAAAGTTGAGTTTACTCGAGACACCTTGCAAATGCTGCAAAAGCAGCTTGCTAGCACATCGTCCTTGGCAAATCAGGTTTCCGCAAATGCGCAAAATAGCGCAAACAGAATCAATGGTCAGATGGAAACGTTGCATAGCCAGGCTGGAACAGCACTCAATGCTATCCAGCAGCTTGTTCCAGATCCCAATAACCCGACTATTCCGGACAGCGATACCATACTGGCCGCAAAAAATGCGCTCAGTGGCAGCCTGAGTTCTATGCAGGGCACAATGAGTAGCATTACCTCTTCTACGCAAAGTGCAGTAGATACTATGTCTGATGACATTAAAGCAATAGCCAGTCAGATGAGCGCAATAAGTAACACACTGAATAACGCATCAAAGAACTTGGGCTTTAGCGTTACCGATGTATCTGACGGCGATAAAGACGATGATCTTACTGGCAAAGTTGATACATGCCAAAACTTCGGAGATGTAAACGCTGATTTGAATGCCGGTGGTATAATCGGTGCCATCGCTTGGGAAAATGATTTGGACCCAGAAGATGACTTCCAGTTTAGTGGAGATCAATCTTTGAATTTTGCTAGCGAGATGCGTGCCGTCGTTCTTAACTGTGAAAATAAGGCAACTGTGACCGCTAAAAAGCGTCAAGTTGGTGGTATTGTTGGTTGGATGAATCTTGGTCTTGCTAAAAATTGCGTAAATACCGGCCATATTGAAGCAGAAACTGGGGAATATGTTGGCGGGATTGCTGGCAATAGTAATGGTTATATTCGCAACTGTAGCGCAAAGTGTGCTCTATCTGGTGCAAAATATGCTGGCGGCATTGCTGGTAGTGCAGTTGTTGCAACAGATTGCCGCAGTATGGTTGTAATTACTGACGGTAACGAAAAAATCGGTGCTATACTCGGTTCCCTTAAAACGACTGAAAAGGAAATGAAAAATCCTTTTTCTGATAATTACTACTTGGTGACAAACGCAGATTTTGGCGGTGTTGATGGCATCAGCTATTCGAATCTGGCTCAGCCTCTTACGCTGGAAGAATTTACTAATATTGAGGATTTGCCGGAAGTATTCCAAAAGACCACAGTGACATTCCTTTACAATAATGGCAGCAGTGAAGCAATTTCTGTGCCTCTCGGTGAAGTGTTGAGCGAGGAAGAAATCCCTGCAGTGCCGAAAAAAGTAGGTTACACAGGCGCATGGGATGGACTGGAAGATATCGATTTGGAAAATATCTTCTTTGATATGATTTTCCAGCCAATTTACACCCCGTACCGCACTACTATTGCTAGTGAAGAGACCAGAGACAACGGAAAAGCTGTGCTGCTTGCACAAGGTGAATTCTCCGATTTGGAAACGATTGAAATCAAAGCACTGGATGAAGCACCAATTTTGTCCGAGTGGTACACCGCAGTCGAAGGCTGGACAATTCCCGTATTTTCCAAAGATGGTCCCACACAGTTGCGTTTGTCGTGTCCTGATGCGCACTCTCCAGATGAATGTAAACTATTTGTCCGCGATAGTGACGGAAATTGGTATAACGCTCCAATTACGGTCAATGGCAATTACCTCGTCTTCTCAGTAAATCCCACAGACGATGCAATTTTCCTGTTTACTGCGCCAAACTTCATTCACTGGGGCTTGTACGCACTGGGTGGAATTTGCGTAATTATCCTTCTATCCGTTGGCACGGTTTATGTAAAACGGAAAAAGAAAGTAAAACTTACAAAATCTTAACAAAAAAAGAACATGAGGTATAAAATCTCATGTTCTTTTTCTTTTTTTCCGCATTTACAGAGCAATATAGAGTTGCGCCAACCTGTTATCGGTGGTAGAATTTAATGACATTACATAGAGATACTATTGAGGTGCTTATATGGTAACAGTGAAAAAACAGTTATCCACATCGCAGATCATTATTCTTGGCTTTGCAGGTGTAATACTATTAGGTAGTTTGCTGCTTATGCTGCCATTTGCCACTAAAGATGGTCATGGTGCATCATTCAGTGATGCACTGTTTACTGCGACATCTGCTGTGTGTGTAACTGGACTAATCGTACAAGATACAGCCACATATTGGAGTAGTTTCGGTCATACAATTATTATTGCGCTGATTCAGATTGGTGGCATGGGTGTAATTACTGTTGCAATTGCATTGTCCATTGCTTCTAGTAAAAAAATCACCTTGAAAGAGCGCAGCACTATTCAAGAAGCGCTTTCTGCTCACCAAGTAGGTGGAGTTGTTCGACTAACATGGTTTATTATTAAAATGACCATTATTTTTGAGCTTATTGGTGCAGCGATAATGATGCCAGCTTTTTGTAAAGAATTTGGTTTCTTAAAAGGGTTATGGTATAGTATTTTCCATTCAATTTCTGCATTTTGTAATGCAGGTTTTGACCTTATGGGAAGTAAAACACCCTATTCATCGCTTACATACTATGAAAGCAGTCCGTCCATCAATATTGCCATTATGCTGATGATTATTATTGGTGGTATTGGCTTTATGACATGGGAAGACATTTCTATACATAAGTTAGATTTCCACAAATATAGAATGCAGAGCAAAATTATTCTCGTTGTAACGGCTGGTTTGATTGTCGTCCCTGCAATATACTTTTTCTTCTTTGAATTTTCCGATTTGTCCTTTAAAGAACGATTCTTTGGCTCACTATTTCAGTCAGTCACTACCAGAACTGCCGGCTTCAATACAATTGACTTAACGCTGATTAGTGAAACCGGTATCGGAATAATGATTATTCTTATGATTATTGGTGGTTCACCCGGTTCTACTGCTGGTGGTATGAAGACAACAACATTTGCCGTATTACTATCAACCGCAGTCTCTGTGTTCAGACATAAACAACACACCCATTTCTTTGGCCGTAGAATTAGTGATGAGGTCGTACGAAATGCGGCAACTCTGGTCACAATGTATCTCACTTTGTTCCTGCTCAGTGGATTTATTATTAGTACCATCGAGGGTCTGCCGTTGCTGACCTGTCTATTTGAGACCGGATCTGCAATTGCAACTGTTGGCCTTACGCTTGGCATCACGCCGGAACTAAGTTTGGTGTCCCGAATGATTCTCGTTGCGCTGATGTATTGCGGACGCGTTGGTGGACTAACCATTATTTTTGCAACAGTATCTTCGGATGGCTGCTATACAGCAAGACTGCCGCAAGAAAAACTAACCGTAGGATAAGGAGTATATAATGAAATCAATATTGTTAATTGGTCTTGGTAGATTTGGTAAACACATTGCAATGAACCTAAGTGAGCTTAACCATCAGGTTATGGCAATCGATTTTGATGAAGGTCGAGTTAATGAGGTTCTACCTTATGTAACATATGCGCAGATTGGCGACTCCACAAATGCCAATTTCCTGTCCTCTTTGGGCATTCGTAATTTCGATGTCTGCATTGTTGCGATTGGTGATAACTTCCAGAACTCTTTGGAAACTGCATCTTTGTTGAAAGAACTCGGCGCAAAAAAGGTTATCGCCAGAGCAGCTACTGACGTACAGGAAAAGTTCCTGCTGCGTAACGGTGCTGACCAAGTCGTTTACCCGGAAAAGCAGCTAGCAAACTGGACTGCAATCCGTTGTACTTCCGATCACATTCTGGATTACATCGAATTGGACGACAATTACTCAATTTTTGAACTGTCTATTCCATC
>RCNI01001971.1_pt1 | contig 10439 bp, 6 predicted proteins | sample 2041151 | NCBI WGS metagenome assembly RCNI01 (sample SAMN09708214, study PRJNA481090) | feces metagenome | isolation source: feces | place: Antarctica: Albino Rookery
GATGAATTCTCAGTAGAAGAAATTCGTGCAGCCATGCGTACAGAAGTTATGGACGGAGATATCGTACCGGTTGCCATGGGATCTAATATACAGGCACAGGGAGTTGCCAATTTGTTATCTGATATTGTAAGATTTTTCCCTAGTCCGGACAAAAAGAAATGTGCAGGTTTGAACCGCAGGACAAATGAGATTTATGAAGCAAATTATGAGTTCTCTAAAGCAAAGAGCGCATATGTGTTCAAAACGATGGTTGATCCATTTATTGGTAAATATTCATTTGTGAAGGTGTGCTCAGGTGTTCTTAAAGGAGAAGATGTTCTTTATAATGCTGATACAGATGCAGAAGAAAAGCCAGGCAAACTTTATACTATGTGTGGCAACAAGCCATCAGAAGTTACAGAACTTTTCGCGGGTGATATCGGTGCAATTGCAAAACTTAGTAATACACGAACAGGTGATACACTTTCTACGAAAGCTACACCAATTACATACGCAAGAACTGAATATTCTGTACCATACACATATATGAAATACACGGTAGATAATAAAGGTGATGAAGATAAAGTTTCTCAGGCACTTTCTAAGATGATGGCAGAAGATGTAACGCTTCGAACGGTGAACGATAGTGAAAATCGTCAGGCGCTTATTTATGGTATGGGAGATCAACATCTTGAAGTAGTAGCGAGCATGCTTGCAGCAAGATATAAAGTTCAAATTAAGCTTGAAACTCCAAAAGTTGCATTTAGAGAGACAATACGCAAGAAATCTGATGTAGATACAAAATATAAAAAACAGTCTGGTGGACATGGTCAGTATGGACACGTTAAGATGAGATTTGAGCCGTCTGGAGACATGGAAACGCCATATGTATTTGAAGAAGAAGTTGTAGGTGGAGCAGTTCCGAAAAATTATTTCCCTGCAGTTGAAAAAGGACTTCAGGATTCAGTAGTGAAAGGACCTCTTGCAGGATATCCGGTTGTTGGGGTAAAGGCTGTTCTCTATGATGGATCTTATCACCCGGTTGATTCTTCAGAGATGGCATTTAAAACAGCTACATGTCAGGCATTTAAGAAAGGATTTATGGAAGCATCACCTGTGCTTCTTGAACCTATTGCTACAGTGAAAGTAACTGTTCCTGATGAGTATACGGGAGATGTCATGGGAGATCTTAATAAAAGACGTGGACGTGTGCTTGGTATGAATCCACTTGCAGGCGGAAAACAAATGATAGAAGCAGATATCCCTATGACAGGATTATTTGGATATTGCACAGTTCTTCGTTCTATGACAGGAGGAAGAGGAACCTATTCTTATGAATTTGCAAGATATGAGCAGGCACCATCTGATGTTCAGGAAAAAGAGATTGCTGCAAGACTAGCAGAAGAATAAGCGTTATTTAAGAATCAAATATTTGAAGAGGGGTTATCCACAAAATAATAAGTGTGATGCTCCTCTTTTTGGTAGGAATTATGTATAATATATTTGAAACTAAGATATAACGAAGATAAAAGAAGGAGGAAAAAGATGCTGTTTTTATGTTATGAAAAATGAACAACATGTAAAAAGGCCAGGAAATGGCTTCAAGAAAAAAGGGTTTCGGTTGAAGAAAGAGATATAAAGACCTTTAATCCTACAAAAGAAGAGTTAAAAGATTGGTATGAAAAAAGTGGATTGCCGTTAAAGAAATTTTTTAATACCAGTGGAAATTTATACAAAGAATTAAAATTAAAAGATCGTTTGCCAGATATGACAGAAGAAGAACAATTGAAATTGTTGTCAACAGATGGCATGCTTGTTAAAAGACCGATTCTGGTGATGGAAAATGCTGTACTTACAGGTTTTAAAGAAAAGGAATGGGAAGACCGAATTTTATAAGAGAATATTCGCAAATAAAAACACCTCCGAATATATTTTCGGAGGTGTTTATTATGTAATTGAATATTACATTAAAGCTTCGTAAAGTTTATCTGTAGGTCTTGGAATAACAACACTGTTTACTCTAAGTTCGCTGACAGTTTCTGCAGCTTTAACAGCAGCAGTAACAGCACTTACGTCACCACATAATGTAACGAAACCTTTACCACCAACAGCAAATCCTGTACGGATTTCCATAAGATGTACATCAGCAGCTTTTGCGGCTGTATCTGCAGCAACAATAGCAGATGCAACAGAATAAAATTCGATAACACCAACAGCACCTTTCATTGGTACTTCTGTTGTGTTACTGATAGCAGGCATAAGCTGATCGCTTACATTGGCAATAAGAAGTTTATCAACAAGGAAAGGTCCTGCAATTTCTTCTCCAACGCTCATAGCAGCGTTAACACTACTTGTGTCTCCGCCGATGATGATCATATATTTACCTGGACATAATGTGGAGGCTCTTAATAATTCAACCTCAGCAGATTTAAGTACGTGGTCACAAGTTTCAATTCCTTTTGCTATACTAGACAGCTCTAACATTCCAACTGAATTTCCCATTTTCGATTCCTCCATTAGTTTACATTAATTCTGATACCTGCTGGTGTTACTTCAGCTACTGTTCCGTTTACACTTGCATGGATATTTGCGGATAAAGCTTTTTCATCAGCCTGTCCGATCAAGTCGTCTTTATGTACTACATCACCAACATTTACGATCGGAGTTGCAGGTTTACCAATGTGCATAGACATTGGAATAAATACTTCTTTTGGAAGTATTTCTTTAAGTTCGTGAGCATGAAGGCCGTTGTACTGAGAAAGACCAAGTCTTGCAATCAGACGATCTGTAGGAATACGGTTCATATCAATAGTAGGTCTTGCCACTGGGTTTGGTGTTTTATCAACCTGAATTCCTCTTTCTCTTAATTTGCCTTTCATGTAATCATTGACTTTTCTTGGAGAAAGTCCCATAGGACATGAGAACATCTCACAAACACCACAGCTTGAACAATTTGCTGCAGTTCCAAAATATTTTGTGAATTCTTCGTTTGATTCAACAAAATCTTCACGCCACAAGTTACGCATAACAAGGTGTGGAGTCATGTTATGTCCTGTCTGGAAACGTGGACAAAGATCTGTACACATGCGGCACTGGATACAGGCACTCTTAGCCTGATGTTTTAATCTCTCAATTGGTGCTTGAACTTTTTTAATAAGGTAATGGTCTTTTGGAAGAACAATAACGTTACCAGTTGTTTTTGTAACAATCTGTTTGTCAATGTCTTTTTCTTCGTAGAAGACTTTTCCCATCATAGGTCCACCCATAATGATGGCATAATCAGAAATCTTTGGTTCAGCAGCCTGGATACATTCTCTGATTGATGTTCCGATAGGAACTTTTAACATAATAGGTTCTTTTACTTCACCTACAACAGAAAGATATTTGTCTGAAACTTTCTTGTTGTCTGTAATTGCCTGGTAAATTCCAAGAACAGTTCCAACGTTGTCTACAACAGCGCCTACTTCAATTGGAATTCCACGCTCAGGAACGGTTTTGCCTGTTACCTGCTGAACAATAATCTGCTCATCTCCTGCAGGGTAGTAAGTTCTCATTGGGAAAATTTCGATGTTTGCATTATTTTTATCAATAGCTTCCTGTAATGCAGCAATCTCAGCTTTGTATTTAGCTTTCAATGCAATGTAACGCTTTGGTGCCTGCAAATGGTCTGCAATGTAAGTGATTCCCTTGATCAATTCATCTGCAAATGTTCTACATAAAAATTTGTCTGTCTCAATCAATGGTTCACACTCGGCAGCGTTAACAATGAAATACTCAGCCTTTGTGTTCAACTTTATGTGTGTAGGAAATCCTGCCCCACCGGCTCCTACAATACCGGCTCCTTTTACTGTTTCGATTAAATTCATAGCGTTATTCTCCATTCATTGATTCTGGCTATACTTAAATACGTTATTATTATAACATAAATCAAAAAAAAACAACAGCTATTTTGCAGAATAATCTAAATTTTTTGAAAAAAAACGATAAAAACCACAGAATGTCAAGGAATAAAGCGTATTATTTGTTGGTTTTTTTGACATAAAACATGATTTTGGTAATAAATTCCTCTTCGTTTTTAGAAGTAATATAATCATTAATACAAAATTCATAAGAATCTGAGATTATTTCTAAATGTTGCTCATCACAAAACGTAAGGAGTGTTCGATAGGAATCTGCTATAGAAGAATAATAATTCCCAAAATGACAGAGACTTACAGTAAGTCCAGAAGGAAGTTTCCTTATGTTAGAGACAAGAGAAGTGTTTTCGGTCATAAGAAAAGCAAGGGATGCTTTTGTATAATCTCCGCTGTTAATGTGCGCAAGAGGAACTGAAACACCACATTGCAAAAAGACAGGAAGATTATAGGCTGAAGACTGCGCATAACATTTTTTGGTCGCAAGACTGATTTCTTTCATATCAAAAGGCGGCTTTATACTGTGATATAAAATGTAGGAATCTTCGATTTGCCGGATTTCAGGAACGGAAGAGGCGGTTTCATAAGCTTTTTTGATTTCCTCACATCGATGTTGAACGCGACTTTTTATGAGGGACAATTCTTGAATTTTATCGTTGATCACAGTAAGTTGTCGATTTAAAAAAGCGAGACTATTTTCTGTTGTATAATTTTTCATATGATTTTTGATTTCTTTTAGCGAGAACCCAATTTTTTTCATGATCAGAATCGTGTCAAGATAGTCGAGCTGACTAGAGGTATAATAGCGATAGCCATTTTCTGGATCCACATAGCTAGGTTTAAAAAGATCGATCTTATCATAAAAAATAAGGGTTTGTTTAGAAATGTTTTGAAATTTTGCAAGCTCACCAATTGAAAATAAATTATCCATTATGTAAATCTCCTCTTGACCTTATAGTTACTATATACTTTATTTTATGAAATATAAGAATAATTTGCAAGGAGAATAAAAATGAATGTATTTACAAAAAAGATGAGCTTTGCACAGTTTATAAAATATTTATTGCCATCTGTATTAACAATGGTTTTTTTATCGTTCTATACTACGATAGATGGTTTTTTTGTATCCAGATATGCAGGAGCCAATGCTCTTGCAGGTATTAACATCGTAATTCCTTTGACATGTGTTGTTTTTGGTGTTTCCGTAATGTTAGCAACTGGTTCAGGAGCAATTATAGGGGAACACATGGGAAGAGGTGAGATGAAAAAAGCCAATGAGATATTTAGTATGGTGTCGATTGTATTGCTGGGATTTTCAATTGCTTTTACAGTGGTAGGAATTGTGTTTTTAGAACCAATCGCCACATGGCTTGGAGCAAGCGAGATTCTTATGAAACATGTTCTTCCATATGCGTTTGTTACATTTTTGGGAACACTCCCTATGGCATTTAAGCTATTTTTTGAATATATGGTGCGAACAGATGGAAATCCTAAAGTATGTTTTGTAATGTCTTTTTTAGGAATTGTATTAAACGTTTTGTTTGATTATATTGCGGTTGGGATTTTGAGATTAGGAACATTTGGCGCAGCATTGGGAACAATTGCATCCATCAGTGTAAGTGCGATTATAGGAGGGGGTTACTTTTTAAAATATAGTACAATACGATTCGAAAGACCTGTATTTGATAAGGCAGTCTTCTGGAAATGCTGCACCAATGGCAGTAGCGAAATGCTGACTGAATTTTCGACTGGAATTACGACATTTCTGTTTAATATTATTATCATTCGTTCTTTTGGAGAAGATGGAGTGGCGGCAGTAACAATCATCATGTATATCTATTATTTCTTTATTGCCTTTTATATGGGGATAGCGGTAGCATCTGCTCCTGTTATCAGCTATAATTTAGGGGCTGGTAACAAGAAAAAGATAAAAGAAACGGTTCGATATAGTTTTATTACAATCGCAATTACAGCAATAATGATCTTGACAACATTATATGTGGGGGGTGAATTTATTGTAAGCTTGTTCGCAGGTAGTGGATATGTTCATGATCTTACGGTGGAAGCACTTGCTATTTTTTCTCCGGAATTTATCTTTATTGGTGTAAATGTATTTTTGTCCAGTTATTTTACAGCAGTAGGAGATGGACTGACATCGGCAATCATATCCACGCTTCGATCACTAATATTTGTGGTAATCTACATATTCATATTGCCAAAAATTATTGGAATAAATGGAGTGTGGATGACAATGCCATTTGCAGAAGTTACCACGATCTTTATAGCAATATATTTTTATTTCAAAAAAGGACGGCGTATTATGCACGAAAAATGATCAGCCTACATATTCCTTGAGAATGGAAAGTAATTTTGTATTATCATCTGGAAGCATAATACAAAAACGGATAAATTCACCATCAAGATGTGGAAAAGTAGAGCAGTCACGAATCATAAGACCTTGTTTTATGCAGAGCTCAAACAAATCAAAAGCAGTCAGTCCGTCTTTTGTTAATTTAACAAGGAAAAAGTTCCCGTATGGTTTGTATACTTTTAGATGTTGAAAAGATGTGAGCAATTTAAAAATACGGGTACGTTCTGAAAGAATCAGATCCCGGGTTTTTGTAATATAGTCATTGTCTTTAAATAATCGTTCCCCGATAAAGGCACCAACACTATTTAATGACCATGGGATCTGTCTTTCTTTAACACGCTTTAAAAATGAGAGATTGCTTGTTATTGCGTATCCGAGTCTAAGTCCAGGTGCTGCAAAGAATTTGGAGACACCTCTTAATACAATGAGATTATCAAAGTCATTGGTAAGGGGGACAGCGGTAATTAAATGAATGTCAGGAGCAAATTCGACATAAGTTTCATCGATCATCACAAATGTTCCAAGTTCTTTACAAAGAGTCAGTATTTTCTTCATGTCATCTTTAAGGATGGCAGAAGAAGTTGGATTATTTGGATTACAAAGAATAAGCAGATCAAAACCTTCTTTTAAAACAGAAAAAAAATCAGAAAGGTCTAAAGTGAAATCTTGTTCTGAATTTAGATAGTAATAGGATGTATCACTTTTAGAAAAGGAAAGTTCCCTGCTGTATTCAGAGTAAGTTGGACCTAAGATTAGAGTCTTTTTTGGAAAACGCTGCTCGATAAGTAGTGAAATGAGTTCGCTAGAACCATTTCCTACAAGAACATGGTCTGCAGGAATCTGGCAATAGCTGCTGATAGAATTCCTGAGGTCTGTATACTCTCTGTCTGGGTAAGAAGATAGAATGTCCAGGTGATCGCAGAGAGCGTTTTTGACGTTTTCAGAAAGACCCAAAGGATTTACATTTCCGCCAAAGCAAACAATATTTTCTTTAGGTATATTATAGTATTTTTCTACTTTTTCAAGATCACTTCCGTGAAATTCTGGTTTTGTATTCATGTATACAATCCCCCTCCAATTTATTTTAAACAATCATTGCAAGAAATACCGATTTAATGCTATAATTTATTATAGCGTGCTTGTGTAAAAATGCAATGAAAAAAGATGAGTAGGTGACTAATTTGAAGAATAAAATTAAACGTCTTGCAAAAGGTGATTTTCACATTCAACAACCGGATATCATATTCCCTGAAACACATATTACAATGCGTGTGGGAGAGGGAGAACTATATAAAGGAAGTTTTTCTTTGCAAAATCAGGGAGAGGGAACGATAAGAGGTCTGGTGTATTCTTCCTCATATCGTATCCACTGTGAGGAACAGGGTTTTGATGGAAATCCGGTTAATATTTACTATACATATGATGGTACAGGGCTTGTACCAGGCCATGTAGAAAAAGGCAAATTTACGATTGTGTGTAATGGTGGTGAATATGATATAGCTTTTACAGCTATTATTGAGAAACCATTTGTTATGACAAGTCATGGAAAGGTTCAAAGCCTGGAGGATTTTAAAAAACTTACATTTAAAGATCCTGCAGAAGCTGAAAAGCTGTTCAGATCCAGAGATTTTTATACGATATTAAAATATGAAGAAAAAAGAATACAGGCACTTTATGAAAATATGCGCAGATGGGAATTGGATCGTAGTGCATTAGAAGAATTTCTTGTGGGATGTAAGCAGAAAGAGAAATTGTTTCTTACACTAGAGGAAGATAATCGTGTCTTTATGGAAGTGGATGATGTAAGAAAAGCCACCCTCGTAGTTAAGAAGAATACATGGGGGTATCTTCCAATTACAGTTCGCACAGAGGGAGATTTTCTGTCCGTTGAGAATGCGGTATTTACTACTGACGAGTTTATAGGGAATAGTTATCATCTGGAGTACCTGATAACGGAAAAAGAACTTCATAGAGGAAGTAATTACGGAAAACTAATTTTAGAAACACCATATGAATCTCTTGAATGTGAAGTGATCGTAGAAAAAGATATTCAAAGGGAAGAAGAAAATCGTGATGCAGACAAAGAATTTGTAAGTATTTTAAGAAGATTTCTTGTGTTTGAAGAAGGAAAATTGGATCTTAATACATGGACAGAAGAGTCCATAGCAAAGATTGGACGTTTAAGAGAAAAAGACTCATCTAATGAATGGTACCTTCTTGTTCATGCACATATTTGTCTCATGGGAGGCCGTTTTGAAGAGGCAAAGTATATTTTAGAATCTTACAATTACAACAGATTTGCAATTGGAAAAAATGTCGAATTAAGTTCTTACTATCTCTACCTTACAACTTATTTGAGTAATGATTCTATTGGTCAGAGAAAAGTCGCTGATGAACTTTCAAAATCATACATGAAAAACCCGAATAGCTGGAAGATTTTATGCATGCTCGTAAATATAGATTCTGAATATAAGATATACAGTGAGCGATTGAGGGTTTTAGAACAGCATTTTTATGAAGAAAAAGCAAATAATATTTGTTTCTATCTGGAAGCATTCCGGTGTTTTAGAGATAATAGTACATCGTTGAAAAAACTTGGCCAGTTCGAAATAAGTGTGCTTCATTTTGCAGCTAAATATAAGCTCATGACAAAAGAACTTGCATTATATACTGCAAATCTTGCAAGCCAGTTGAAGTTCTTTGACAGGCATTTATACGATACACTTGTCCTTGCATATGAAATGTATGAAGAGACAATGATATTAAATGCTATTTGTACACTTCTCGTAAAAGGAAACTGTATTGATAATTGTTATTTTAAATGGTATGAAAAGGCTGTTGAGTCGGAGCTTAAAATTGCACAATTATATGAATACTATATGGCTTCGTTAGATGCATCATCATTTTGCAAACCACTTCCAAGATCGGTGTATCTGTATTTCATGCATGGAAACAATTTGAATTATCAAAAATGCTCATTGTTGTATTCAAATTTGATTACGTTTGAAGACGAATCTAGCGAAATATATGCACATTATCGTGATGAGATGGAAACATTTGCATGGAGTCAATTGGAAAAACGCCACATAAGTGAAGAACTCCGTGTAATCTATAAGCGATTTTTAGAAGAAAGATTTTTAAATAAAGAGAGAATTAACGCATTAAATGATATTTGTCATGCTTATGAGATTAAAACAAAGGTACCTAATATGAAATTTGTCCTAGTAATCTCTGAAGAAGGAACGATTACGCAGCGTATTCCGTATAAAGAAAGTGGAACACAGGTGATGATTTATTCAAAGACGGATAGGATCGTGTGGGAATCTATGAATGAACGTCACTACATAGATACAATTCCATATGAAAGTCGTAGAATGTTTTATGAACTTAGATATATGGATATGTGTCGCAGAGCATTAAATACACTACGTTCAAATCAGGAGATTGTGAAACCAGAACCACTTACTTTGGATATGGTTAAAGAAAAAGGAGTTGAAAATTTTAAGGAAGATGATCTTTTTTCACTTTGTAGTAAGACAATAAGGGAAAATAATTACGATAATGATGATTTTCTTACTTACATTTGTTTTGATCTGTTTAAGAAAGGACAGTATGATAAAGTTATTCTTACTTATCTTGCCAACTATTACTGTGGAGCAACTTCAGATATGAAAAAGCTTTTCAGAGAGGCGAAAGAATATGAAGTGCATACGCATAGATTGGGAGAACGAATTCTTACACAGATGTTGTTTTCAGAAGAACTACTTCTTGAGTCTCAGATTTTTGAAGAATATTATTCAGAAGGGGCTTATGTTGGATTACAGCAGGCATATTTAGCCTATATGTCCAGAGGATATATTGTAAATAATAGAAAAATAAGTAAAAGTGTGATTGATATCATTTGCAAAGAATATGAAAAAGGTGAAGAAACCATAGATATCTGCAAAATTGCTGTTCTAAGATACTATTCCACAAGACAGTATGATTCAACAACCCGTAAGACATTAAAAAAATTCTTGCAGGAATTGAGTGGAAAACAAATTTACTTTCCATTTTTTATGGCTTATGAAAAAGACTGGTTAATTGAATTACAGTTGTGGGATAAGACTTTGATTGAATATAAAGGACAAAAAGGAAGTCGCGTTATTTTATACTATCAACTCAAAAAAGGCGAT
>RCNI01001972.1_pt1 | contig 10430 bp, 8 predicted proteins | sample 2041151 | NCBI WGS metagenome assembly RCNI01 (sample SAMN09708214, study PRJNA481090) | feces metagenome | isolation source: feces | place: Antarctica: Albino Rookery
GGAGGATTTACAGATGGTGATGCCTATGGGAATCACCGGAAAAGACAGCGTGGATTTTGCTAAAGAATTCATACGCAACTGGGTGGAAGATATATTGTTGTACCAGAAAGCAGAAGGTAATATTCCGGATAATGCAAGAATCAACGAACTTGTAGCTTCTTATCGGAGAGCACTGGTTATGCATACCTTTCAGGAAGAACTGGTAAACCAAGAAGTGGGAAATGTCATTACTGAAGATGAGATAGAAACTTACTATCAGTCCCACGCACTTGCATTTAAGGCCGAATATCCTTATGTAAAAGGATTATATCTGAAGGTTCCACTTAAAGCAAAGAACTTGTCGAGTGTGCAGACTTTATATAAGCAGAATACGCAGGATGCTATTGACAAACTTGAAAAGATTGGAATCAGTAATGCGGTCGATTATGATTATTTCTTTGATCGATGGCTGCCTGTTCCTGAAATAGCTTCTAAAATGCCTTTGAAAGAGTTAGCCTCTGATGCTGATTATCTCAATAAGCATAGAAATATAGAAGTGAAAGATTCTACATACTGCTATTTCCTACATGTAGAGGATTATATTCCTATGGATAATGCCCTTCCACTGGAGTATGCCCGAAATGAAATAAAAGAAATATTGATTAATATGAAGCGAGTAGATTTTATTAACAACATGCGTAATGATCTCTATGAAAAGGCTTCAGCAAATAACGAAGTAATATATTATAAAGACTCAAATGAATAAATTGAACATTACACGAATGTGTGTCAGCCTACTGCTTTTGCTTGTAGGCGTTACTGCCAATGCGCAAGATAATGTAATAGATGAAGTGGTTTGGGTAGTGGGTGACGAAGCTATTCTCAAATCGGATGTGGAAAATGAACGTCTGCAGTCACAATATGAAGGCCGCCGTTTCGACGGAGATCCTTATTGTGTCATACCTGAAATGTTGGCCGTACAGAAATTGTTCCTCCATCAGGCAGAACTCGATAGTGTGATTGTAACCGACCAGGAAGTTCTCCAGCAAGTAGAGCGTGAGATTGCATGGCGAATTGACCAGATTGGTTCTAAGGAAAGAATGGAAGAATATTACCATAAAACGATGACTCAGATTCGTGAAATGATTCGTGAGAATCTGCGTGAAGGGGAAACTGTAAAACGTATGCAGGAAAAAATTGTAGGTGATATTAAACTGACTCCTTCTGAAGTTCGAAATTATTTTAATAAGCTTCCTATGGATAGTATCCCTTCTGTGCCAGCTCAGGTAGAAGTGCAGATTATCACGCGTGAACCAAAGGTGAAGGAAGAAGAAATAGAACGAGTAAAACGTACATTGCGTGAATATACTGAACAAATTTACAAAGGAGAATCGTTCGGAATGTATGCCCGTCTGTATTCTGAAGACCCGGGTTCAGCACGTCATGGCGGTGAATATGGTTTCATGGGTCGTGGTGAGCTAACGCCTGAATTCGCGAATGTGGTATTTAACTTGACCGATCCGAAAAAGATTTCGAAAGTGTTCAAGACTGAATATGGTTATCATATTGCACAGTTGATTGAAAAACGAGGTGACCGTATCAGCTATCGTCATATCTTGTTAAAGCCGAAAATTGACCAGGAAGATATCGATGCTTCACTTCTTAAATTAGATACGCTGGCCACAGATATCCGTAAGGGAAAAGTTTCATTTGATGAGGCTGCTACATGGGTGTCACAAGATAAAGATACGAAGAATAATCATGGTCTGTTAGCAAATCCTCAAACAAGTACTTCTCGTTTCGAAATGCAGGAATTGGCAGGACTCATTTCACAGGATGTGGCTAAAATGGTTGAAACAATGGAAATCGGTGAGGTATCAAAACCTTTCCATATGATTACAGCAAAGGGAAAAGAAGTTTGTGCCATTATTAAATTGAAAAATCGTATCGACGCTCATAAGGCAACTATTACAGAAGACTACCAGCGCTTGAAACGAATTGTGACAGCTAAACGTAGCGATGAAAAAATTCAGAAATGGATTTTGGAAAAACAGAAGAAGACCTATGTACGCATCAACCCGAAATGGGCGAAATGTGATTTCAAATATCCGGGATGGATTAAAAAATGAGATAAACGTTGATTAGATAAATATGTCAGAAAATAAAAAACATATGTTGTGGAGCGGGCATAGGATACTGGTTGCAGGTGTCCTATGCCTGTTCGGCTTTTGTTTGACGGCGCAAAGTCAGCAAAATAACCGACAACCCAAACAGAAGAGTAAGGTTTACCTGATTCATTCGAATGTGTTGCGTAAGGATGCTGAATCACCAGATGCACAGATTGTGGTGGGCGATGTCATCTTCCGTCATGATAGCGTGTATATGTATTGCGACAGTGCTCGTTATTATGACAAAATTAGTGCTTTTGAGGCTTTCAACAACGTACGTGTAGAACAAGGAGATACGTTGTTCTTGTATGGCGATCGGTTGTATTACGATGGAATGACGCAAATCGCTCAGATGCGTATGAATGTTCGTATGGAAAACCAAACTACTACTTTGCTTACTGATAGTTTGAATTATGACCGCTTGTTTAATCTTGGATACTTCTTTGATGGTGGTACGATGATGGATGACCAGAATGTACTTTCGTCAGAATGGGGACAGTATAGTCCGGGTTCTAAAGAAGCTGTTTTCAATTACAATGTGAAGGTAGAGGGACCTAAGTACACGTTGACTTCTGATACATTACGTTATAATACGGCAACAAAAGTGGTGAATATTGTTGGTCCTTCGGATATTTTCAATGAGGGAAACCACATCTATTCAGAGTCGGGGTATTATTATACTCAGGAAGGTCAGGCAGAACTTTATCAGCGTTCGGTACTTACCAATGATGGCAAACAGTTGACAGGTGATACGTTGTATTTTGATCGTAATACGGGTGTAGGAGAAGCCTTCAGTGATATCATCTTTAATGACACCTTAAATCGTAATATGATGAAGGGTGAGTATGGCTATTATAATCAACAGGCTAAGAAAGCATTTGTAACAGATAAGGCGTTGGCTATTGATTATTCACAAGGAGATAGTTTGTTCTTACACGCTGATACTTTGATGATGGAAACGTTTAATGTGGATACAGATTCTCTATATCGTGAGGTGCGTGCTTTTCATAAGGTTCGTTTCTATCGCAGCGATATGCAGGGTGTGGCCGATTCGTTAGTGTTTACTTCTGTCGATTCTTGTCTGACAATGTATAGTGATCCTGTGATTTGGAGTAATAACCAGCAGTTGCTGGGTGAACAAATCAAAGTCTATATGAATGACAGTACGATTGACTGGGCACATATCATCAATCAAGCGTTATCGGTAGAACAGGTCGTTGTGGACACTACATTGTTTAATCAGGTGAGTGGAAAAGAAATGAAAGCCTTCTTCCGCAATGGAGAAATGTACAAGACACAAGTAGAGGGCTCTGTTCGTTCGGTATATTATCCGATGGATTCAGATAGTTTGCTGATGGGTATGAATGTAGCAGAATCAAGTACCCTTGAAGTTTATCTGGCAAATCAGAAGTTGGAACGAATGATTATGAAACCAAAGTCGACTGCTGAATTTTATCCGATGGCTCAGATTCCAAGAGACAAGAGCAAGTTGCAGACATTCAAATGGCTTAACTATTTGCGTCCTGTTGACAAGTATGATGTCTTCAGATGGCGTGGAAAGAAGGCAAGTGATCAGCTGAAGAAGAATGTTCGCGGACCAGTTAAGTTACCTAACCAGGATCTTTTCAGTTCCATAGAAAAAGAAATGGCAGAAAAAGAAAAGTCGGCAGACTCCCTCAAATTACAGGTGGCAGATACAACTGCAGTCAAGAAGGAAACTATAGAACAGACTGAAACAGGTAACACTCATGCCGAGAAAGTAACAAAGGATCGAAAACAAGAAGAACTGAAGAAAAACCGACAAACAGTTCGGAAGAAAAGTCTTCAGAACAAACAACTAGTCGATCCTAAAAAATAAAATATTCAACAATACGTAAAAAAGGAGGAATAGAACGATGGGAATGTTTACCATGAGAAAACCACGCGCTTTTCATCACGAATACATTTACGTGGATGAACGAAAAGAAAAACTACAAAAAATAGAAGATACAGCCAAACGTGAACTGGGTATGATGCCTCCAAAGGAATTTTCACCTGAGGATATCAGAGGAAAGTTTGTAGAAGGTACTACTTACTTGAAACGAAGAAAAGAAAGCGGACGTAAACCGTTGTCTTATGGCGTAATCTTCATAGCGATTGCTATTTTACTTTTTATCTTACATTTCCTGGTAACAGGAGAATTAACCTTTTAACCCGAAACGATTATGAGCGATATAATCCATTTATTACCCGATTCTGTCGCTAATCAAATAGCGGCGGGAGAGGTTATTCAGCGTCCGGCATCTGTCATTAAAGAATTAGTAGAAAATGCTATTGATGCCGGAGCACAACACATTGATGTTTGTGTAACGGATGCAGGTAAAACTTGTATTCAGGTCATTGATGATGGAAAGGGTATGTCTGAAACAGATGCCCGACTGGCTTTTGAACGACATGCAACTTCTAAAATACGCAAGGCCGACGATTTGTTTGCATTGCAGACTATGGGCTTCCGAGGAGAAGCTTTGGCTTCCATTGCAGCGGTAGCTCAGGTGGAACTTCGTACGTGCCAGGCAGGAGAAGACTTGGGTACTTGTATATATATATCAGGTTCAAAGGTGGAGAGCCAGGAGACCATAGCGTGTGCGCAGGGCAGTAACTTTATGGTAAAGAACTTATTCTTCAACGTCCCTGCACGACGTAAATTCTTGAAGTCTAATCAAACCGAATTAAGTAATATCCTGACAGAATTTGAACGCATTGTTCTGGTGAATCCAGACGTATCGTTTACGCTTCATCACAACGAAACAGAAATGTTGAACCTTCCAGCTATACAGTTGCGTCAGCGTATCATGGGCGTGTTTGGAAAGAAACTGAATCAAGATTTGCTTACGCTCGATATCGATACAACGATGGTGAAAATACATGGTTTTATAGGTAAACCAGAAACGGCACGTAAGAAGGGAGCCCGTCAGTATTTCTTCGTTAATAACCGATATATGCGTCATCCGTATTTCCATAAAGCGGTGACAGAAGCCTACGAACACTTAATTCCTGTAGGTGAACAGGTCTCTTATTTCTTGTATTTTGAGGTTGATCCGTCTCACATTGATGTTAATATTCATCCAACAAAGACTGAGATAAAGTTTGAGAATGAACAAGCCATTTGGCAAATTCTTTCGGCTTGTGTGAAAGAAACTTTGGGGCGTTTTAATGCAGTGCCGTCTATAGATTTTGATACAGAAGGAATGCCTGATATACCAGCATTTGATGTGGACGTGCATTCTACCGGACAATTGCCAGAGACTTCTTATGACCCTTCTTATAATCCGTTCAACCAGACACGAGTGGTATCTCCATCGTCTTATTCATCTTCTTATGCTCAGAAGCCAAAGACAGACTGGCAGCCATTGTATCAAGGTTTAGAGCGACCGGAAACTGCTGATAATTGGCAGCAACAACCGGATTTTTATCCAGAAGAAACAACTTCGGCCGAAGTAAGTTCGCAGAACGAACCGACTCTTTATACGGATGCGGGTGCAGAAGCTGCTTTGGAGAAAACTACTCAGCATTACCAGTATAAAGGTAGTTATATTCTTACTTCTGTTAAGTCTGGCTTGATGATTATAGATCAGCAGCGTGCGCATATTCGTATCTTGTATGATCAGTATATGTCGCAGATGGAAAACCATAAACACGTTTCTCAGCGTATGTTGTTCCCTGATATGGTACATTTTTCTCCTTCGGAGGTTCCTGTGCTTGAGGAAATAATGGACGAACTCACTTCGCTGGGCTTTGACTTAAGTAGTTTGGGAGGAGGGACGTATTCAATCAACGGAACCCCTGCTGGCATTGAAGGTTTGAATCCAGAGATGTTAGTAACTAATATGGTACAAGCAGCTATCGAAAAAGGCTGTAAAGTGAAAGAAGAAGTGCAGAGTTTGTTGGCTTTGTCGCTTGCTAAGGCTGCAGCTATTGTTCCAGGCCAAGTACTGACCAATGAGGAAATGAATAGCTTGGTAGATGGCTTGTTTGCTGTGGCAACTCCAAACTATACACCCGATGGTAAGACTGTATTAACAGTTGTCCAAGAAGACGAACTTGAAAAGATGTTTCGGTAAATAATATTCTACTATGCATAAAAATCCGCGACAATGAAACCAACTTTCATCGTCGCGGATTCTTTTTATATTCCCTATTATAATTTCTAAAAGTTTTTTTCTCTCTCTTGAATGTATGTCTTTCTTGAAAAAGCCTTAGCTTTTAAGCTATCCTAACACGAAAAAGAAATCATTCTCACTGCTATGAGATTCATCGAAAACAAATCCTTCCCATTCAAATGCTTTTAAAGCATCAGGATTATCTAGCCGATTTTTAATGAGGTAGCGAGTCATTTCACCACGACACATTTTTGCATATACCGTAACGGCTGCTAACTTTCCGTTCTTTATAGTATAGAATTCAGGAGTAACTACGCGTACTTCATTGCAAACTTTTTTCCAATCGACCAAGTTCTTCATCTCTTCGCTGGCAAGGTTGATTAAAATTCCTCCTTGTTGCTTGATTGCGTCAATAAAGAAATCCGTAAGTATAGGTTTCCAGTAGTTGAACATAGTTTCCCCTTTGCTACTTCCCAGTTTAACATTGCCTTCTAACCGGTAATTCTTTATCAAATCCATAGGACGGAGAAGTCCGTAGAGAAACGAAGTTATCAACAGATGCTGCTGTGCAAAGGCAAAGTCCTCATTGCTAAAATCGGCAGCATTAATTCGTTTGAAGACCATTCCCGTATAGGAGAGAATAGCAGGTAAGGCCCGATTCGTTTCCGAGAAAAAATCGTGGTATCTCAGCACATTTTCTGCCGCTATCTTAGAATTGACGTGTAGCAACCGGCCTAGCTCCTCAGCCGACAGACTACTTAGTTCAAGAGCGTGTTGACCAGCTTCCAGCTTGAAAGAAGGTAATGTGGTTGGAATTGTAGTTGCAACCTTAGTCTTGGCCGTCATTGTTTTTGCACAAGAAATGAATGTAAGCATCTTTAGAATCGTTTTTAACGTAAATAATCTCCCTACAAAAATAGGAAAATTGCTCACATTTGCAGTAGTTCACAGAATTAAAATTGTATCTTTGGCAGGAAAATACAAAAGAATATGAGAAAACTTTTTACAATTGGACTTCTTTCAGTAGTCTTGACTTTACAAGCACAAGATATAAATTCGTTATATATAGCCATTCCCGATTCGCTATCTCCATTGCTGACGAAAGTCAATCGTCAGGATTTTGGCGATTTCCTACAGAGCGGAATGAAAGCTCAGGTTACGAATCGTTTTGGAAAGACATCCGAAATGTTGAAGCTGACGGCAGACTATCTTGAATTACAGCTTACTTCGGTGAGCAAGGTAGAAATGAAACTCCTTCCTGTAAATGATACAACGCGAGTTATCTGTGTAGCAAAGACTTATCAAGGTCCTGTTTCGGATACAGAAATAGAATTTTATACTCCAGAATGGCAGAAACTAGAAACCGGTCAATTTATTCAGCTTCCTAAGAAAGATGATTTTTTCGTAACACCAGCAACCCAAGAACGCCGAGATTCGCTTGAACTTTTAAAGGCACAAGCCGATATGCGACTTGTCGCGGCTAAACTATCCGAAAAAGAACAAACCCTTCAATTTTCATATACCGTTCCAGATTACATGGAAAAGGAAACCGCTGAAGCTATTCGTGCCTATATTCGAAAGACTCCACTCTTATATCAATGGAGCAACGGAAAGTTTTCTGTCAAGAAATAAGCTAATAGCAGAACCTTGTTTATGCAAAGCTATTCTTTGTTTTTATAAATGTAAAAAGAGGGAGCATTATACTGAACTATAAAGTCTTAAAATCTTAAAACTTGAGTTTAAGAATGTAAATAAAGTTAATTCTTTAGGGTATTCGGAATATAAGTACTACCTTTAGTCCGATTTTGTGTGAGACGAATGAAATCTGACTAGTCTCATTCGAAATTTTGTCTGAACTTTTTACTTTAACCTTATAGGTGGCTATCGCGCTGGTCTTTGCGGTTCTAGCAGAAACTGGTCGTTAGGCACATGCAAAAAGATTACAATAGAATGATTTTAAAATGTTTTCGAACAGTAGCGGTAGCAGCTTTGGCGATGTTCAGCCTCAATAACGTGGCCGCACAAGACTTGATTGCCCGCCAGGCTCCCATTGACCGTAAACTAAAAGCTGTAGATTCTTTGGCCCTTGTTCGCCAGATTAAGGCAGAACAAGCATATTATCCAGCTTATTCACTGTATCCAACATGGCAGCATGATCGTGTTCATGCTTACGGTAATACTGTTACTGTCCCCGATAGTTTCCGAATTGATTTAACCGGTTTCTGTATGCCTACCTCACATACGAAGATTACTTCGAAATGTGGTCCGCGTTGGCGCCGTATGCATAATGGTCTCGACATTAAAGTTTATATTGGTGATACCATTCGTGCGGCTTTTGACGGCCGTGTACGTATGGTGAAATATGAACGTCGTGGTTATGGTAAATACGTAGTTATTCGTCATGATAACGGACTTGAGACTATTTATGGACACCTTTCAAAACAACTTGTAAAAGAAGACACTTTCGTAAAAGCAGGTGACGTAATTGGCTTAGGTGGTAATACCGGACGTTCTACGGGTTCACACCTCCATTTCGAAACACGATTCCTGGGTCAGGTAATCAATCCTGAATTTATCTTTGACTTCCCGAATCAAGATATCGTAAGTGATAGTTATTTGTTTGTTCGCGGTATGAATATGAATAATTCACAGCGCTCACGTGCTATGGTAGCCATCCGTAGTGGTAACCTTAAACAAGCAGCGAAAAACGTAACTGCAGACATACGTTATCATAAAATTCGTAAGGGAGATACATTGGGCCGTATTTCACGTAAGTATCATGTGTCTATTGATCGCTTATGTAAGATTAACGGCATCAGACGTACTACAACCTTACGTCCGGGACAGATTTTACGTTGTTCATAAAAAATACTAAATAAATGATAAAGGCGGAGAAGAAACTATGCTTTTCCGCCTTTTTTTTATGCGCTTAACAGAAAAATTAAGTAACTTTGCCACATATTAAAAGTGTTTATGGAAGATACAAAACAACAGTTTGAACACGTTATAGCAATCTGTCGGGACTTGTTTGCGAAAAAGTTGCATGATTATGGTGCAGCTTGGCGAATTATGCGCCCGTCCTCAGTGACTGACCAGATCTTTATCAAGGCTAACCGCATCCGCAGCATTGAAGTGAAGGGTGTTGCAATGGTTGACGAAGGCATTCGTTCTGAATTCATTGCTATCGTTAACTATGGTATTATTGGTTTGATTCAGCTAGACTTAGGATATGCTGATACTGAGGATATAACCGAAGAACGTGCTCTTGAACTATATGATCTCTACGCACGCAAGGCTTTAGATTTGATGTTGGCAAAAAATCATGATTATGATGAAGCTTGGCGCGGTATGCGTATCAGTTCTTATACAGACCTCATTTTGATGAAACTTTATCGTACAAAGCAGATTGAGGCACTGAGTGGTAAAACTTTGGTTTCTGAAGGCATAGATGCCAATTATATGGATATGATCAACTATTCCGTTTTCGGACTGATAAAACTAGAATTTGGAGAATAAGTTTTTACATAAAGCGATTGTAGCCTGGACTAACATCTGTCGGTTTGTACTGGCGGTTGTATTCATCTTCTCGGGATTCATTAAGGCGAATGATCCATTGGGTACTGTCTATAAAATTCAAGATTATTTTGAAGCTTGGAATATGGTAGATTTGGCTCAAGGGTTCTTGCCATACGTCTTTGCATTGGTTATAGGATGCTTGGAATTCGTCATCGGTTCTTATTTGTTGTTTGGAATTCGCAGACGCGTAGCTCCTATGCTAACCCTTTTGATGATGTCATTTATGACTCCGCTGACCCTTTGGCTGGCCGTAGATAATCCCATATCTGACTGTGGCTGTTTTGGCGATGCGCTGATTCTCACAAATTGGGAAACGTTTTTTAAGAATGTCTTTCTGTTGATTGCGGCTATATCGGTTTATAAGTGGAATCAGCACATTTATAAATTCGTCTCTAATAAGATGGATTGGCTGATAGCTCTTTATAGCACAGTCTTTATCATCCTTTTCTCTTTATTTAGTTTAAATCATTTGCCTACTTTCGATTTCCGTCCTTATCATCTGGGCGCTGATATTCGTAAAAAAATGGAAATACCAGAAGGAGAAAAGTTGCCGGTGTATGAAACAATA
>RCNI01001973.1_pt1 | contig 10415 bp, 7 predicted proteins | sample 2041151 | NCBI WGS metagenome assembly RCNI01 (sample SAMN09708214, study PRJNA481090) | feces metagenome | isolation source: feces | place: Antarctica: Albino Rookery
GATGTTGTGTAGCAACTCCATTCTACCATGCGGAAAAATCACTATGGATTTTTTTCTTAGGTGTCCAACTTCATTATGCAATCAACCATGAAAAACAAAAACTTCAATGGGGATTTGATGAACTCAGATACAATAAATTTTAAAAAGTTATATGCAAATAGATTCATGTAAAAAATGCAGGATGAGATCTGTGCAGTCTGCTGTTTCATGTCGTTGAATAAGCTGGGCTTTTAAAATGCGGATGGAAAGGAGGTACGTGATTTAATGAATAAAAAATTCCGGGGAAGGTCTTTGCAAAAACCTTCCCCGGAATCTTTATTTTCTGTACAGCCCGGCATGATCCAGCCAAAAAGGGCTTATGAATTCTCAGAGCACTTTCTTATGGAGGAGTGCCGCAAGCTACACATTTTATTGATTGAAACTGACGAAAGCGCTTTATGCGTCTTCGGCCTCTACGTTGTCGGCGGCATTCTCTTCCAGCTCGGGAGCATCGCCGGTGATTTCAGCGTTCAGGCTGTTGCCGTTCAGTTTGCAGTAGTCAAACATACCATAGTCGGTTACGCCGACATAGGTCTTGCCGCAGTTGATCTGAACGTCGATTTCGTTGCCGTCAAAGTCTACAATGCGCAGAGGTTCGTGGGGCAGACCCTTGATCCAGCGCACCTTTTCCATCTTGCCCTGAGAGAAGTAGTAGCCAACGCCGCCCCAGCTGTACTCTACGTGCACCAGCATACCGGCATCATAGCCCATCTGGCTGTAAGGCTTTACCTCAGTAAACAGCAGCAGAACATTGTCAAAAGCCAGCTGCTCATTGGTGTCACCGTCAATGTGGGGCTGACCCTTGGTGTTGCCCTTCAGGTACTTGGCGGTGGCAGAATCGTAGTTGAAGTCAGCGTAGTAGCTGCTGGAGAACTGGATGTGCATATCGTTGGCGTCCACACCATCGGGAACGCGAACGGGCTCATCATAGCGCACAAAGTTGAAAATGGGAGCGGGCTCGCCGTTGTCGTTGGCACCGTTTTCTACAGCCATCTTCACCTTTTCGCCGCTGGTGTAGGCACACATTTCCTGAGAGCGGCTGGCACGGCGCTGTTCGTCCCATTCTACAACGCGGCCGTACTTTTCGGGGTTGCCGTCGTACAGGTCCTTTTCCTTCCAGTCGTAGGTGCCATCCTCGTCGCGGTCGGCGGCCAGCTGGCCACTGGGATAAGCGCGGGTACGCAGCATACGGGCAGCAAAAATGCTGGCGCCTTCGTGTACATACATAGCGTTCATGGGCAGCATCATCTGTACGTGCTGGTCGCGAGCAGAACGCACAGGACCAACCTTGGGCATCTTGGTATAATCGCTGTAAACAGCCATCAGACGGGTGATGCCGCCCTCAGTGACCATTTCGTACAGTACGTCGGCAGCACCGATACCCCATTGAGGAAAAGCGTCATTGCCGCTGCTCATCTTGATATTGTTAACCATGACAGCAACCGGAGCTTTGCCATTGGGGTAATCGCTGGCTTTTTCCAGGCCGGTCAGGGGATTGGGGTTCAGCGGAATGGGGGTGGGTTCCGGAGCGGAAGCAGCTTCTGCGCCCGGTGCGTTATCTCCGCGGCCGGCACCGTTGGAGCCACAGCCAACCAGCATGGTCAGTGCCAGGCTGAGGGCCAGCACTGCCGCAAAAATCCGTTTCATTTAATCGTCCTTCTTTCCATGCGATTTGATTCAAAATCGGTGCTTTTACCGATTTGTAACCATTTCATTTTACCATACTTATGCTGCCTTTTCCACTGTTTTTCAAAGAAACTTTGCGCGGGCAGAACGGCGCAGATGATACGATGGTGCACAAAAAAATACAAGAAACGCAATAAATCGCTGATTATAGACCAAAATGCTGTTTGTGCGTAAATCAGAAGTTGGAATTCTGTCAAAAAACTTGTGATATCTTTGTGCAGCGTGTATAATATATGCTATTTTATTTGAACGATTTGCGCGTGCCTTGAAAAAGACCTGCGCCTTTGCCGAATTGCCCGGAAAAGGAGATTAGTATATGCCAAAATACTGCGTAAAAAGGCCATTTACAGTAGTGGTGGCTGTTATCATGGTTATTGTGCTGGGTGTGATCAGTTTTCAGAATATGACCACCGATTTGCTGCCGGCGATTGAACTGCCGAATGTGATGGTGATTACAACAGACCCCGGTGCAAGCCCGGAACGGATTGAAGCCGGGGTTACCGCCGTGCTGGAAGCCGGTTTGGGCACCGTAAACGGTGTAACGCGGGTGTCCAGCGTGTCCAGTCAGGATGTGAGCATGGTGGCGCTGGAATTTGAAAGCGGCACCAATATGGACAGCGCTATGGTTAAGCTGTCAACCGCGGTGGATCAGGTCAAAGGGCACCTGCCGGAAACGGCGGGAACGCCCATGCTGCTTCAGATTACGCCGGATCTGATGCCGGTGATGATGGCCAGCGTGGATATGGAGAATAGCGATTTATATCAGCTGTCGGCCTATGCGCGGGATACGCTGGTTCCCTATCTGGAGCGCCAGGAGGGTGTTGCCAGTGTGAGCACCACCGGCCTTGTGGAGCAGATGGTGGAGGTGCGCCTGGACCAGCAAAAGATTGACGATATCAATACGCGGGTGCTGGCCGGTGTAGACGGAAAGCTGGCAGACGCACGCCGGGAATTACAGCAGGCCAGTCAGCAGGTGGAAACAGGCCGCGCTGAGCTTGAACAAGGCAGGGAAGAGCTGAAAACGCAGCAGCAGGAAGTAAGCCAGAAGCTGGCCCAGGGCAGTACAGAGCTGGATTCCGCATCGGCAAAACTGAATGCGATGCTGGCAGAGAGCGAAAGCCTGACAGCAGAGCAGAAAATGGTGGAAGCGGCAAAGCAGAAACCGGTACTGGATGTGCTGATGATCAAGCTGGCACCGCTGGCCCTGCCGCAGCATTATGCCGAGTATATGGTGAATGCGGGCACAGCACCGGATGCAGAAACGGCACTTGCCTATGTGCAGGCGGCACAGTCTGGCAACAGCGAAGCTTGCGCTGCACTGGAAGAAAAGAATCCCGGCATCGGAGAGGGATTCCTCGATGCGCAGAATCAGGTTAAAGCGCCCGGCGATCCTGCCGCGGCGGTACAGTGGGTCAGTGCGCTCAGCGCTGAGCAGCTGGCACCGGTAATCAGCACTTTGCCCGCAGAACAAAAGAAGATGCTGGCAGGAAAGAGCGGCGCGGATTTGGCAGCGCTTTATGCTCAGGTGAAAGCGCTGTGGGACCCTTACGGCAGCAACGCCGCGGTATTTGTGCGCAGTGAAACCATTCGGCAGCGGCTTGCGGTGCTGGATAAGAGCCGCAGCCAGTTGGAAGAAGCTCTTGCACAGGTCAAGAAGAATCAGACAGATCTGGAATCAGGTAAAATTCAGGCAGCCGCAGGGCTGGGAAGCAGCAGTGCGCAGCTTGCAGCTGCCGAGGTTGGTCTGAAGGATGCACAAGCACAGCTGAAAACTGCGCAGGAGCAGTTTGACCAGGCGCGGGAAGAGGCTCTGGCAAAGGCCGACGTCAGCAAGCTGCTGACCAAGGATATGATTGCCAATCTGCTGATGGCCCAGAACTTTGCCATGCCGGCGGGCTATCTGCATCAGGATGAGGATCAGTATCTGCTGCGTGTGGGCGATGCGTTTGGCAGTGTGGAAGAGCTGAACGACCTGTTTTTGACGGAACTGGATTTGGGTGGTGTGGGTGACGTGCACCTGTCGGATGTAGCCACGGTTACAATGATTGACAATGCCGGCGAATCCTATGCCAAGGTCAATGGAAATCCGGCTGTGGTGGTCAGTGTATCCAAGGCATCCACGGCGGGAACATCCGCAGTGTCTAAAACACTGCATAAAGCAATAGATCAGTTACAGGCCAAGACCCCGGGACTGCACATTACTCCGCTGATGGATCAGGGCGATTACATCAAAATTATCGTGGATTCTGTTTTGAGCAATCTGGGCTGGGGTGCGCTGCTGGCCGTGATTGTGCTGATTCTGTTCCTTAAAAGCATACGGCCAACCCTGGTGGTGGCATTCAGCATTCCCCTCAGCCTGATGTTTGCATTGACACTGATGTATTTCAGCGGCATTACCCTGAATGTGATCAGCCTGTCCGGCCTTGCAATGGGCGTGGGTATGCTGGTGGATAATTCCATTGTAGTAGTGGAGAATATCTATCGGCTGCGCAGTCAGGGGATGAGCGCTGCCCGGGCGGCGGTACAGGGCGCAGGTCAGGTGGCAGGTGCGATTGCGTCCTCTACCCTCACAACGGTTTGTGTGTTCCTGCCCATTGTGTTTACACAGGGCCTGACACGTCAGCTGTTCACGGATATGGGCCTGACCATTGCATACAGCCTGTGCGCCAGCCTGATTGTGGCCCTGACGGTGGTTCCCAGCATGAGCTCCACACTGCTGCGAAAGGTGGAGTTGCGGCCGCATCCGTGGTTTGATGCCGTGGTTGCGCTGTACGAAAAAATTCTGGCATTTTGCCTGCGGTTTAAGGCGGTGCCCCTCATGGTGGCGCTGGGATTGCTGGCAGTGGCTGTTTGGCAAACGGGCCGAATGGGTCTGACGCTGATGCCTCCCATGGGGGGTAATCAGATGGGCGTTTTCATGACTGCACCCGAAGAGCTGACCCACGAGGAGAGCTATGCCCTGGCGGATGAAACCATGGAGCGCATCCGGAATGTGGATGGCGTGGAAATGGTGGGCGCAGTGTCTGCCGGCGGTTCCATGATGGGCATGGGCGGTGGATCGGATCAGGAGAATGCGTTCAGCTTTTATGTTCTGCTCAGCCCGGATGCTGCCCGCAACAATCAGCCGGTGGCCGATGCAATCGTGCAAAACACAGCGGATCTGAATGCAGAAATCAAAGTGTCCAAGTCCAACATGGATATGTCGGCACTGGGCGGCAGTGGTATGGAGCTGACCATGACCGGCCGTAATCTGGACACACTTTTGGATGTAAGCCGGGATATGATGGACCTGCTGGGTCAGGTGGAAGGCTTTGAACAGATTTCCAACGGTCAGGAAGAGGGCGATGCGCAGATTCGCCTGAATATTGACAAGGAAGCTGCCATGCGCTGCGGTCTGACGGTGGCCCAGATTTACAGTGACCTTGCCAATGCCCTCACCACCGAAAAGACAGCAACCACACTGACCACAGGCGGCGACGATTATAAGGTAGTGGTTGTGGACGAAAGCAATGCACTGAATCGGGAGAACCTGATGGACTTCACATTTGAAACCACAGATCCCGAGGGCAAGGCGGAAACGCATAAGCTGAGCGAATTTGCCACGATGACCGAGGATCAGACGGTGGCATCCATCAATCGTGAAAATCAAACCCGGTATATGACCGTAACGGCTCAGCCCAAGGAAGGCTGCAATACCGCCCTGCTGGCCCGCGAGGTGGAGAAGTTGCTGGACGAATACGAGGCACCGGAGGGCATCACGGTAGAGGTAGCGGGTGAAACGGTGCAGATTGCGGATGCAATGACCGATCTGGTCAAGATGATCCTGCTGGCGGTGACCTTTATCTACCTGATTATGGTGGCTCAGTTCCAAAGTCTGCTGTCGCCGTTCATTGTCATGTTTACCATGCCGCTGGCCTTCACAGGCGGCTTGCTGGCGCTGAGGGCGGCAGGAGAAACGCTGTCTATTATTTCCATGCTGGGCTTTTTGGTCCTGGCGGGCGTGGTTGTGAACAATGGTATTGTGTTTGTGGATTACACAAACCAGCTTCGTCTGGAAGGCATGGAAAAGCGTCAGGCGCTGCTTGCAGCCGGTAAGGCGCGTATCCGACCGATTTTGATGACAGCCTTAACCACAATTCTCGCCATGTGCACAATGGTGTTCAGCACACAGGCAGGTGCGGCAATGGCCCGCCCGATGGCTATTGTAAGCATTGGCGGTCTGGCATATGCCACACTGCTTACTCTGATTGTGGTTCCCGTGCTCTATGATTTGCTGTTCCGGCGTGCACTCAAAACGGTGAACGTGGAAAGCGATGACTGAACCCTGAATAAATAAAAGTGGCAGGGCCTCTTTAAAAGAGGTCCTGCCACTTTTGCCATAGATGAAGAAATGCGATTAAAGAAGCGAGTCCGGCAAACTCAGATTCACAGGAACCGGCTGATCCAGAGTCATGCTGTCCGGCGTGACCCGGCAGTCCATGGCCAGAATTTCCACACCGGCGGCCTGGGCCTCACGCAGAGCGAGGCCAAAGGCCGGCTGCGTTGTCCAGTTGGGCGCAAAGGTGTGAATGCCTTTCATCTGAATCACCACTAACGCGGCACAGCGCCAGCCCTCTTTTGCCCAATGCGTCAGCCCCTGCAAATGTTTTACACCGCGCAGAGTAGGCGCATCCGGAAAGCGGGCCAGTCCGTTGTCTTCCAGGGTGCAGCCCTTCACTTCCACCAAAAGGGGACGGCCGTTTTGTATACCGTAGAAATCAAAGCGGGATTCACCCAGCGTGTACTCGGCACGCAGTTCATCCAGTGTACCCAGGCCGCCGGCTCGCAGCCATTCCCCGGCGGCAGCATTGGGGGCGGCAGAATCCATGTTAATCAAAACTATCCCCTGCGAAGTGGATTTTTCCACACAAACCAGATCGAATCGGGTTTTACGTGCAGGATTTGCGCTTTCTTCCAGATAAACGCGTGCGCCGGGAACCAGCAGTTCGGCACAGCGCCCGGTATTTTTTACATGGACAGTTTCTTCGCGGCCGTTATCCAAAAGAACCTGTGCCACAAACCGATTGGGACGGTGTAAGAATCGTGATGATACAATATTGCGGTAATGCATGGACGAAACATTCCTCCGATAAAAATGAATATACGATGTAATGAATAATAGAGAAAAATACATCGGAAATAAATATAGCTATTTAGCGCTTTATAATGGGTTTTGACTTGACTGCACATTAAAGAGTGCCTATAATAGCCCTTATAGCTACCATGATTTAGCAAAGCAATCGCGGGGCTTTTTGTAATTTAGAAGGAGAGGACACGAGCATGAAGAAGACTGAGCAGATTATCATCGCTGCAGATAAATTCTACACCATTCACGCTGCGAATGGCAAGGTTGTGGAAGTTGCCGATTTCAACACCGAAAATGGCGCAGCAATCCAGCTGTGGGACGATGCCGGTGAACAGTGGCAGCAGTGGAACTTTGTGGCTGCCGGCGACCACGTTTATCGCATTCAGAACCGCTTTACCGGTAAGATGATGGATCTGGTAGCCAGCGGTGTTGAAGACGGCACCTGGGTTCATCAGTGGGAAGGTGATCCTGCAAGCAGCCAGCTGTGGGTGCTGGAAGCCACCAACGACGGCAAGTTCAAGATCAGGTCCAATAAGTCCGGCAAGTGTCTGGATATTGTGAATTGCAATCAGGAAAACGGCGCAAGATTGCAGATCTGGGCAGATCTGAACGGTGAAAACCAGGTGTGGACAATCGAAGAGGCAAAGGAAAAGAAGACGGCCAAAAAGGCCGGCAGAAAGCCTGCCCAAAAGAAGACTGCAGAAAAGAAAACTGCGGCAAGAAAGACCGCAGCAAAAAAGGCAGAGCCGATTCAGGAAGAGCCTACAGCGCCCAAGGCGCAGGAAAAGCTGGCAGCACCTGCCGAACAGGCTAAGATTGCAGCCCCGGCTGTGCAGGAGAAGATTGCTGCGCCCACAGAGCAGGCCAAGATTGCAGCCCCGGCTGCCCAGGAAAAAATTGCGGCCCCGGCCGTGCAGGAGAAGATTGCTGCGCCTGCAGAGCAAGCTAAGATTGCAGCTCCGGCGGTACAGGAAAAGCTGGCCGCACCTGCCGCTTCCGGCAAGAAAAAGGGGAAGGGCTCCAAGAAAAAACGCAAATAAACAGATTTTTCCCTAATGTAACGGAATATAGCAAAGCAGCTCTGTAGAACCAGTCAGGTTCGGATACAGAGCTGCTTTTTGTCCGATGAACCGATCAGTGCGTCGCTTCAATTTCGGCGTAGAGGTAGCGCAGAGCATCGGAAAGACCACCCAGTTGGTCAATCAATCCTTCTTTCACGGCGCGCGAACCGTCCAATACGGTGCCCACATCCATAACCAGTTCCCCGGTGCGCATCATCAGCTGGGTGAAGCGCCGTGCGGTGATGTTGGAGTGATCAGCAACAAAACCGGTGATTCGCTCCTGCATCTGTTCAAAATAGCGCATGGTTTGTGGTACTCCCAGCACCAGCCCGGAATGGCGCACCGGATGCACTGTCATAGTGGCAGTAGGCACAATAAAACTGCGCCGGGCGCTTACGGCCAGAGGAATCCCGATGGAATGACCGCCGCCAAGTACCAGGGTTGCGCTGGGCTTGGAAACGCCGCTGATCAGCTCGGCCAGTGCAAGACCGGCTTCCACATCGCCGCCGACCGTGTTCAAAATCACCAGCAAACCCTCAACCTGGGGATCTTCCTCAATTGCAATGAGCTGGGGAATGACGTGTTCGTATTTGGTGGTTTTCTGGCCCGGGGCTGCCTCTACATGTCCTTCTACTAGCCCCACCACGGTCAGGCAATGAATGGTGTGCGGACCCTTGGTCTTGAACACCGAACCGGTGTCAATCATGTAGTCCTTGGCAAGTTTTTCTTCTTCAACTTCGGCATCCGTCAGTGGGGATTCCAAGGTGGTATGCTCAATTTGCTCCATTGTGGTAAACCTCCTGTTTACGGTATACTGTTAGTTTTGTGCAATTTCAGCAGTGCTATTCCAGGGGAACGTATGATTATTTCATTATCCAGGGAAAATGTTTGAAAAAGGCGGCAAGGGGGAATTGACAAATTTCGTAAACCACGTATACTTAAATTATATGTAAAATATTTAACAATGTGTATTCAGCGTGTCTGGTCGAAGAAATTCATAAGGAGGCGCTTTATCTTTTTAAGGAGGAGTTGTAATGCAACAGAGCAAGGTGTCACCCCCGGTGATCCGGCGTCTGCCAAAGTATTATCGCTATCTTGTTTCGATGCAGCAAAAAGGTATTTCGAAAGTGTCGTCCAGTGAACTGGCACGGATTATGGGCACTACAGCATCTCAGGTGCGGCAGGATTTCAACTGCTTTGGTGGTTTTGGCCAGCAGGGTATCGGTTATAATGTGGATGTGCTTCTGGGCGAAGTAAGCAGACTGCTGTTTGGCGGCGGCGAAAAGCTTTCTACAATCCTGGTGGGTGCAGGTCGTTTGGGTACAGCGGTGTCCAGTTTCCTGACCAAGGAGGTAAACGGTTATAAGCTGCTGGCGGTCTTTGATACAAAGGAAGCACTGGTGGGCGAAGAATTGAATGGCGTTCCGGTGCGGCATATTCGTGACCTGCGGGAGTTCTGCGAGCAGCAGAAGCCTCAGGTAGCAGTGCTTTGTGTTCCCCGTGAGGGTGCAAAAGAAATCAGTGCTACATTGGTAGAACTGGGCATTCGCGGATTCTGGAACTTCAGCCACTATGATTTGTCGGTGGAGTATCCGGATGTGACTGTGGAAAATGTGCATTTGGGTGACAGTCTGATGAGTTTGGGCTACCGTCTGCGCAACGACTGATAAAAGAAAGGGTATCAGCATTTTATGGCAAAACTTTATTACCGCTATGGTGCAATGAACAGCGGCAAAAGCACGGCTCTGATGCAGGTGGCCTATAATTATGAAGAACGCGGTATGCGGGTATTGATTCTCAAGCCCAGCGTAGATACAAAGGGCGGTCAGTGTCTGGTTTCGCGGCTGGGCGTGAGCCGTCCGGTGGATATGCTGGTCACACCGAATTTGGATGTTCTGGAAGCGATACGCGCCAATGCACAGAAAGCTCCATTGGCCTGCGTTCTGGCGGATGAAAGTCAGTTCTTTACCTCGGAACAGGTGGATCAGCTGCTGCTGGTTACGGTAGAATTAAATATACCGGTCATCTGCTACGGGTTGCGCACGGATTTTTCACTGCGGGGGTTCCCGGGTTCGACCCGATTGCTTCAGGTCGCCCATACGATTGAAGAAATGAAAACCATCTGCACCTGTGGGCGCAAGGCAACCTGTAATGCACGCAAGGTCAACGGTGAGTTTGTGTTTGAAGGCGAGCAGGTGGTCATTGATGATGGCACACAGGTGGAATATCAGAGCCTTTGCCCACAGTGCTATTTCGCAGAGCGCAGCAAGTTCCTTAAAGAGAAACAGGCATAAGAGCGTCTCATTTTTTTGAAAAGACAAAACTCTTAAAAACTTTTGAAAAAAGTATTGACATTCTGCAAAAGCCGCGTTATAATATAAAACATTCCACGGCAAACGAACTGAAAAGCTTGAATGTCTGGAAGATATATGCGGATGTGGCGGAACTGGCAGACGCGCTAGATTCAGGTTCTAGTGGTAGCAATACCATGTGGGTTCAAGTCC
>RCNI01001974.1_pt1 | contig 10410 bp, 11 predicted proteins | sample 2041151 | NCBI WGS metagenome assembly RCNI01 (sample SAMN09708214, study PRJNA481090) | feces metagenome | isolation source: feces | place: Antarctica: Albino Rookery
TTTATTATACCACTTCCCTCTATCAAAAAGGAGTCGCTTCACACATCCAGTACATACATTTCTATACTTTACTTATTATATATACTATAATAAAGATATATGAATTACGAAAGGAGTGTTCTCTATGAATAAAATATCCAAGCTTTTAGCACTACTCTCATGTTGTGCTATGGTATCTCTTCCTATTTCAAGTAGCGCCTTTGGGTGGTTCGGTATCGGGCTAGGTGGCGTCACTATAGGCGCGAGCGGAAATACCGTAGGCGGTGCCGTTACTCTACCATATCCAAAACATCAATCTCATAAGGAAAAAGCTCCCGTTCCACAAACAGCAGCACAAATGCCTGAACTCGTAGAATGGGATACTCATTCTCCTCTCGAAAAAGAGGAACAAAAAAAGGTATTACTTCTCCAAGTATATTCAAAAGAAGCATCTAGCGATACCGAATGGAAAGATGATTTTATTCATCGCATCCAGCAACAATTAGCTTATCCATATTACGACTGTAAGGCTATCCAATTTACAATGCCACCTTCAGAAGAAATGTTGAAAGCTATCGGCGATTACGAAAAAGCCGATATTGTGATTCTGCCTGTTATTGAAAAATGGACGTATAGAGAACAACCTTTTACTCTTTATACGCCATCATCATCAGCTAGTGATGTGGACCCTCAATACGAAGGAAATATTGGTATTTCCATTTATACATATAACACGAAAACAAAGAGCTATACAAAAACAACGAAAAGCAACTATGTTTATGGCAACTCTTATGACATGCCTAGCAAAAAGCAATTATGGAACGAAGCTATAAACAATGTATTGACAGATTTGCCCTATCAACGCATCCCTTCTGAAATAGAAAAGAATACAGACAATCACTAAAACTAAAAGGACTCATCTTCATGATGAGTCCTTTTTTATTACATATGATTCACATGTTCTAGACCTTGTTTCACTAGCATCTCTACATGACTATCATCTAGAGAATACCAAACAGTTTTACCTGTTTTTCGAAATGTCACTAAACGACTTTGGCGCAGTATTCTCAACTGGTGAGATATTGCAGACTGCCCCATTCCCGTCTTTTCAGCTATGTCCGTCACACAGTACTCTCCGCAAGCTAATAAAGTTATTATACGCAGTCGAGTAGGGTCACCCAACACTTTAAACAGTTCTGCCAACGACTGAACAACGCGCTCTTCAGGTATTTCCTTAGTCATACGCAACACCTCCTTTTATGGATTTTCTGCGCCAACTTTTATAACAGGAGCTACAACAGTTGGAGTTTTCTTTTCTGCTGGTACGGATAGCAGTTTGGCCATATTTTCATCTAATGGAGCCCCCGTCAATAACTGTGTCTCTCCTTTTGTCATTTCCTCATTCTCAGTAGGAATCGCCTCCTCTAAAGAGACACCCTTTGTATAAACTCCCGTAATAACTGCATATCCATCTTTGATTTTCATCGTGGCTAAAAGAACACCTTTATATTTCCCACTATAAAAAGCCGGATTTATTTCGTCAAGATTCATTGCTACTTGTGCATATGGAATCTCAAATTCAATCATATCACCAATATGTGCTTTTACATCCGCAATTATATATAATTCATCTTTTGGTTTTAGATCGGTAGCAGTTTTAACATATACAATACCACTGGGTTCAGCCCCTAAAATTATATACGCTGGCTTTCCAACAACCGGTGCTTTTTCCCCTGACCATACTGCCTGCGTCCCTAAGAAATGAACCATTAATTTATCTCCTGGCGCCCAATTAATTTGTCGCTCCAATGTGACTGGCCATTGATATTCTCCACCACCTTGCAATATTGTAGTGTAACGCTGTTGCATAAAGATAATACTACCAAAAGTAGCTATTACTAAAAGGAGAAACGCAAGTATAATTTTCCAACGCTTATTCATGCTTATCTCCTTTCTTAGAATCTTCATCCACTTCTTTATGACTACCTCTCCATGGTGAAGTTAACGATTTTTCCTCTTCACGATTTGGTTTAGCCACTTCCCAAGTATGAGCTAAACCATCATTGGCCATCTCCGTAAAACTAGCATATTGTTTATCACGATTTCCTCTTCGCTTTGCACCAACCTCTTGTAAGGTATTTTGCACTTCAACAGCATGTTTCATCCGATCAATTTCACTACTTTCTACTGGTATCGATTTTTCTGATGATTCATCACTTGTTTTCTCGGGCACTGTAGCTTGCATATCTACTTGCGAAGTCGTTTCTTCTTTTTGTGCGTTTCCTTGAACTTGCTCTTTACCGTCCTCAGTGCCATAAAGAATTTTTCGCCGTTCTCTTCGAACTCTTCGTTTCATTTCTTTACTTCGATTTGCTTTTTGCCATAAATATAATGTGTTAGCAACCATTAGGATTACACCTAATATAAGTAAAGATATACCACGCTCCACAAAAGTAAATCCCGGGTCAAAGAAACGAGCAATCACTATAATAATAACAACAGCTCCTGCTCCATTGATTGCTCCCATGTTTTTATTCATCACGCCAATCATGGTTGTAATGGCGGCCACAACAAAAACATAGATATCAAAAATAATCGTAATAGCAATTGCCGAAATTCCAGCATGAGATAGTATGCTGCATAAAATAACGGCTAACGGGAAGGTACCTTCCATAACTTCTTTATAATGTCTCTTCTTGTAATTCATTAGCACCAAAAATCCCGTACAAACGGTTGTAATAATTACAAGAAGTAAAGGTATTATCATCGAGCCATTCATTACTATATTATCTTGCCAGGTACCTCGGAATGTACCTGCAAATACGATATATAAAATCCCCAACAAGCCTACTGTTCGCAAAGGTATCGTCAATAATTTCAAATCTGAAATCAATTTGCCTAATAAATATGTCCCCAAAGAAATATTCGCCAATAAAATTGTATTTAATTGAGAGGATGCATCCTTCAACACAAAGAACAGCGAGGCATAAACGCCTAAGATAAGCGACCAAGTAAGAACCATTTTCTTTGTCACTGAAATTCGATTATCTAAGAGAACAATTCTAAAAAATGGAATCGTCCCTAAAAGCATAACCCATGCCCATCCTACTCCCACTAAATAGGCACTGTCTGTACAAGACCATAACCCTATAGTAATAAATACTAAGGTCATAGTATAAACAGACTCTAGTATATATGCAGCAAAAGCACCTAACAGCAATGTTGCCAACAAATACACACCTGCCGAATTGCCTAAGGGATAGGTATCTGCCATTAAGAACAGTGAACCAAGCATAGAAAGATAGTAGAATATCCCCGCACCCTCTCTAAAATAAGAACCAGGTGGTGTTAGCCACAGAACTCCTCCCACTGTTGAAATCGCTATCAATGCAAGAGCAAAAATCCAGTCCATTTTTCCATTAGGAGAAAAACTATTCCAATATCCTACAATCAACAGAAAAAATCCTAATCCTACAAGCAAGAGACCCAATAGTAATATTAAGACTCTCGTATAGGAAGGACTCTTTTTAACGGCGATATTTCCGTAATAATTTTGTATTTGGCGATATGAACTTTCCGTAATCCAACCTTTTTTAAGCCAGAATATAAGTTCTTCCTGCAGCCATGCGATGGCCTTGAGATTCATAATGACTCCTTTAATGCATTATAGAAAAATAGACTTCACCTAACGGTAAAGCCTATCATTCCTATTAAATCATTTAATAATTAACACAGGGCAAGTTTCATGACTTGTAACATAGCTACTTACGCTACCCATGAAAATACCTTTTAATAAACCGAGTCCACGGCTTCCCATTACGATAAGATCGGCATTATATTTTTTCGCCACTGCTATAACTGCGGGACCTGGAGAACCAACTTCAAATACAGTTTCTGAGTTAGTTCCTGCAGGAACTAATTTTTTTGCTTCTTCTAAGATTTCTCTACCAGTTTCTTCCATATCCTTAGCAAGTTGTTCCGATACATAGCCTCCTGTAATTGGCGTTTGGTCAAAATTGGAAATTGCAGACACAATATTCGCTATATGGAGTAAAACAACTTTACCATTATTAAGCTTCGCGATTGTGCAAGCATGCTCTATCGCTTTTTTGGAATGTTCAGACCCATCAACTGGTACAAGGATTGTATTATATTTAACCATTTTGCGCCTCCATAAATTCTAACGAACCTTAATTCAACCTACATAAATAGATACTTATTTGTTATCTATTATACATTTTAATACAACATAAAAGCAAATATTCCTTTTTATTTTTGAAAAGATTTCAAAAATAATGAAATTTACCTATTACAGCATCGCCTCTAAAAAGGCTTTTGTTCTAGGATTTTGTGAGTGATTAAAAATCTGATCTGGTGTTCCCTCTTCTTGAATAATACCATCAGCCATGAAAACAACTCGATCAGCGACTTCTCGAGCAAATGCCATTTCATGAGTCACAATAATCATCGTCATTTTTTCTTCAGCTAACGCCTTAATTGTTTTTAATACTTCTCCCGTAATCTCAGGATCTAAAGCTGATGTCGGTTCATCAAAAAGCATAATATCTGGATTCATCGCTAACGCTCTAGCAATCGCAACTCGTTGTTGCTGCCCACCAGAAATATGGGATGGATACATATCTTTTCGATTTAAAAGACCTACTTTTTCCAATAATTTTTCCGCTATAGGTCGCACTTCAGTCTTGGTCATTCCTTTTACAACAGTTGGGGCAAGCATCACGTTTTCCAAAACAGTCATATGAGGGAATAAATTAAAGTGTTGGAATACCATTCCCATACGCAACATAATGCTACGCAAATCCTCTGAGGAAGCATAATGTGCAACGCCATCTGCTCCCGTTTGTACCATTACCTTGCCTTCTACAAGGATTTCCCCCTTATCTATAGTTTCTAAATGACTAAGGCAGCGAAGGAATGTTGATTTACCAGACCCCGATGGCCCTATAATTGCCACAACTTCCCCTCGGCTCACCGATAAGGAGACATCTTTTAGCACTTGAGTTCCCCCATATGCTTTTTCAATATTTTTCATTTCTACGAAATTCATGAATTTCTCCTTATTCGTCATATACAGAAAAACGGCGTTCTAAATAATCGCTGATTTGTGTCAAAATAAATGTCATGATCAAATAGAATATTCCCGCCACTGCAAAAGCAATAATATCAAAATCTCGTTGTACTATATTCTGAGCAATACGTAATATATCATTCATCGCCAAAATATATACAAGTGCCGTATCCTTTAATAGAGTAATCGTTTCATTCGCCACTGGCGGCAATACACGTTTCAATACTTGAGGTAAAATAATACGACGCATTGTCTGCACATAGGTAAAGCCCAATACTTTAGCCGCTTCATATTGCCCTTTAGGAATAGATTGAATGCCTCCGCGGAAGATTTCAGCAAAATATGCCGCATAATTTAATACGAAAGCAATCAGCGCTGCCGGCATCGCATCCAACCTCAAATAGGGGCCCACCCCTGTTATAAAAGGTAATCCAAAATATATTACTACAATCTGTAATAATAATGGCGTACCACGCATTACATAAATATATGCATACATAAGTTTTGATAAAATCGATAATGGGGAAATGCGTATCAGCGCCACTATCACGCCCAAAGGCATAGAAAGGATTAGCGTTACGAAGAAAATAACAAGCGTAACATTAAGTCCCTCTGCGACTTGCGGAAATAAAGAAAAAAAGTAATCCATCGTTTTTCTACCTTTTCTACCTAATAAAATAAAGAGATGAGAAGAGGCTATGCCTCTTCTCTTCTAATTTACTGTGTAATGTCTGCTCCAAACCATTTTTCAGAGATTTTTTTCATTGTACCATCTTCACGTAACTCAGCTAATGCTTTATTCACACTATCACGAAGCTCTTGATTATTTTTAGCAAAACCTACTGCAAAATCTTCTTTGCCAAAATTTTGATCTAATACTCGATATACACCTGGTTTTGAATTAATGTAATATCTACCTACAACACTGTCTACTACTACTGCATCTACACGTTCTTCTTTTGCATCTAAAAGTGCAGCTACATTATCCGAATAGAGTTTTACATTTTTTACATTATCATATATATCTTTATTAGATTGGAAAGCAGCTAAAGATGTACTACCATTTTGCACACCAACTACTTTCCCTTTTAAATCTTCTAAGTTCTGGATTGGTGAGTTTTGAAGAACAACTACAATTTGTTCGTCTTTCATATATGGAGTCGAAAATGATATTTTCTTTTCCCGTTCAGGAGTAATAGAAAGACCATTCCAAATGGCATCAATTCGACCGCTTGCCAACTCTACTTCCTTTGCATTCCAATCAATAGGTTTAAACTCTACTGGTCGGTTTAATTTCTTCGCTACATCTCTAGCTAAATCAATGTCAAACCCGACTATTTGGCCATTTTTATCTCTGTATCCCATCGGTGGGAAATTGTCATCAAGACCAATGACTATTGGTTTTTTTGAATTATCACCAGTCGTTGTTCCACCACATCCTGTCAACGCGAATACAGACACTACAATCATAGCCATTGCAAATATGAATTGTCTTTTCATTATAATCCCCTCCTATAGCCTCTTTTTATCTATAGGCTCATTATAATTGCAAAAATTCCTTTAGTCAAGTAAAGTGTTAAAGAATTTTCTAGTTTTCCCCTATTTTACGATAATATGGATAGTTCCTGGCCGTTCATTTTCATGATTTTTCATATAGTTCTCTGCATATTCTGTCACGTATTTTAGAGTCTCTTCAGATAACGACCTTACATCGCACGGTATGACAATCTTGTTGATTCTCTCCGCTTCTACGGAACCTCCTGCTGGTACAAGCTCATTACGTTGACCATGTTCCTGATAATGACCACCCCCTACGATGATAATGCCATCGTAATCTTTCGAAAAGCCAATGAAATTAGGAAATGGAATCATGCAGTACTGCGCTCTTCTCCAGAAAATAAATCGGTAACCAATCGTTCCAGGTGGAATATATTCGACGATGATTCCTTTTTCACAAAGAAATAATATAGGATTTCCCAAAGTGGTGTAGTAATAGGCTAAAAAAGAAATAATAATAAAATATAGGAGCTGTACACTATATATGGTCTGATGAATTCCATAATATGCAAATATAACCCCGAGCAACAATAAAAAGAACATACGTATCCATCGAGATGCAGCGCACATTGAATATTCTTTTAGAATGGCTCCCATTACATAAAGCCCTTCAAAATCTTTTCGATTCATAGTGCCCTCCTTATATCATCACACATAATACGTGATTATTTACGGCAAAGCCCCATAGCTAACTCTACTTCTCTATACGTTTTCGCAGCTTTTTCGTGAGCTTTTTCTGCCCCTTCATCTAAAATTTTATCTAACTCTGGAGAGTTAATTAAATCTTGATAGCGTTCTTGAATTGGTGTTAATGTATCAATTACTAATTCCGCCACCTCTTTTTTGAAAGCGCCATAACCAACGCCGTTATATCGTTTTTCAATATCTTCAAATTTTTCGTTATTAATCGCCTGCATAATCCCCATAAGATTCGAAATCCCTGGTTTATTTTCTCTATCAAAACGAACACAGTTATCAGAATCTGTTTGTGCGCGTTTGATTTTCTTCTCGATTGTTTTTGCATCATCTAATAAACGAATCGTCGCCATCTGATTTTCATCAGATTTACTCATTTTCTTCGTTGGCTCTTGTAAACTCATTACGCGAGCGCCACCTTTAACGAGTTGAATTTCTGGAATAGTAAATACTTCGCCATATTTACGGTTAAAACGCTGTGCCCAATCACGAGTCACTTCTAAATGTTGCGTTTGATCTTCACCTACTGGCACATAATTTGTTTGGTAGAGTAAAATATCTGCCGCCATAAGAGGTGGGTATGTCAATAAACCAGCTGGTATAGACGTGCCTTGTTTCTGGGCTTTATCTTTATACTGTGTCATACGTTCTAATTCACCAACGTAGCTAGAAGTAATCATAACCCATCCGAGAAGAGCGTGCTCTGGCACCTCTGATTGCACGAATAAAGTAGATTTTTTAGGATCAAGTCCTACCGCTAAATATAAAGCCGCCAAATTTCTTGTATTTTCAAATAATGTTTTAGGCTCTTGCGGCATTGTGATAGCATGTTGGTTTACTACACAGTAATAACATTCGTTGTCATCTTGAAAGTTCAAGAAGTTACGGATGGCCCCTAAATAATTCCCTAATGTAAGAACGCCACTCGGTTGAACTCCCGAAAAAATAACTGACATACTAATATCCTCCTTAAAATAAAGGGACCTTTAATTAGCTAAAGGTCCCTATTAATTATATTATTCCACCGTTACAGATTTAGCTAAATTTCTTGGTTTATCTACATCAGCACCACGAGTAATGGCTGCATAATAAGCCAATAATTGAAGTGGTACTACTGCAATAATCGGTGTTGTATATTTGTTCGTGCGTGGAATATAGATGGTATGGTCAACGAATTTTTCAATTTCTGTGTCGCCTTCCATGCCAATACCGATAACCATCGCATCACGAGCTTTTACTTCTTTTACATTGCTGAGCATTTTATCTTTTACATCTTCTTGAGTTACTAAAGCGATAACTGGAATGCCCGCTTCAATAAGAGCCAATGTACCATGTTTTAATTCACCACCAGCATACGCTTCCGCATGAATATAGGAAATCTCTTTCAATTTAAGAGCACCCTCCATGGATACAGCATAGTCAAGAGAACGGCCAAGGAAGAAAGCATCTTCTTTAAAGCCATATTGTTTTGCAAAAGTTTTAATAGCTTCATCGACTTCAAATACACGATGACATTGCTCTGGCAATTGTTCCATAGCCGCAATAATTTCTTCTTCTTGCTTAGGATCCAATTTACCATTCAATTGTCCAAGGTACATCGCTACAAGCAACAAGCAAATCAACTGCGTTGTATATGCTTTTGTAGAAGCTACCGCAATTTCAGGTCCAGCCCAAGTATATAATGTTTGGTCCGCTTCACGAGAAATAGAAGAGCCTACAACATTTGTGATGGCCAACGTTTTCGCCCCTAAGGATTTCGCATGTTTTAAAGCGGCTAGAGTATCTGATGTTTCACCAGATTGAGAAACCACGATACACAATGTTTTTTCATTTGTTAATGGATTTCTATAACGATATTCTGACGCAATATCCACTTCTACTGGAATACGTGCCAATTGCTCGATATAGTATTTTGCAACTAGACCTGCATGGTAAGCCGTACCACAAGCAGTAATAAGGACACGATCAAATTTCTTAACATCCTCTGCCGTCCAGTTCAAATCTTGCAACTCTACTGTTTTGCCATCTTTAGCAATACGTCCAGTCAACGTTTCACGATAGGCTTTCGGTTGTTCATGAATTTCTTTTAGCATGAAATGCTCGTAACCACCTTTTTCAGCAGCTTCTGCATTCCAATTTACATGAAGAACTTCTTTATCAATGATTTCACGATCTTTATTTTTAACGACTACCTTATCTTTTGTAACAATAGCTAGCTCATTATCTTCCATGATAATCGTCTCACGAGTACGATTAATAATCGCTGGAATATCAGAGGCAATGAAGTTTTCTCCTTCACCTAAGCCAATTACTAGCGGATTGTCTTTTTTTGTACAGATAATTTTATCTGGCTCATCAGTGCAAAGCATTACAAGAGAATATGAACCTTCAATAACTGCAAGCACTTTATTTACGGTACTTTCAAAATCTCCATCATAATATTCTTGTAAAAGTTGAGCTACAACTTCAGAGTCCGTCTCCGATTTAAACTCATACCCTTTTTCTATTAACTGTTCTTTTAAAGGCATGAAGTTTTCGATAATGCCATTATGCACTACAGCAAATCGTTGGTCCATGCTGCAATGTGGATGAGAATTTACATCCGATGGTCTACCATGTGTCGCCCAACGAGTATGCCCTATTCCTACAAATCCAGGATTAGGATCCGCTTTTACAAGAGCTTCTAAATTTGCCAGGCGTCCCATTTTCTTTTGTACTTTAATTTTGTGATCTGGTCCAAGAACAGCAATACCCGCAGAATCATATCCACGATATTCTAATTTAGAAAGCCCTTCCAATAAAAATGGAGTAGCTTGCTCAAAACCAATATATCCTACAATACCACACATATTAATTCCTCCTAAAATTACTTCTTCCCCTAGAAAAGACTTTGTCCTTACAGTCACCTATAAGTTTTATTCTTTTCCTTACGACGGAGGGTCGCCGAGAGGCATCCGCTGACACTTCGATACTCCTCTTCCTCGTCCACTTTCCTTCATCTTAGAAAGTGCATGCGCTTTTCTTTTTTACATATTATTCAATAAAGATATAGCCTTATTCAGCATCATATAAGAACACTATATCTATTT
>RCNI01002743.1_pt1 | contig 10409 bp, 9 predicted proteins | sample 2041151 | NCBI WGS metagenome assembly RCNI01 (sample SAMN09708214, study PRJNA481090) | feces metagenome | isolation source: feces | place: Antarctica: Albino Rookery
TGCGAAGTGACCAACCAACTGGGCGACACGCTGGTAATGCGTGCCCACAGTCTGCCAGCGGACGGTACGGCGGACGGGCCGGAGGATATCAACCGATTATCTTTGCTGGAAGGCCGGCTCCCTACGGCGCCCGGTGAATGTGTAGTACAGCCGTTGGGCTTTTTGGAAGGCGTGCAGGTAGGCGACACCATCACCCTGAAGGAAGAACAGGATCTGAACGAGCAGGTCTACACCATTGTGGGTGTGGTACAAAGCCCGATGAATTTTTCCATTGACGGTGAAACCAGCACCGCCGGAGACGGTATGCTGGATTTTGTGGCATACCTGCCGGATTCTGAATTTACCATGGATTACCTGACGGTGTGCTATATCAAAGTAGCGGGCACCGAGGGCATGGATACCTATTCGGAAGCGTATGATGCAGTGGTGGACCCGGTCAAGGAGCGGCTGGAAACGATTTCTGCCCAGCAGGTAGAGATTCGCCGCAGCCAGATCGTAGAGGATGCACAGGCAGAACTGGATACCGCCAAAGCGGAATACGAGGAGAAAAAGCAGGAGGCAGACACTAAGCTGGCTGAAGCAGAAGCAGAGCTGGACGCCGCTCAGGCAAAGTTGGATGCTGCCAAACAAGAACTGGATGTTGGCGAAAAGCAATACCAGGACGGCAAAAATCAGTTGGCAGAGCAGCGCAAAAATCTGCCGGAAACCCTGCACGAAGGTTCGCAGCAGATTGTGGTGAACAATGAATCCATTATGAAGCTGGAAGGCGACCTGGAAAAGCTGCGGATTGCGGTCTATATGCTGGAAGTGGCAAAACCGCTGGAGGATTCGGCGGAAACCATGCTGGACTTTACGCAGCAGCAGCTGGAAGAATTGCAGCAGAATCCGGATGTGGACCCGGAAAAGCTGGCCAAGGCACAGGCCGCTTATGACAAGGCGCAGGAAAGCTACAACCAGGTACGGGCACAGGTGGACCAGTACCAGGTGCAGGTGGACGAGGTAAAGCGTCAGCTGTATGCGCAGGGACTTCTGAGCAGTGCAAATATTTCTAATATGGAGCTTTTGCAGCAGAGTGCGGACGCACTGATTCGGATGAAGTCCGCACTGCTGGAAGGACAAATGCAAATCACCTCTGCTTATGGCGAGCTGGAGCGAGCCGAGCAGATATTGGAAGATGGCCGTGCCAAACTAGACGAAGGCTGGGCGCAGTATGAGGCAGGTCAGCAAGAGCTGGAAGAAGGCCGCAGTACCTTTGAACAGGAAAAAGCAGATGCACTGCAAAAATTACAGGACGCAGAGGATCAGATCAACGATGCACAGGCACAAATCGACGATATCGCAGCCGGCGAATGGTTTGTGTTGACCCGGGATCAGATCAAGTGCTTTGCCAGCTTTGAACAGAACATTGAACGAATCGGGGATATTGCCCGGGTGTTCCCGGTGTTTTTCTTCCTGGTGGCGGCACTGGTCGCACTAACTACCATGACCCGTATGGTGGAGGAAAATCGTCAGCAAATCGGCACGTTCAAGGCACTGGGTTATTCCGAAGCTGCCATTACCGGCAAGTATCTGATTTATGCACTGGCTGCCAGCCTGTCCGGTGCCGTGTGTGGTATGATACTTGGCTTTGTGGGCTTCCCCACAGTTATCTGGATTGCGTATTCCATTATGTACCAGGTGCCCACCTTCCGGATCATGTTCTATCCTTGGCTGATTGTGGTAAGCATTCTGGCTAGCGTTTCCGTGGTCACACTGGCGACCCTGAACGCCTGCCACGCTACTTTGTCGGAAAAGCCTGCCGCACTGATGCTGCCCAAGGCTCCCCCGGCGGGCAAACGTATCCTGCTGGAGCGCATTACCCCGCTGTGGAAACGAATGTCCTTCTCGCATAAAGTGACGGCACGGAATTTGATGCGTTACAAAAAGCGTTTCTTTATGACTGTGCTGGGTGTGGCAGGCTGTACGGCACTGCTGCTTGTTGGGTTCGGCTTGCAGGATTCCATTATGGAAATCATTGACGTACAGTACAGCCGACTGTACCATTTTGATATGACTGCTTCCTTCTCCAACAAAAAGGCACTGAGCGAGCCGAGAGGCTTGCTGGAAGAAATCGACACGTCCGAGCATATCCAGTATCACGATATCTTCTATACGAAGAATGTGACCATTTCCAACGAAACAGAGGACGAGGGCACTACCACTCTGACAGTAAGTCAAAACGGCGTGGATTTGTCCCAGTATTTCACCTTGCAGACCCGCCGGGGCAAAAAGCCCATTCCTTACGAGGATAACAGCGTGGTCCTGACCGAAAAGACCGCTGAGGTGCTGGGCGTGAGTGCTGGCGATACCATCTGGCTGCACCAGACCGATGGAGAACGGCTTCCGCTGAAAATCACCGGCGTAAATGAAAACTACCTGTCCAGCCGCCTGATCGTCAGCCCGGTGCTGTATGAACAGCTCACCGGCAACGAACCAGAATGGAACACCATTCTGGCACAGACGGATGCGAACGGTGACACCCAGGTGTCGGATGCTCTGGTCAAGCAACTGCTGACGAAAAACTATGTGACCACTGTCTTTATGGCAGAGGATCAGAATGCAACCTTTGCCAACGTGATTGGCTGTATCAATTACGTCGTGCTGCTGGTCATCTTCTGTGCGGCATCTTTGGCAGCGCTGGTGTTGTACAACCTCATCAATATCAATATTGCCGAACGCAAGAAGGAGCTGGCAACCATCAAGGTGCTGGGCTTCTTTGAGGGCGAGGTCAATCGGTATATTTTCCGAGAAATTTATATCCTCAGTCTGATTGGCGCTGTGGTGGGACTTGCCATTGGTGTGCCGCTGCATCAGTTCATCATCCGCACGGTGGAAATCGACCAGATGATGTTCGTGCGCAGCATTGCCCCCAGCAGTTACCTGTACAGTGTAGCCCTGACGATGCTGTTTACCTTTGTGGTCAGCGCATTCATGCGTCGTCTGGTGAACCGAATCAGCATGGTGGAAAGTATGAAAGCACCGGAATAAAATAGAGTTTGTGAAAACGGGCGGTACAATGTCTTTGCGGGCGTTGTGCCGCCCGTTTTTGCGGTGGCATCCAATCCGGGGGTGTGATATACTGAACTGCATACGAAAAAAGGAGGAATCATCACATGAAGGACGAACAGGTGGATTTGTGGGGGCAATCCGGGCACATGGATATGGAGCAGTATCCGGTTTTGGAAAAGACGGATTCTTTTTCCTTTGCCTGTGCGGGCTGCGGCGATTGCTGCCGTGGGCGAGAAGATATCGTCCTGTCAGGCTATGATCTCTGGCGTATTGCAAACTATCTGCGTCTGCCGCCGGTTTTGGTGGTTCGCTCGTTTTGTCGGCAGTATATTGGGGTAGACAGTGGAATGCCGGTGGTACGGTTGCGCCCGGTGCAAAAAGAAAAGGCGAGCTGCCCGTTTTTGTACAAAAGCCGCTGCGCCATCCATGAAGCAAAGCCGCTGGTCTGTGCCTTGTATCCGCTGGGGCAGACCATTGACGAGGACGGCACGGTGCATTACTTTCAGCAGCCTACCAGCTGCGGCGGTCAGGTGTATCAGGCCAAAGTGACAGATTACCTGAGCCTGTACCATGTGGAGGAGCGGGAACCACTGGACGCTTTGTGGGCACAGACCTGTCTGGCGTTGTCCCGGCGGATTATGGCATTGGCAGAAACAGACCCTGTACAGGCAAAGCTGCTGCGGCAGAAAGCTTATCGGCTTTTGTATCTGGACTATGAGTGGGCACAGCCGTTTGCACCCCAATTTGCCAAAAACAAAGCGGAACTTTTTGCACGATTGGCGCAGACGGAGTCTGCCGCAAAGGAAAAATCCGCTGAAAAGTAGAAAAAACAGCGGAAGTGCCCATGGGGCTTGCATAATTTTTCCGGATATGCTATACTCCTTATAGTACGTTAATAGTTTTATGGAAAGTGGGCCGCAAGGTCCGCTTTTCTTGTTGTATGGGAGCATTGAGATATGGCGAAAACTTCTGGCGGCAATACTGCCAAAAAAGTCGAAACTCTGGTTCGTCCCGTTGTGGAGGGCATGGGCCTTCAGCTGTGGGACGTGGTCTTTGAAAAAGAAGGTCCGGACTGGTTTTTGCGTGTGCTGATTGAGCGCACCGACGGCGAGTGCATGGATACGGATACCTGCGCAGCAGTATCCCACGCAATCGACCCCATTCTGGACGAGGCAGACCCCATTGACCAGAGCTATTATCTGGAAGTGGGCAGCCCCGGCATGGGCCGTCGTCTGACCCGCCCGGAGCACTACGCTCGGCTGACCGGCGAAAAACTGGCAGTCAAGCTGTTCCGCCCCGATGAGGCAGGCAACCGGGAATTTACCGGTGTGCTGACCGGCCGGGACGGTGACACCGTTACGGTGGAAACCGAAAACGGCCCCATCAGCTTTGCAGTGAAGGCAGCCAGTACCGTTCGCCTGTGCGATGACGAAGATCTGTTCTGATCAGTCAAGCACCCTATCATATTATTGTTAAGAGAACCACCATCTATAAGAATGTGAATTTAGGAGGAAACCAAGATGGCAAGCAACAACGAATTTTTTGAAGCGTTGTCTATGCTCACCCGTGAGCGCGGCATTACCCCCGAATACCTGCTGGAGAAGATCGAAGCAGCAATCGTGATCGCCGTAAAGAAGAACTATGACGTTGAGGAAGAAAACGTCATGGTGGAAATCGACCCCGCCAAGGGCAAGTTCAACGTGGCCCTGGTGCGTGACATTGTGCCGGACGGCGAGCTGGAGAACGAGAACACCCAGATCGAGGAGAGCGAAGCACAGAGCATTCGCCGTACCTACAAGGCAGGACAGCGTATGATTACCAGCCTGAAGACCAAGGACTTCGGCCGTATCGCTGCCCAGACTGCAAAGCACGTCATCCGCCAGAGCATCCGTGAAGCAGAGCGCAACCAGCAGCTGAACGAGATGCAGTCCCGCAGCCACGAGATCGTGCTGGGCACTGTTACCCATGTGGACGAAGAAAAGGGCATTGTCAGCCTGAATCTGGGCAAGGGTGGCGACGCCATTCTGCCCCGCAGCGAGCAGGTGCCCGGTGAGGTTTACACCGAGGGCCAGCAGCTGGAGGTCTACGTGGTGGACGTTCTGGCTACCGAGCGTGGCCCCCGTGTCATGATCAGCCGTACCCACCCCGGCCTGGTCAAGCGTATGTTCGAGATGGAAGTACCCGAAATCTACGACGGCACTGTTGAAGTCAAGGCAATCAGCCGTGAGGCAGGTGCCCGCACCAAGATGGCAGTCTGGTCCACCGATGCCAACGTGAACCCGGTTTCTGCCTGCATCGGTTCCCACGGTGACCGTGTTGCCCATGTGGTCGAAAAGCTGGGCGGCGAAAAGATCGACATTATCAAGTGGAGCGAGGATGTGTCCGAGTTTATCGCAGCTTCTCTGAGCCCCGCAAAGGTGGTCAAGGTAGAGCTGCTGCCCGGTGACACCCGCAGCTGCAAGGTCACTGTGCCCGATCACCAGCTGAGCCTGGCTATCGGCAACAAGGGCCAGAATGCACGTCTGTGCGCACGCCTGACTGGCTACAATATTGATATCCGCCCCGAAAGCGGTTATTATGGTGAGGACGAAGCTGCTGAACCCGCAGCTGAGCAGGAGACCGAAGCTAACGACTGATTTTAGAAACAGGGGGGACCGAATATGATGCAGAAAAAGGTTCCGATGCGTCAGTGTGTTGGCTGCAATACTTCCCGCCCCAAAAAAGAGCTGGTGCGTGTGGTAAAAGCACCCACCGGAGAAATCACCATGGACTTGACCGGTAAAAAGCCCGGCAGAGGCGCATATCTCTGTCCGGACCCGGCCTGCCTGACCAAGGCGCGGAAGAAGAAAGCTCTGGAACGCGGATTTGCCCAGCAGATCCCGGACGAGGTTTATGAAAGCCTGGCACACCAGCTGGAGGATGCCAAAAAGGAGGGCGTGGAACAGTGAAAGCAAAGAAACAAAAAACTGCTCCCGTCTACACAAGCGAGGAGCTGCTGAGCCAGCTGCACGGCGCATTTTCCATGTGCCGCAAAGCAGGTAAGCTGGCCATGGGTTACGACCCTGTGGTCGAAGCTGTAATGGCGGGCAAGACCAGCCGGATCTATCTGGCGTCTGATATCAGCCCGAAAACCGCACAGCGTCTGCGGTATGCGACCGAGGACCTGGCAGAAGTGCTGCCCTTGCCGCTGACCCAGGACGAGCTGGCGGATGTTACCCGAAAGCGTGTTGCGGTATACGCGGTGACGGATGTGAATCTGGGCCGCCTGTGCGCGAATAAATACAAGCAATGCGAACACCTCATTCAGAAGGAGGAAGACAGCGAATGATTATTAAATACAAAGTAAGCGACCTGGCAAAAGACGTGAAAATGCCTGCCAAGAAGATTCTGGATACCCTGACCGAAGTGGGCATCACCAACAAAAAGGTGAGCTCCAATCTGGAGGAGGGCGAACTGAACCTGGTACTGGAAAAGCTGAGCAGCGACAATGCGGATGTGGACCTGAAGGCTTTCCTGAACAGCGCAAAGCCGGAGCCCGTGCAGGCAGCAAAGCCTGCAAAGGAGAACAAGGCACCTGCTAAGGCTGGCAAGAAGTCCGAGCAGCCCAAGAAGCGTGAGAAGCACGAGGAAAAGACGGTTTCTCTCAGCGAGCTGGCAAAGGCTACCGGTGCAAAGGCACCCACTAAGACCGCTGAAAAGGTTGAGGTCAAGCGTGAGAACCATCAGGTTACCGTGGACACCCGTACCGTTGAGCTGAACGTGGCACGTTTTGATGCCAAGTATGATGATCTGGCTTCCACCAAGAACGCAAACAACAATCGCCGCAAGTCCAGCCCGCAGGGCAACAAGCAGAAGTTTACCCAGCGCAGCCAGCGCCAGCGTCAGCAGCGCGGCGGCAAGCGTGAGACTGAGGCAGAGCGTCTGCAGCGTATCCAGCTGGAGAAGGCTCGCAACGCACAGCTGAAGATCACCATTCCCGACGAAATCACTATTGGCGAGCTGGCAAGCCGCCTGAAGCAGCAGGCTGCCAAGGTCATCACCAAGTTTATGCAGATGGGCGAAATGCACACCATCAACGACGTGGTGGACTACGATTCCGCTGCACTGGTGGCAGAAGAATTCCACGCAAAGGTTGAGCGTGAAAAGGTCGTCACCATCGAAGAACGTCTGTTCGAGCAGGAAGTGGATAACAGCGAGGACCTGGAAGAACGTCCCCCCGTTGTCTGCGTTATGGGCCACGTTGACCACGGTAAGACCTCCATTCTGGACGCGATCCGTGCAACCAATGTGACCGCAGGCGAAGCAGGCGGCATTACGCAGGCAATCGGTGCATATCAGGTTACCGTCAACGGCTCCAAGATCACCTTCCTGGATACCCCTGGCCATGAGGCATTTACCTCCATGCGTGCACGTGGTGCAAACATGACTGACCTGGCTATCCTGGTCGTTGCAGCAGACGACGGCATCATGCCCCAGACCGTCGAGTCCATCAGCCACGCAAAGGCTGCCGGCGTCAAGATTATTGTCGCTATGAACAAGATGGACAAGCCCACTGCAAATCCAGACCGTGTTAAGGAAGGCCTGACCTCCCACGGCATCATCCCCGAAGACTGGGGCGGCGACGTTGCCTGCATTCCGGTTTCTGCACTGAAGGGTGACGGTATCCAGGATCTGCTGGAGCGTGTTGCACTGGAAGCAGAAATCATGGAGCTGAAGGCTAACCCCAACCGCCGTGGTAAGGGTTCTGTTGTCGAGGCTCGTCTGGACAAGGGCCAGGGCCCCGTTGCTACCCTGCTGGTGCAGAACGGTACCCTGAACGTAGGCGACGTGCTGATTGCAGGCACTGCTGTTGGTCGTGTTCGTACCATGCGTGACGATAAGGGCCGCAACCTGAAGTCTGCCGGCCCCTCCACGCCTGTGGAAATCACCGGTCTGACCGAAGTGCCCGAAGCAGGCGACCAGTTCGAGGCTGTTGAGGACGAGCGTCTGGCTCGTGAGCTGGCAGATCAGCGTGCAAACGCTGCCAAGGAGCGCCAGTTCGCAAGCTACACCAAGGTCACTCTGGACAACCTGTTCAGCCAGATGGCTCAGAACGACATGAAGGAACTGACCATCGTGGTCAAGGCTGACGTGCAGGGTTCTGCCGAGGCTGTCAAGCAGAGCCTGGAGAAGATCTCCAACGATGAAGTTCGTGTGCGTGTTATCCATGCAGGTGTTGGTGCCATCAGCAAGTCCGACGTGGACCTGGCAGATGCTTCCAACTCCATCATCATCGGCTTCAACGTGCGTCCTGACGCCGTGGCAAAGGAAGCCGCTGCTGCTACCCACGTAGAAATGCGTATGTACCGCGTCATTTACGATGCCATCAACGATGTCACCGACGCAATGAAGGGCACCCAAGTTCCGTGAGGTTCAGCTGGGCGAGCTGCAGGTCCGTGAAGTGTACAAGATCAGCAGCGTAGGTACGGTTGCAGGCTGCCGTGTTACCAACGGCAAGATCACCCGTGACAGCAAGGTCCGCGTGGTCCGTGACGGTATCGTTCTGGCAGAAGACGAGATTGCCAGCCTGAAGCGCTTTAAGGATGACGCCAAGGAAGTTGCCGAAGGCTTCGAGTGCGGCGTTACGCTGGCACGTTTCAACGACATCAAGGTGGGCGACGTTTACGAAGCCTTCAAGATGGAAGAATACCGCGACTAAGAGAACCAGCTTCTCTTGTTTCGCACATAACGAGATAGGAGGACACTATGTCTGAAAAAAGCATGGGCCGTCTGGCACAGGATATGAAGCGTGAGGTCATCGCCAGCATTGGCCGGCTGAAGGACCCCCGCCTGGAGGGCGGTCTGCTGACCGTCACCCGTCTGGATGTTACCCCCGACCTGGATATGGCGCGTGTGCATATCAGTGTAATGGGGCACGCAGGCGGCGTACAGGAAGTAGTAGATACCCTGAACCATTGCGCAGGTCGTGTGCGTACGGATATCAGCAAGCATATGCATATCCGTAAGGCACCCCGCCTTGTATTTGTGGAGGACGACAGCGCAGCTTACGCGGAGCATATCAATCAGCTGCTGAAAGAGCTGAATGAGAAAAACAAGCCTGCGGAGGACAGCGAAGCATAATCCCCCGGGCAAAGGAGGAACCTATGACGGAATATATGACCGTGGATCAGATGGCAGCCAGCCTTGTGCAGGCAGACCAGATCCTGATCCTGTGTCACAAAAATCCGGACGGTGATACAGTGGGCTGCGGTGCGGCTCTGTGCCATGCACTGCGTGCCCTGGACAAAACAGCGGCGGTGCTGTGCTCGGACCCGATTCCCCGGGTATTCTCCTATATGGAGATCCCGCTGTATGACGGCTCCTTTGAGCCGGAAACCGTAGTGGGCGTGGATGTTGCCAGCATTCAGCTGTTTGGCAGCAACAACGGCGTGCCGGAGCTGGCACGTCATGTGAATTTCTGCATCGATCATCATGCGGGCAATGGCGGCTATGCCGACTTTACTCTGCTGGACCCCAAGGCAGCTGCTACGGCAGAGCTGCTGATCGAAGTGATCGAACAGATGGGTGCAGAAATCACGCCTCTGATTGCGGATTGCCTGTATACCGCTTTGTCAACGGATACCGGCTGCTTCAAATTTAACAGTACCACAGCACAGACCCATATGGTGGCAGCTCGGCTGATGGAAGCCGGCGCACGAGTGGGTGAGCTGAATAAGATTCTGTTTGAAACCAAAGCCAAGGAACGGGTGGCTGCCGAACGCATGGCGCTGAACAATCTGGAGTATCATCTGGATGGCCGTTGTGCCCTGATTTATCTCACCCGGGAAGAAATTGCGGAAAGCGGTGTGGAACCGGCAGATCTGGAGGATCTGACCAGTCTGCCGCTGACCATTGCGGGCATTCAGGTGGGTCTGACCCTGCGCCAGACCCCGGCAGGCAGCTATCGTATCAGCATCCGTACTGTGGGCAGTGTGGATGCCTGTGCCATTGCACGGCGCTTGGGCGGCGGCGGTCATAGCCGTGCCGCAGGCTGCGAGTTGGAAGGCAACCTGGACAATACGAAGAATGCCATTCTGACAGAGGTACAGGCTGTTATGGAACAGACACAGGAGGGCGAACAATGCAGGGAATCCTGATCGTAGATAAGCCCACTGACTGGACCAGTTTTGATGTGATTGCCAAGCTGCGGGGCGTTTTGGGCACCCGCAAGCTGGGACATTCCGGCACGTTGGACCCGATGGCCACTGGTGTTTTGCCGGTGTTTTGCGGCGGTGCCAGCAAGGCTGTGGACTTGCAGGTGGATCATACCAAGACCTACTGCGCTACACTTCGCTTGGGCGCAAAAACGGATACCGGCGACG
>RCNI01001975.1_pt1 | contig 10406 bp, 8 predicted proteins | sample 2041151 | NCBI WGS metagenome assembly RCNI01 (sample SAMN09708214, study PRJNA481090) | feces metagenome | isolation source: feces | place: Antarctica: Albino Rookery
AGCGACGATTTTTACCGCATTCATCTGACGGGGGAGGCCAACCCCGAGCAGCTGGATTTTGTCCATACCGGAATTCCGGGTTATCCCAATCTGACGGTGCTGGATGAGACGGTCCTTTCCACAGATCTGTGGCAAAATGCGGGAGAAGATACGCTGGAAGGCCTGTTTTTCGGCCTCCTTCGGGACTCCGCCGAGGGGCAGTCGGAGCAGGTGCAGGAGGATCTTCGTCTGGCGGCGAAGCTCTCCCGCCAGATTCTGATGGGAATGGAGGTGGAGCTGCCGTGAGAATTCTCGAAATGGAAGCCACCTTCGGAAAGCTCGACCATGCGAAGCTGGCCTTCGGCCCGGGGCTGAGTGTCATCACGGCCCCCAACGAATGGGGCAAGAGTACATGGTGCGCGTTTCTCACCGCCATGCTCTACGGCGTGGACACCCGGGAGCGCAGCACCAAAGCGTCCCTCTGCGTCAAGGAAAAATATGCCCCCTGGTCCGGCAGACCCATGGAGGGCGTGCTTCGGATCGAGCATCAGGGGCGGCGCATCACCATTGAGCGCAAGTCCGGAAAGACCCCCATGGGCGAATTCCGGGCCTATGAGACGGATACCGGCCTGCCCATTCCGGGCATGACCGGGGAAAATTGCGGCGAGATGCTGCTGGGCGTGGAAAAGAGCGTATTCTGCCGCAGTGCTTTTGTGAAATTCTCGGATCTTCCGGTGGAGGCGGACGAGGCGCTGCGCCGTCGGCTCAATGCACTGGTCACCACCGGAGATGAAAGCGGCAGCGGCGAGCGCCTCGGCAAAAAGCTGGGAGAGCTGAAACGCCGCATCCGCTACAATAAAAACGGCCTGCTGCCGGAAACCCAGATGAAGCTGATGGAGCTTCGCAGCCAGCTGCAGCAGATAGAATCCTTTCAGCAGCGGCTGGATGCCTACCGCGGGGATCTCGAACGGGGCCAGCGGCGGATGCGGGAGCTGAAACTCCATGCGCAGATGTGCGAGTACGAGTCCTCCCGGGAGCAGCGCAGCCGTCTGGAGGACGCGGCGCAGAAGGCGAAAGAGGCCCGGGATGAGGTCGCAGAGCTGGAGCAGACCTGCATGGATGCGCCGTCCCGGGAAGTGCTGACGGAAAAGCTCCGGCAGGCCTATGAGCTGCGGGATCAGCTTCAGATCCCGGTGGAAATTCCTGTCGGTTCTGCGGCACCGGTGATCGGTCTGGCTGCAGTCGGACTGCTCTGCATTCTGATTGGCGCAATGCTTTGGATGCGGCATCAGATACTCCCCGGAATTCTGGCGATCTTAGGGGGCGCTGTGCCGGGATTGATCGGCGTTTTGATCGCGCTGCGTCACAGCCGGATGCGGCAAAAACGAGAACAGGAGCAAAACCGGCGGGAGGATCGTCTGGAAGAGCTGGACGAGGCGCTGGATCGCTGGGAGGCCCAGCTGGAGGCCCTCGGTCAGCTGGAGCAGGCCCAAAACCGGGCGGAGCAGGCAAAGCAGCGGCTTCAGGATCTTCTGGCGGTGGTGCGCAATGTCCAGCGTCCCGCGGGGGAAGATCATCTGGATTTGAGTGCTGAGCAGACCCGGGCGGAAATGGAGCGGCTGGAGGGAAGTCTTCGCAGCTGGCGCAGTCAGGCGGATCAGCTTCAGGGCCAGATGGAGGCGATGCCCCGGCAGGAGACCCTTCAGCAGCAGATTGCTGCGGCCCAGAACCGCCAGCGGGAGCTGGAACGGTACTACCGGGCCATCGAATACAGTCAGGCGGCACTGGAAACGGCACAGCAGGAGCTGCAGCGGCGGTTTGTCCCTCGGATTACCCGTCGGGCAGAAGAATTGCTGACTCGTCTCACCGGCGGACGCTACACGAAGCTCTCCATCGGCGAGGATCTGACGCTTTCTGCGGCCCGGGAAGAGGAGACAACCATGCATACCAGCCGCTGGCGAAGCGACGGAACGGCAGACCAGATGTATCTGGCCCTGCGTCTGGCGGTGTGGGAGGTGCTTTGCCCCGGTGCACCGCTGATTCTCGACGATGCACTGATTCGCTTCGATGAAACCCGGATGGGCTATGCCCTGAATCTGATGCAGGAGCTGGGCAAAAACAGCCAGATTCTGCTGTTTACCTGCCAGGACCGGGAAGAAACCTTCCTCTCAAAATAACGCTGAAACGGCTCCGACCACTCTGGTCGGAGCCGTTTGTTATATTTGTGCAATGGTCAGTTCGTTGTAGCCTGTCTCGGAATCCGGTGCCTTGCCGAAGACCATGCCGGGCAGCTCGCCAATGACCAGCTCGCAGGTGGTGTTGACAATGCACCCCGGGCAGAGATGCCCGCCGACGGTGGAAAGATCCTCCCGGCTCAAAGAAATATGAACATGGCAGCGCTTTTCACTGACGGTGCCGGTGATGCCGACGATTTCGTGGTGGCCGTCGAATTCCCGGATGGTCACGCCGCTGGCATCCCGGAGCCTGCATTTGAGCAGACAGCCTACCCCGGAGAGAATTACACCGGCACCGATGCGGCGTTCCCGGCAGACTTCTTTGATGGACTCCATCAGGTCATCGCCCCGGTGAAGCCGGACGGCGTGGCAGACGAAGGGGCCGGAAGCGGAATGAATCTCCATGGCGGTTCCTCCTTATTCCCAGTCGGGCAGCCGCTCGAAGACGCGGGTTTCGCCCTTCCAGGGGAAGCTGAGGCGGCAGGAGAAGAGCATGGGCTCCTTGTGATCGTCCCGGGCGCCGTATTTGTGGTCGCCCACCAGCGCAAAGCCCCGGGAGGCAAACTGCACCCGGATCTGATGGCTGCGCCCGGTGTGAAGCCGGATGTGGACGAGGGAGGGATCGGAAGATGTCAGCCGGACAAATTCCAGACTGGCTTTTTTGACGCCTTTTCGCTCCTTTTTGACCACGAAAACCTTGTTTTTGCGGCTGTCCTTGAACAGAAAATCCTGCCACACGGCGCTTTCGGGCGGGGTGCCGTGGACCATGGCCCGGTATTCCTTGACCATGGTGCCCTCCTGAACCGCTTTGGAAAGAGCGGCGGCAGCTTTGGAATTGCGGGCGTAGACCATGACACCGCCCACGTTGCGGTCGAGTCGGTGGACAGGGAACACCTCGCCGCCCAGCTGCTCGCAGATGGCAGCGGGGAGTTCATGCTCAGAATCCATGCCAACCGGCTTTACAAGGACCGCGAGATCCCGGTCCGAATAGAGAATTTCCATCGTCAATCTCCTGAAAAAGTGTTTTTCTGTATTATAACAGGCTCCGGGCGGAAAGTCCAAGGCTTCTTTGCGCCGTGCCGCCGGGCGCATTTGCGGAGCCGGGGAAAAGAAACTGGCAAAGAAATGGTAAAACTCCATGGCGGGTTCATTGACAAAGCGTGAAGGCTTCGATATAATGACCGCAATTTCATTTCAGAGGAGTGTGATGGACCCAAATGGACAGTTGTAACGGTGACGGTTGTGCGCGATGTTTGAATAATTTGATCTGTTTTCTGCTGGCATACTGACGCCCCTTTTGGCGGGATCGGTATGTCTTTTTTGCGCCCATTTTGAAGAATTACCACGATAGATAATAAGGAGATCAAATTATGTTATACAGTATTCTGGCAATGATTGCCTGCGTCGTGATGTCCGGTTATTTCTCCGCGACGGAAACGGCTTTTTCATCGCTCAACAAGACCCGCCTTCGCACCATGGCGGAGCGCGGCAACCACCGTGCAGAGCTGACATTGAAGCTCTCCGGGGACTACGACAAGCTTATTTCCACCATCCTCATCGGCAATAACATCGTAAACATTGCCGTCGCCTCCATCGGCACGGTGCTGTTCGTGAAGATGCTGGGTCAGGAGCTGGGTGCCACGGTATCCACGGCGGTGGTGACGGTTGTGGTCCTGATTTTCGGTGAAATCACCCCCAAAAGTATTGCGAAGGATCATCCCGAGTCTTTTGCCATGTTCTCCGCGCCCATTCTGCGGGGAATCATCTGGTTCTTTACGCCGCTCAACTTCCTCTTCTCCCAGTGGAAAAAGCTGGTGGCCCGCCTGTTTGAATCCGGCGAGGACAGCAAGATGTCCCAGGAGGAGCTGCTGATTCTGCTGGACGAAGTGCAGCAGGAAGGTGCCATTGACGCCGACGAAGGCATGCTTCTGAAGAACGCCGTGGAGTTCGGCGATCTGGAGGCGCAGGACATTCTGACCCACCGGGTGGACCTGGAGGCGGTCAGCATCGACGCCACCAAGGACGAGGTGGCCCAGTGCTTCGATGCATCCCGCTTCTCCCGTCTGCTGGTCTTCGAGGAGAATATCGACCATATCGTCGGTGTCATCCATCAGAAGGACTTCTATGTGGGCGGCGGTGTCACCGAAAAGCCCATCAGTGAAATCCTGACCCCTCCGATGTTTGTCCACCAGACCGAGAAGATCGACAACCTGCTGCAGCAGCTGCGCTCTGCCAAGTCCCACATTGCCATTGTGGTGGACGAGTACGGCGGAACGATGGGCATCGTGACCATGGAGGACATTCTGGAGGAGCTGGTCGGCGAGATCTGGGACGAGCACGACGAGGTGAAGGAGCCCATCCGTCAGATCAGCGAGGATACGTACCTCGTGGACGGTGCCGTGTCTCTGGGGGATTTTTCCGACCGGTTCGACATTGACGCCGAATCCGAAAGCACCTGCGTCGGCGGCTGGGTCATGGACAAGATGGAGCACATTCCCCACAGCGGCGAAACCTTCCGCTATGAGAACCTGAGCGTGACGGTAGAGTGCGTGGAGGACCATCGTGTGGAGTCCGTGCTGGTTCAGGTTCAGCCTGCTTAAAATAGAAGGATGAGCAATAAAAGCGCCCCGGAGATGCTGCTCCGGGGCGCTTTTTGCATTTTTGCATTTCCGGGAAAACCGAACTTTTTGGGGATAAAACCATACTTTGGCATGGGCCGCGAAAGGCACGGGAGCAGCCGATGCGAAGGCATGTTTGAAACGCGAATACCGTTGGGAAAATGCTCCGCACTGCCGAGAGGAATATGGGAAAATGCATAGACTGGGGAAGGCGGATGCCGAAAAACTGGATGAAGTGTGCAAACGAGACACATAAACAGCAAAGAAATAATTTAAAATGGTAAATATAGATAGAAATTTTCAATAAAAAGCAAATATGAAAAATGGCACTAATTCACAAAAATTTCAGATTAGCCGTCGAACCGCGTCGGGGAACCGGAATCGCTATTTACTTACTTTTTTATTTGCGCTATAATCATTATGGTTCCGGGAAGGAGAGACAGCCGCGAGGCACATGTCTCTTCCCAAATGCCCGGCCGATCATGGGCTATGACGGTTCACCACCGCATGGCACACAAAGTATTAGGAGGAACAAAAATGAAAAAGATCCTTGCAATGGTTCTGGCTCTGGTCATGGTTTGCGGCCTGGTCGCCTGCGGCGGCAACGGCGGCGAAGAGACCAAGGGCAGCGACAATGCTCAGGGCAGCAACATCAAGGCCAGCGTTTTCTGGTACGATGAGGCTGATGTTTACCTCAGCACTGTCCGTGAGGCTCTGCATAAGGAGCTGGATGCTGCAGGCATCAAGTACGATGACCAGTTCGCAGCTGGCAACCAGTCCAAGCAGATCGACCAGATCAAGACCGCTGTCGCTGGCGGCTCCAACATTCTGATCGTCAACCAGGTTACTTCCGGCTCCCCTGACACCGCAGAGGACATCCTGAATATCGCTGGTGATATCCCCGTTATCTTCTTCAACCGTGCAATCGGCAATGAAGATGATCCCGACCTGCCCGTTTTTGAGGCTCATGCAAACGCCGTGTTCATCGGCACCGACGCTCCCGAGGCAGGTCACCTGCAGGGCCAGATGGTCGGTCAGTATGTTCTCGAGCACTTCGACGACATCGACCTCAACAAGGACGGCAAGATTTCCTACGCTATGTTCAAGGGCGACGAGTCCAACATCGAGGCCATCTACCGTACCCAGTACGGCGTTGAAGATGCCAACAAGATCCTGACTGAGAAGGGTAAGCCCGCTCTGGAGTACTTCGATGCTGCCAAGGGCGAAGCTGACAGATATCAGGTTGACCTGGGCGGCCAGTGGTCCGCTAAGGCTGCTACCGATTACATGGAGACCAACTTCGTTACCTACAACGAAGGCAACGGCAACATGATCGAGCTGGTCATCTGCAACAACGACGGCATGGCTGAAGGCGTTATCGCAACCCTGCAGAACAAGGGCTACAACAAGGAAGGCGCACACGTTGTTCCTGTCTTCGGCGTTGACGCTACCGACAATGCAAAGTCCCTGATCGCTGAGGGTGCCATGGCTGGTACCGTCAAGCAGGACGCAGAGGGCATGGCTCTGGCTATCCGTCAGACCGTCGAGGGCATCGGTGCTGAGAAGGCTCCTGTTGATGCTCTGAAGGCAGTCGAGGGCGACATCTTCAGCATCGCTGAGGATTGCGGCGCAAAGCTGTATGTTGCTTACCAGCCCTACACCGGCGAATAATCAACATTTCTAAAACCTGTCAGGCAGCTGTCGCGAAGGCGGCAGCTGCCTTTTCAAATGTTCGCAGCGCGGGCAGGGAGCGGTGAGGACCGCTGAAGACAGATCGAAAACGGTTTTCACCGTTCTCTGTCGCACGGCTGCGGCAGACCCGAAATCAAAATCAAAAGAGGGAGGAACGCATTATGGAGCACGATGTTCTACTGAAAATGGTAGACATTACGAAGACTTTCCCCGGTGTCAAGGCACTGGATCATGTTTCTCTGGAAGTCAAACGCGGCACGGTTCATGCGCTGATGGGCGAGAACGGTGCCGGCAAGTCCACCTTGATGAAGTGCCTGTTCGGCATCTACGCCAAGGACGAGGGCCATATCTTCCTGGAAGGGAAGGAAGTCAATTTCAAGAGCAGTAAGGAAGCTCTGGACAATGGCGTCGCCATGGTTCACCAGGAGCTCAACCAGGCGCTCAAGCGTTCAGTCATGGATAACCTGTGGCTGGGCCGTTACCCCAAGATCGGCGGCATTGCCGTCAATGAGGCCAAGATGTATAAGGACACCATGGATGTTTTCAAGGAGCTGGAGATCGACGTCGATCCCAAGCGCATCATGAGCACCATGCCTGTTTCCCAGCGTCAGATGGTGGAAATTGCAAAGGCTGTTTCCTACCATTCCAAGGTCATTGTCTTTGACGAGCCCACCTCTTCTCTGACCGAAGAAGAAGTCGAGCACCTGTTCAAGATCATCAACATGCTCCGTGACCGGGGCGTGGCAATCATTTACATCTCCCACAAGATGGCTGAGATCAAGCGGATTTCCGACGAGATCACCATTATGCGTGACGGCCAGTGGATCGCGACCAGACCTTCTGCCGAGCTGGAGATGGCAGACATCATCCGGCTGATGGTTGGCCGTGAACTGACAAACCAGTTCCCGCCCAAGACCAATAAGCCCGGCGAGGTCAACCTCAGAGTCGAGGGCCTCACCGGTATGTACAATCAGCTCAAGGATGTCACCTTCGAGGCCCGCCGCGGCGAGATCCTGGGCTTTGCCGGTCTGGACAGCTCCGGCCGTACCGAGACTCTGGAGAGCATCTTCGGCATCCGCACCCGCAAGGAAGGCAAGATCTTCCTTGACGGCAAGCAGATCTACAACCGCAACAGCCGCGAATCCATCAAAAACGGCTTCGCCCTGCTGACCGAGGAGCGTCGTGCCACCGGTATCTTCAGCATCCTGAACATCCGGGACAACACCGTTATTTCCAGCCTGGGCCGCCATAAGCGCTTCGGCTTCTACCTCAGCTCCAAGACTCAGAAAGAGGATACCCAGCGTTACATCGACGCCATGCATACCAAGACCCCCTCTCAGGAGACCAAGATCCGCAGCCTCTCCGGCGGTAACCAGCAGAAGGTCATCATCGGCCGCTGGCTGCTGACCGATCCCGAGGTCCTGCTGCTCGACGAGCCCACCCGCGGCATCGACGTCGGCGCAAAGTATGAAATTTATCAGCTGATTCTGGATCTTGCAAACAACGGCAAGACCGTTATCATGGTTTCCTCCGAGATGCCTGAACTTCTGGGCGTGTGCGACCGAATCGTCGTTATGTCCGGCGGACGGGTTGCCGGAGAGGTGGACGCAAAGACCACCACTCAGGAAGAGATCATGACGCTGGCTGCCAAGTATGTATAAGGAGGAAATAAACAATGCTTAATCCTGTAACGAAACTGCGCAGAAATGCTGCAGAATTCCAGGCAATGGATCAGAAAGATAAAAAGCGCACGATTATTGATAACATTCTGAATAACGCCCTGTACATCCTGATGGCCCTTTTCATCGTGTACACCGCCTTCGCAACGGACAACTTCCTGTCCATGGGTTCCTTCGCAAACCTCATCACTCAGGTCGCTGCTGACCTGCCTCTGGCTCTGGGTATCGCGGGCTGTATCGTTCTGACCGGTACCGACCTTTCCGCAGGCCGTGTCATGGGCCTGAGCGCCGCCGTTTCCGGCGTGCTGCTGCAGAAGACCGGCTTCGCCAACAAGATGTTCGAGAACCTGCCCGAGGTCACCGTGGGCTGGATCCTGTGCACCCTGCTGATTGTCGCTGCCATCGGCGCAGTCGTCGGTCTGGTCAACGGCTTCTTTGTCGCAAAGTTCAACCTGCATCCCTTCATCGTCACCCTGGCAACCCAGCTGATTACTTACGGTATCATCCTGTGGTTCTTCGGCCTCAACGGCAACAACGGCCAGCCCATCTCCGGCCTGAGCCCCGCGTACAAGAACGCTGTCGGCGGTGCCATGTTCCGTCTGGGCGGCGTGGCAGTTCCCTGGTACGTCCTGTATGCAGTCATCCTGACTGTCATCATGTGGTTCATCTGGAATAAGACCACCTTCGGCAAGAACATGTTCGCCGTCGGTTCCAACCCCGAGGCCGCAAGAGTTTCCGGTGTCAACGTGTTCTGGACCACCGTTCTGGTCCACACTCTGGCCGGCATCATGTACGGCTACTCCGGCTTTGTTGAGGGTGTCCGTTCCGGCTCCGTCGCAGCAAACACCGGCATGAACCTCGAGTGTGACGCCATCGCAGCCTGTGTCATCGGCGGTGTTTCCTTTGTCGGTGGTACCGGTAAGATCAGCGGCATCATCCTCGGTGTCTTCGTCCTGCGTATCATCTTCGTTGCTCTGACCATGCTGGGCGTTGACTCCTCCTCCCTGTACATCATCAAGGGCGCGATCATCCTCTGCGCCTGCGCTCTGGATATGCGTAAGTACCTGGTCAAGAAGTAATGGAAGAAGAAAAAGCAAAAGATCAGGAAGAAAATATCCCGAAGTTTCGGGGCCTTTACCGCCATGTACATATTTCCGTCAAGGCGCTGGACTGCATCATTGTGGCCTGCATCGTGGTCATCATTGTGGCCACCGCAATGGGCCTTCAGAATCGCGGTTATGTGGTGAGTTTCGACTCCCGGGGCGGCACGGATGTGGCGTCGGCCAAGTATGAATACGGCGAACTGGTTGAGGTGGCGGAGCCGCCCACCAGAGAGGGCTACACCTTTGAAGGGTGGTACCGGGACCCGTCGTGCAGCGAGGCATGGAATCTGGAAACAGATCAGGTGACCACCGCCATGACGCTCTACGCCAACTGGATCAAAAATCCATAGTCAAAGAAAAACTGCCGCAGAATTTTCTGCGGCAGTTTTTTTGTATCAGTACAGCGGCCAATCCGGGTCACCACCGGTCAGTCCGGCGGTGGGGCGTATCTGTCCGAAAGGTCGGCGGGGAAGTTTTTGCCGGAAGGGCAGCGGGAAAAAGAAGCAGGTGCAAAGGCCGTGGAAGGCTGCACCTGCTGTTTTAATGTCGAAGCGAATTCTTTGGAGGGAAAGCTCAGCGGCGGTCGGAGGCAGCCTCAGGCGCTGCGGCAAAGTCCCGGTTGACGAGATAGATGCCGATGCACACCAGCACCAGAGAGACAAGACCCTGAAGGGTGAAAGCCTGATTTTGCTCGCCGAGGAGCAGAGCACTGAGGATGACGCCGAAGACGGGATTGATGAAGCCATAGACGGCGACCTTGCCCACGGGATTGTGCTTGAGCAGGATGCTCCAGATGGTGTAGGCCACAGCGGAGATCATGGCCATATAGACGAGAAGCAGCGTGGAGGCGGCGGTAAAGCCCTGAAGTCTGCCGCCCATGAAAAGACCCGCCAGAGCCATGATGATGCCGCCCAGCAGGAACTGGTAGCCGCTGAGAGTGACGGGGTTCTCCTTCTGGCTGTAGGACTTGATGAGGACGGAGGAGAGGGCGTAGGAGAGGGTGGACAGAAGGATGAAGCCCTCGCCGGTGAAGGTCATGGCGCCGTCGAGACCGGTGCCGTTGAGGTTGATGAGCACCACGCCGGAGAAGCCGATGATGCA
>RCNI01001976.1_pt1 | contig 10402 bp, 9 predicted proteins | sample 2041151 | NCBI WGS metagenome assembly RCNI01 (sample SAMN09708214, study PRJNA481090) | feces metagenome | isolation source: feces | place: Antarctica: Albino Rookery
AGGGTCAATAAAGGCCGTGGACGCCGGATTGTGTTGGTTACCGTTATCGCCCAGATAGTTGGCAAAGGTGTAGTACCAGGTATTGCCGTCATCAGAGTAGGACACGATGGTGTCGAGACCACCGCCGTCCACAGTCGTATTCCAGCGGGCGTCGCAGCTTGCCACAATGCGGCCATTGTTCAGGGTCACAATGCCGGGAATGCGGAACTTCTGGCTTCCGCCGGTTCCTGCCTTAAAGGGCTGGCCGGTCGTTTTGCCACCGTTGGGCTTCTGATTCATTTTGATTGCCATGGTAGCAATCTCCTCTTCTCCGGGGACAGTCTCGTCAGCGGGATCCGTGGGTTCCTCCTCCGTGGGAGCCGCAGTCTCCTCCGTCGGAGTCTCAGTCTGCTCCGTGGGAGCGGTGGTTTCCTCAACAGGAACCTCAGTCTCCTCGGTGGGAGCGGTGGTTTCCTCAACAGGAGCCTCAGTCTGTTCCGCGGGAGCTGTGGTTTCTTCAGAAGCTGCCGTGGTCTCTTCCGTGGGGACCTCCGCAACATCTGCAGCGAAAACGCTGAACGGTGCCACACTCATTACAGTGCAGAGAACCAAAAACAGCGCCAGCATTCGCTTGAACTTGTTCATATTCTTTACCTCCTCAGTCTATATACTTCTAAAATTTTATATCAATTGCCGACAGTGTCGCCGTTGGCAAGAATTTCTGTTTCCAGCTCCCTAGCCGCGATCTCACGCATCTCCCGTGTTACAAGACACAGGTACCGGGGGATTCCGGAAGTATGTCCCGTTTCCGCCACTGCCATCGCTGCACAGGGGTGGCAAACCTTAACATTCGAACATTTTCCACACACGCCGGACAGCTGAACATCGCTGCAGTACCGTGTCAACTGCTGCCATCCGGTGAAAAAATCAGTTTTCATCAGATCGATCTTCGGATCCGGCATTAGTCCACATGGGGTCATCCAACCATCCCATGTAATCCAGAAGGATGCTTTTCCGGCCCGGCAGCGGATTCGGCCGTCCAGCGGATCAACGCAACCTTCATCCAGCCCCGGAGGATCAATATAGCCGGAACGGATATCCTCAAGTAGCTTTCGGTACTGCTCCGGTGTACTCTGGAGCTTGTACACAAGCAGCCGATATCGAGCAGTCTGCTCCGGCGTAAAGCGACTCGTGTTGACACCGACCATAGAGGCGTCCCGGCGAATGGGTGGGAACATATAAGAAGTGACATCGATTACCAGATCATTCCGGTCCGCATAAGCAATCATCTGCTCCAGATCCTGCTCGTTGTCAGGAGTCAAGCTGCAGTTGAGCTTCACGCAAATCCCGGCCTCTTTGAGCCCACGAATGGCCCGATCTACCCGGTCAAACACCCCTTTTGCACCGCAAAGTCGCTCGTAGGTTGCATCAGACGCACCGTAAAGGGTGATATTGATGCGCTTTGGGGGAAGTTTTTTGAACCGTTCAATCGCCTCTTCGTCAATCAGAGACCCATTGGTATTGATGGAGACCAGAAATCCCATCTCAATCAACTCTTCATAGAGCGTCCAGAAGTCCGGCCACAGAAAAGGCTCACCGCCGGTCAGCAGCAAAAACAGCATTCCGGCTTCTTTTGCTTCCCGAGCGATTCTGCGCCAGTCGTTTAAAGTCAAAATCGGGCGAGAACTCTCTCGGACCTCTTTTGCTGTTTTACGGACATAACACATCTTACACGCAAAATTGCACACCGGAGAAAGTTCAAAGGTTCCGCTGAGAGGGATCAGCTGGTGGCTGGCTTTCTGGTAGAGGAACTCCGAAATCTGCACATTCGGCAATTTAGTTCTTACAATCACAGGCCAAGATCCTTTCTCAATACTTTTTCCAAGAAATCTACAGCGGCTTCATCGGGCGTACAGCTGAAAGCGTATACCGGGATCTCTGTGGCGAGGGCTACTGCAAAGTCAAAAGCCTCCGTCATAAATGCTGCATCCCAACTGTACATGGTAAGCCCGTTGTAAATCCGACGGAACCCCTCAGAAAGAGGAATCCGGCGAATGCGACAGGGCCCCCATGGCTCCAGCATGATAATTGCAGAAATGGGGCAGCTTTGATTGACATAACAACGGGATGACCCCGCGTAAGGAGAGCCCCACGCAGTCCATATCTGCTCTTTTCTGCCAAGGATCGGGCGGTCTCCATTAATCATCCGGCTGTTTCGGAACTGGCACCAGAGATCTGCCTGGGTGGATTTTCCGATTCCCGAGGGACCCGAAAAGAGGATCCCCCCTAAATCGGTCTGTACACAGGCCGCATGGAGGCAGAATTTCTGCTCTTGTAACAACAATCTTTCGATCCCCAGATGAAAAAAGCTGTTTGACATCTCGCTGACACAGTTTCTGCCTTGCTCCAGATAGTCGATGACAATTTTGCCGCCAGCATAATCGTATGTACCGACGGCATAGGCCTGCGTACTTCTGGGTGCGTCAAAAAAGCTACGGAGATACCCACCAGCTCCATCCGGGTGGATTCGGTCGCAATGACCTTCCCAGAGGATCTGCTCCGGAATAGTAGGCAGTGTGTCAACTCGTCTGAAATTCGCAGTATACCGGGGGCTTTTTCCGACTGATTTAAACGGCAGAAAAGCTTCTTCCCAGGAAAGCGGCTCATTTGTCTGCATACAGATGGGGATTTCTGCAATTTCCAGATTGTACTGATAGTGTTCAGGCATCAGGAATTGAACAGTTTCGCGTTTTCGTTGGTGGCGCCAAAATAGCAGTATTCAAAGCCCGAATCTTTTAAGTCTGCTTCGTGTACAATACAGTTCTGATTCGACTCTGTGAACAGTATAAGACCGGGTTCGTAGGCAGTGTTGTCCATATCAGTATCATACCCGGCAGTGCAGACGTCTTTTTCGGTATGGTTCATGTCCCAGCGGCAAGAAGCCACATTCTGGCTCAGTTCGTAGCTCTCAAAAAAGAGCTCAGGTTTTACATAGGGTTTCATATGGGTTCCTCCTATATTCTCTCAACAATATAAAAATACAATAGAAAATACTTTCTTATTTCTGAATTTCAATCCGGGCGACAGCTGCCGGGCCAAGGAAACAGTCAACAGCCTCGACGGTAACGCTCTCCCCTGCACGAATGCATTCAACGGGATACTGATAAGTCAGTCCTCCAAAACTCTCGTCTTCCATCATGCAGTGGCAATGCACCATCAGGTTTTCCAGATCTTCACCGGTAAGATTGGTCAATGTGATGACATAGTCCTGAACCTCCACCCCGATCTGTTCTGCCATCGTAGGAGACTGGGCTTCATAACTACTCTCACAGGTTACTTCCACACAAACATCGGCACTATCAATCTCGGTATTTTCTGCATCAAACACCATTGCACTGATTCCGGGAGCCAGATCTTCCAGAACGAATCGCAGCTGCTTACCGGAATTCATCTCCATCGTGATCTCCGCATGAGTCAGATGTTCTGCCGACACATTCCGAATCTGAACAGCGGCAATATTCGATCCCTCTTCTCCTGCACAGTCAGGATTGAAGCCCGTAAACTGGAACAAAGAGGTAATTTCAATCTTTCCATCCTCTGCACTGAAAGGAAATTCCACCATATTTTCCGGAAGCGTCAGCTCAGATCCGTCATCCGGCTTGCCATCTTCCGATGAGAGTGTCTGCTCTGGCTGAGTGCCGTCCTCTTTCAGTCGATCAATGTGCGCGTGCTGTACCCACACCACAGTTGCCATAGCAACCAGTGCAACACAAAGAATTACAATCAAAATCTTAACATTTTTCGATTTATTATGCGTTTTCACTGTGCATTCTCCTCCAGCATACCAATGGTTTTCATCTGGTTCAGAAAACTCTGCACATCCGAAGTTGCTGCTTCCTCGCTGACATCATACTCGGACAGCAGCAGCTCTACCAGTTCCTTTGCGTCGCACTCCTTCTGCATCCGCTCATAAAGCAGATAGCCACTCTCACTCAGGCGAATCAGCCCTTTGGTATTCAAAGCGGCCTGTCCCACAGGAATCAGAATATATTCGTCTGCAACCTGGCGCAGAATGTAATCCTTTTTCACTTTCATATAAATTTCCCTCAAAATCGATTTATTCTTATGCTATAATAGGGCATACTGCTCCCTTATATTTTCTAAGTATACTTCTGCTTCCCTTTTTTGTCAATGAATCCGGGATTTTTTGAACTGATTATCTCTAAATTTGCAAAGATTATCGCGTAATGCCTAGTGATTTCCAATTTTCTCCATTTCCATGGCCATGTATTTTCTCGTTCCGGGCTTTGTTCTCTTTATCCAATATATGCTGCTCTATCCATCTTTTCTTCATGCATATTACTAGATGATCGTTACAAAAAACCCAGCCGTTTCCGAAATGAAAACGGCTGGGTTTTTTAATTTATCGATTTTTGTGAATAGGCCGATCCATGAGGATTCGCTTTGGATTCGTCTGAAACAGCTGCTTCAGGTAGTTCTCGGGATAGTCTATGGAAAGCATTCGAAATGCCGCCTGCATATCAGGTGTCCGTACATCCGGGCGGTGGGTATCACTGGCAATCACATCGACCAGATGACTGTCCATCAGGTGATAAGCAAGGGCTTGCGCGTTCTGACCAAATCTGCCCTGAAAGCTTCCCTTGTTGCACTGGATCACATATCCCTTGCTATGCCAGTCTCGGGCCATCACAGGATACTCCTGCACAAACAGATACCGCTCAATATGGGCAATCACCGGAATCACACCCAGCGAACGCATCTTCTCCAGAATCCGATCCGCAAAATCAGGATCCTCGTCAAAACTGAATTCCATCAATAAATAATGGCTGCCGTTGAGAGACATAATCTGTCCCTCCTCAAAAAGCACCGGTGTTTCCTCAGTGGTATAGACCTCCATCCCAGGATACAGCCGCAATGGGATTCCCGCTTCTTCAATTGCATTCTTTGCCATCAGGAAAGTCTCCTGATAGGCCTCTTCAAAATAATTATCGAATCTACCGGGGATATTGCAGTGGGGCGTTGCAATCAGATCGGTTGTTCCGCTGTCCACAGCAATGCGAGCCATTTGCAGCGTATCTTCCAGATCTCGTGCGCCGTCGTCAATGCCCGGCAGAATATGGGTATGGATATCGATCATATGATTCCTTCCTAGAAGTCAATGGCCATCTGAGCGGAGGCTTCTTCGTCCAACTCGGTGACCCGGCCGTCCACTACCCGGTAGACCCGCTGACAAAGATTCAGCACACTGGGCCGATGGGTCGTCACAATACAGGTTTTGTTGGGGCGCTGCTGCACAATGTTGCGAAGCACCTGCCGCTCTGTAGTCACATCCAAAGCGGACGTTGCCTCATCCAGCAGCAAAATGGGGGAATCCCGCAGAACTGCTCTTGCAATCGCAATTCGCTGGGCCTGTCCTTCGGAAAGGCCTCTGCCCCGCTCTCCCAGATTGGAGTTAATCGTCTCGGGAAGCTTCTCCACGAAGTCCCAGGCACAGGAAATTTTCAGCGCCTCGATAATCTCGTCATCGGTTGCGTTCTCCTTCACCATACGCAGATTTTCCGCGATGGTGCCGGAGAGGATAGTATTACCTTGGGGCACATAAGCGAACAGATGCCGGGTTTCGACATTCATTGGAACGCTTTCCCCACTGCTGGCCACCAGCTCCACCTGACCGACTTCCGGCCGGATCAGGCCCAGAATCAGTCGAATCATGGTGGTCTTGCCCTCGCCGGAGGGACCGATCAGTGCCACGATCTCGCCGGGCTTTGCCTTGAAGCGGGATTCCTTGATGACCTGCCGATCCTTGACATAGGAGAAGCTCACATCCTTCATACGAACCTGAAAGCCATCCTCGACGTAGGCATCGAGCTTGGAGCTCTCGGGAATATGGACCTCCTTGGGAAGCTCCACCAGTTCCCGGATGCGGTGGGCAGAAACAGAGCTGTTGAGAAATCCCGGGATGATGGAAACGAGACTCTTGAAGGACCCGGACAGCTTGTTTCTCTGCTGGAGGAACAGCGTCATGGTACCGTAGGTAATATCGCCGGTCCAGAGCCGGAAGAGGCAGTAGCCGAAGGCCACAAACTCCACAACCATGCTGACGACAGACATTAAAAGTCCCGTCTTAATGGAAAACAGATTGAATCTGAGGCTGACATCCTTGAACTTCTCCTGCCAGGACCGCATTTTTTTGCTGTAAAGCGGTGCGGTGCCGAAGGACTTGATGGTATCGAAGTTATAGAAGGTCTCAACCTCAAAGCTCATAAGATTGCTGCTCATTTCACGGACTTTTTTGTTGTATTCCCGCTGTTTTTTGACCACAATCTTGGACATAATCAGCAGAAACGGTGCGCTGCCCAGTGCAATGACGGCCATGAGCTTATCGTAGTAGAAGATCACGCAGAAAGTGGCGATGAAGTTGTATATCGCCAGAATGATGGACGGCAGCCAGCTGATCGCATTGCTGCTGATGGTCTGCACGTCGCTGTTGAATCGGTTCAGCACATCACCGTTGCTATATTGGTTGATGGCCATCCAGTCCGCATCGATGATCTTGTCGAAGATATCCGCCTGAATATCCTGATTGATATAGATGGAAAGTTTGGTCGTAATACGGTTGATGATGCTCCCAAAAGCCATGCTGAACAGGGCACTTCCGATCATCAGTGCCGCCATGATTGGAAGCTTCTCAAACTGGTAAAGCGTGATAATGTCAATCATGTACTTGCCCGCCACGGTACTGACAAGTCCCAGCGAAGTGCTGAAAACACCAAGGAACAGATAGAATGCAATGGCACCTTTGTACTTGGCGCTGTAATGAAAAATCCACTTCCAGTCGTCGATGATTTCTCCGAAGGTTCCGTCCTTCCACCGGGAAATCAGGATTCGTAAAGAGTCCGAGGAAACAAGATTCCCGGACTTATTCTTTTCTTCCATGCTTTTCTCCGTCTATTAGTTATCACCGTTTAGGATGCAGCCCAGAATTTCCGTTTCGCTGTCTGTCAGCTGTTCCATGGCCTCGAGGATTTTATCCACCTTGGTGAAGTCCTTTTTCACCACAAAGACCACGCCCTCAACATACTGAGCCAAAATGCTGGCATCAGTCAAAAGGCCTACAGGGCCGGCGTCGAGGATTACATAATCCACCTGCTGTTCCAGCGTAAGCACCAGTTTCTTCATCCAGTCTCTGGAAAGATAATCGGAAGCATCCTTAACGGCATTGCCGCCACGCAGGAACATGAACGGTAACCTCTTTCCCAACAGCTCCTGTCCGGAAACCAGGCATTCGCTGAACTTGGCATTTCCCTCCAGGAAATCGATCAGTCCGGGGCCTTTGGGGGCTTCCAGAATGGCACTGTCCGAGGGGTTTCGCAGGTCACAATCAATCAGTGCAACCCGCTTGCCTGTCTGGGCCAGGGAAAGGGACATATTGACGGCGATGGTGGATTTGCCTTCCCCGGGAAGGGTACTGGTAACCAGAATGGTTTTAATGTGATTTTGTCCGGCACGGCGTTCCAGTTTGTTTCGAATGATTCTAAACGACTCCACCAGATCCGGATCCGGGTTTTTCTTCAGAATATTGATGTGCTGCTCCACCTTTTTGCTTCTGACTTTGAGCTTCACCCGGGGAACGCTGCCGAGGCATCTGGTGTTGATCCGCTTGAGGCAATCCTCTTCCCGCCGGATGGTCCGGTTCGTGAAGGTCAGAAGCACTATCAAACACAGTCCGGCAAAGCCACCGGCCATGCCGCCCACAATGACGTTCTGCTTCAGATTTTTCGGATTATCGGGAGCTGCGGGCAGTCCGGATTCATCCATCAGCTCCATGTAGATCTTACCGACAACGGATTCCGTCAGCTCCGGTGCTGTTTCCAGCACGGCTTGTAATGTCTGATAGGCCCGATGGGAATCGCTATCCGTCACCGAAATAGTCAAAAAGTTCGTATTCTCCATAACGCTGGCCTGGATCTTACCGGGAACATATCCCAGTCCCAGCTCATCACCGACCTGGTCCCGCAGCACATCGCTGGTCAGGATGTAGGGAAAGGTCTTGGACATCTGCACAGCCAGCGCATCATCGTAGTAGCTGCCCGTACTCTGGCTGTCGGCCGAAGCAGTAATGGCATATGTGGAGGAAGCCGTATAATACGGTACATAGGTGTGATTTTTCACCAGTGTATATCCTGCCGCGCCAAAGAGCACCGCCATCACCAGCAAAAGCCACCTCCTGCGCAGGATCCTGAAAAAATCTTCCAGAATGACAGTAAGATCAATTGGCTCAAACCCCTGATTTTCTGTCTGTTCTTCCGGTCTACTCATACTGTGACTCCTTTATCTTCACACAGACGGGCCGCATATTGCGGCGGTCTTGTATATTGTTTCATGGGGATCAAACGGCTGTCACTTATCAGAGCGGTCATTTTTCCCATATTTGCCGTACTTTCCGTAACTTCCGTAGTAGTTTCCATAGGTGCCATATCCATAGTGGCCGTAACCGAAGGGCACGAACTCCTGATCCTTGATAGCATCGTTGTAGATGCAGCCCACCACGCCGGAACCGTATTCCTCCAGCATATCGATCGAATCGTTGATGTACTTTGCCTCCACCTGGTTCTGGCGAACCACCAGCAACGACAGGTCTGCACATCTTGCCCAGACTTCGGTATCCGACCGATGGCGGACGGGAGGTGCGTCAATGAGAATCACATCAGCCTCCTGCTTCCACTCCTTGAGCCATTGATGCAAGTGTGACGAGGCCAGAAGTTCCGTTGCCTGCGGAATACTCTCGTCATTCAGCAGGGTCCAGAATCCATAGCGGCCAACTTTGGAAATCGCCGCATCTGGATTCTGATTTTTCTTCAGATATGTACCCCAGCTGGGGATATTCTTCTGTTTCTCCACCCGTAGAACCTTTGCTAGGCCTGGCTGCTTGAGGTCTCCTTCAATCAACAGCACTTTCTTTTTCCGGTGGGTCAAATCCTGAGCCAGATTCATGGCAATGGTGGATACGCCTTCTCCTGCCTCGGTACTCGTAATCAGCACAACCTGGGCTTGCTCACTTTTGAGCCGATACAGAAGTTTGGTGCTGATTTTTTTGATGGTTTCCTCATAAAGGAAGCTGACCGCCGGATCTGAGAGCAGCATACTTTTGCGTCTGCGCTTGAGGAAATCCGCTGGATTTTTGTAGCGGTGCTCGTGATAAACCGTTGCAAACAGTGGTGTATCCAGCTTGGATTTGGCCTGCTCCGCCGTTTTGACGGTATCCCGCAGATAAAATCCCAGCGCTATCAATCCGGCTGTCAGCACAAAGCCGAATGCAAGGGCCATTTCCATCACATGTCCACCGGAAAAGCCCGTGTCCGGATGATCCGGGAGCACCGGCGGTTCAAAGACATCGAGAATGATCTCTCCCAGGACCTTGTTGCCCACTTCCGGGTAAACCTTTACCACACTTTTGAGCATCTGGAACGCCTGATCTGGCCTCGGAGAAGTAACAGACAGTGTGACCAGATTGGTTTCAGGGATGGTCGTAACCGTTACCTGTCCGGGCACATTTGCAACCCCCATATCTTCACAGACTTTTTTCTGAAGCAATTGGCTGTTCACAACTGTCTGGAAGGTATCAATCAGGTTCTGCGTCTGTGTCATATTGGTGTACGCAGTGCTAAATCCTCCAGCTTTGGAAACAATGAAAGTTGCGCTGGAAGTGTAACTCGGCGTATAGTGGATTTTTGCCGCCATAAATGCAAGAAATGCCGCTGAAATCGCAACTGCCACCGCAATCCAGATATTTTTCAGGACATCCTGTACGATGCATCGAAGCATCAGTTTTTGATCGAATTGCTTCTCCATCATGATTTCCCTCCCCTTTATTCTTCCACCACAACAACCAGTCTGGTTTTTCCGACGGTATCGGCCTGTTCGCCGTGGAGGATATATTCCACATAGTACACACCGGGAATGGAAGGGTTCACATCTGACTTGATTTCCAGTTCTCCAGGAAGGTTGGAATCTTGATAGTACTTCATCGGATCAAAGGACGCATGCAGCGGCAGATAAATCAAATAGTCCGTCAGGGTAACTGTGAGCTGTTCATCAGAAGGGTTATAAAATTCCACATCCATGGCGAGTTTCCGATTATAACCCACACCGTCGGTTACACGGAGCTCTATGGTCTGCATTCCCGCAAGCTGTGTATCACCGACAGACAAGGCCAGGTATTTGATCTTCGGGGTCAGGTCTCCGTCCACCACGCTGTCCGCCTGAATGGATTCAAGCAGTGGATCCACATAGGACCCTATTGGAAGACGCATAGGCTGAGAAATATGGAATCTGGGCCGTTTGTAATCCGTGTAGTGCAGACTTCTGGTGGCACGGCTGACATTGCCAGCTGCGTCTACCA
>RCNI01001977.1_pt1 | contig 10395 bp, 8 predicted proteins | sample 2041151 | NCBI WGS metagenome assembly RCNI01 (sample SAMN09708214, study PRJNA481090) | feces metagenome | isolation source: feces | place: Antarctica: Albino Rookery
CACTGCTTAGAAGGCAGTTGCTCTATCCACCTGAGCTACGGGCGCACGAGGAATCGTCCCGCGTGGGACACGTTGCGAGTAGTATAATACCATGACCCCCGTATATTGTCAAGCGCTTTTCAGAAAAAAGTTTTGATTTTTTCTATCTTTTTGTGTCCATCCTTGCTTTATCCATTTTTGTTGCGATATTACGTCATTTTATGTTGTTCTGCTACAATAGCATCCCGAATACACCACAAAGTGTGCCTAAAATCACCCCAGCTGTCACATCCCAGACCGAATGTACCCCCGCTAGCACCCGGGTAATGCAGACCCCCAAGGTCAAAACCAGCATTACGATCCCTGCTGCGGGGCAGATGATTGCCCACACTGCACTGATCACACTGGCAGACAATGCGTGCCGACTGGGGCAGGACTGTCCTTTGGTATCTTTGGGCAAAAGCGGCCGGATGCCTTTTTCATAAGGGCGAGGGGCATTGTACCACTTTCGCAGCAGGCTTCCCACCACCAGTGTCCCTGCCGGTACCAGCACAGCCCGTGCCAGCAAACCCCAAGGCGCACCGGACACCACCAGCCAAACCAGCAGGCCGGCATAAGCGCACACCACCAAACCCGGCAGTCCCTTTGCTGAAAGTTCCAGCAGGCGGTATGCCTTTGGCCTTTGGTGAAACCAACTGTAAATTTTTTCGTATCGTTCCGGGCGCATGGTGCCTCCTTAAAAGCAGGTGTCCAAATAGTGCTCCATATCAAACGGCTCCGGCACTGCATCCTTCCGCAGGTACAGCGGATGGTGGGGATGCCCCTTTTTGCTCAGCTTTCCAATGTGTACCCAGGGCACATTTTTCTCCTGGGTCAGTGCCACCATGTCCCGCATCATGCCGGGCAGATAGGGACGTTTTTCCACCAGTGTGCCCCATGCCGCCCACATGGTCGGCTCAGTCTGCTCCAGCATAGCCTTCAGCCAGCGCAGGTTTTCTGCATGGAGGGCCATATCCGGTTCCTTGTCCATGTCATTGGGGTCCGTGGCACGCTGAGGGTACACGTTGAACATGATCCAACTGTCAAAGCCATTGTTCTTTGCCAGACGCTCCACGCTTTTCAGCGTAGGGTCCAGCGCACCGGGCTGTGCCGTGCTGGGGTTGATACCAATGCAAACCAGCGGCTTTTTGCCGGGGCGGCCCAGCACATAGCGATACGGCATGTAAACATGGGGCTCATACAGCCACAGCCCGCCTTCGTAGGTATCCGCTTCCAGCAGCGGGAGGGTTTCTGTTTTCATAAATAGATTCCTTTCCGGATAGTAAATCAGATTTCACTCTTATCCTACCGAAATCCGCAGACAAAATCAACCACATCCCTCGCCGAGAAGTCATTTTTATGTTACAATCGGGATAGAATACATTGTTTAGGAGGGAATACCTATGTCACTTGCTGATGCAAAACAAGCTTATCAACTGGCGCTGCGCCAAGCAAAAAAAGAGTATCGCATCCGGGTCAGTCAGGGTAAAAGCCCTTATCTGGCAGTTCTGGACGATATTCTGGAAAATACAACCATCATCACGCGGGAAAGTCTTGGCCTGGTGAGCATTCCCATGGAAAACATCGTAGGAACCAAAACCGCCGGTCGGCACACCGCCTTTTCCGCCGGGTTCCTGCCCTTGCTGGAGCCTGGCACAGAGTTTGCCACCAAATGGTGTGATCTGTACTCCGCCCATTTGGAAGAAGGCATTCGTCAGCCTATCAAGGCCTTCGAATTTCTCAATCGTTTCTATGTGCAGGAAGGCAACAAGCGGGTTTCGGTTTTGAGCTACTGCCAGGCGGCCTCAGTAAAAGGCGAAGTGATTCGTCTGGTCCCGCCTCTGACCGACACGCCGGAATCCCGTATCTACTATGAATTCATGGCGTTTTACCGCCTGTCCCATATCAACTACCTGTATTTCTCCCGGGAGGGTGCTTTCAGCCAGCTGCAAACCGCAGTTTGCAAGGGTGCGCAAGAGTACTGGACCGACGATGACCGGGCCAACTTCTTTTACTTCTACACCCTGTTCCGCCGGGAATTCCTTGCCATGGACGGCGAGCGTCTGCCTTTGACCGTAGGTGATGCGATTCTGGTCTATCTGAGCTTCCATCGCTATGCGGATGCCTTGCAGCAGACCCAGGCCGAAATTCGTGAAAATCTGCAAAAGCTGTGGCGTGAAGTGCGCACCCTGATTTCGGAGGAAGCGGTACAGGTTTCTCTGGAGCCTGCTCCTGTACCGGACAAACCGGCTCAGCCGCTGCTGCAATCCTTCTTCCCCATGTTCCAATCTCGGCAGAAACCGCTGAAGGTGGTCTTTATTCAGGACCGCAACCCCGAAGTCAGTGCCTGGGCTGCCAGCCATCGTGTCGGACAGGAATCGCTGGATAGGGCTTTCCAAGGGCAGATTGTCACCAGCTGCGTGGAAAACGCCGAATGCGGCCTGTATGACGAGGCCGAACTGGAAGGTGCTGCACGAGGCGGTGCGGATGTAATTTTTGCCACCAGCAGCGAAATGATGCCTGCCTGCCTGAAGGTAGCCGCCCGCCATCCGGAAGTAAAGATTTTGAACTGCTCGCTGCTCCAGCCCCACCCGTTGGTGCGCACCTACTCCTGCCGCATTTACGAAGCCAAGTTTTTGATGGGCGTACTGGCCGGTATGCTGACCAAGACACCTCAGGTAGGTTATCTGGCCAACTACCCCTTATACGGCGTCTGTGCCGCTATAAACGCCTTTGCACGGGGCTTACAGACTGTCCGACCGGAAGCCCGTGTGATTTTGCGCTGGCAGTACGACCCCAAAGGCCAACCGCTGGACTTTTCGGACCGACCGGATATCACCGTTTTTGCCGGCCGGGATCAGAAAGATCCGCACCCCCGCAGTCAGGCAACCTTCTATGGCCTGTGCCGCCGCAATGCCGATGGCACGTTGGAGGAAGTTGCCTATCCCATCTGGCACTGGGGCAGTCTGTACCAGCACATTATCCGCAGCATCCTGAACGGTGCCTGGGATGAGGAAGGCGGCGACGGCTCCCACGGTATCAGCTACTGGTGGGGCATGAGTTCCCATGCGGTAGACCTGCACTATACCGACAGCCTGCCGGATGCCCCTCGTCACCTGCTGACCCTGATCGAATCCCATATCCGCAGCGGTCAATATGATCCCTTTGCAGGACGTATCATAACCAATACCGGCAAGGTCATCAAAACCGATGACAACGCATTTGAACCGGAGGACGTGATCCACATGAACTGGCTGAATGAAAATGTAGTGGGCGAGATTCCCGTATTGGAGGACCCGCCGGCTGTGCTGCGTTCTCTCCTGGATCAGCAGGGCATTACCCCTGACACCCCCGCACAAGTCCAGGAAGGAGAAAAACAATGAAAGTAATGGTACTTTCTGACGTTCCCTGCAAAGCGCTGTGGGATGCCAGCGATCCGCATGAAAAACTAAAGGGAATCGACCTGATTTTATCCTGTGGGGATCTGCCTGCGGAATATCTGGAATATCTGGCAACCTTTACCGCCGCACCGGTCCTTTATGTTCATGGCAATCACGACCGTCATTATGACACCAAAGCCCCCGGCGGATGTATTTGTATCGAAGATACCATCTATACCTTTCGTGGGCTGCGCATCATGGGGCTGGGCGGCTGTCTGCAATACAATCCCGAAGCCCCGCACCAATACACCGAGCGAGCCATGTGCTTCCGTGTGAGCAAAATGTGGCTGAAGCTGCTGCATCATCGTGGCTTCGACATCCTGCTGACCCACGCCCCTGCACAGGGCTTGAATGACGGCCCTGACCGTCCGCACAAAGGCTTTTCCTGCTTCAACGCACTGCTGGAACGGTACAAGCCGGGCTGGTTCATCCACGGACATGTGCACATGCAGTACAATGCAAACCTACCCCGTGTGTGTACCTACGGCAAAACTACCGTAATCAACGCCTTTGAGCGTTACATATTTGAAATCCCAGACCCTGTACCTAATCCATAACAAAAAAGGCAAACGGAACCCAGTTCCGTTTGCCTTTTTCTCTATAGTGGTCCCCCACTTCTCTTATTTCATGCGCAGCGCAGGGTCTTTTACCTGTTCCGGGGTCCATTCTTCACCGGGGATTTCCAACCCGGAGGCGGCACGGCGAACCATATCCAGAAGCTTCACTGTTGCCCGGATACGCACATCCTGCCGGGGAAAGCTGACCAGATGCAAATGGCGGGTCCAAACCCGGTCCCCCATGGCCAGTGCCACATAGACCGTCCCGGCCGGGCGCACACCGTCTCCGCCGGGGCCTGCCAGTCCGGTGACACCGATGCCGATATCTGCACCGGAGCACTGCTTTGCGCCCCAGGCCATCTGCGCCGCTACCGGAGCGGACACTACATTATATGTTTCAATGACCGCAGGGTCCACACCGATCAGGCGGGATTTTGCCTGCTCCCAATAGGTCACATAGCCAAAGCCAAACACCTCACTGGAACCGGGTACCCGAGTGATATGTTCTGCCACCATACCGCCAGTGCAGCTTTCTGCTGTGGCAAGCGTCAGATTTTTTTCTTTCAGCAAGCGCACCACCGTCCAGGCCGGACCGGGTACATCTGCATCGTAGATGGCGTCCCCCAGCACATCATAGAACTTTTGGGCAAAGGTCCGGCACATCTGAGTGCCAGTTTCCTGATCTGCCGCCCGGGCCGTGATGCGGATTTCACACTCGCCCGGATTGCAGTAAATCGCCGCCGTGGGGTTTTCCTGTTCCAGCAGCGGACGCACTGCCTGTTCAATGGCACTTTCGCCGCCAAACACCCGCAGCGTCAAGGATACCAGGGTCTGCGCCTGCATCCTGCACAGTTCCGGCCGGACCGTGGCCTCCCACATGGAGCGCATTTCCCGAGGCACACCGGGCAGCAGCACTGCCTGCTTTGTGCCGTCCACAAACCAGGCACCGGGAGCGGTACCAAATTCGTTGGGGATTTTTTTGCCCTGCACCGGGACCATTGCCTGTTTGCGGTTATTGGGTGTGGTGGGCTTGTTGATTTTTTCAAAAAAGTCCTGAATCTTGGCCCACTCTGCTTCGTCAAACTGGAGGGTGTCCCCGTAGCATACTGCTACGGTTTCTTTAGTCAGATCATCCGCCGTAGGTCCCAGTCCGCCGGTAAACACCAGCAGATCGGCACGTTTCTTTGCCGACTGTACCCACTGGCGCAAACGCTCCGGATTGTCCCCTATGGTGCTCTGCCTCTGGACAGTAAAGCCCAAATCGGCAAGCTCCCGGCTAAGATACTGGGCATTCGTATTAACAATATTGCCCAGCAGCAATTCTGTACCCACAGAAATAATTTCTGCTGTCATCCCAACCCCTCCTTAATCGCTATGCGGTACTGCGTCCTGTCTGGGTGCAATCAGACAAATTCGATGTCCTCACCCAGACGGATGCGAATACGCTCTGCTGTATCGGCTGCTTCGATTTCCAGTTCTGCCAGACCCGGCATCCCGGCTTCCGCTGCCAGAATTTCGCTCAGCTCGGGGCGGATTTTGGGGTGCGGCGGAGTAAAGATGGTGCAGCAATCCTCGTAAGGCAGGATGCTGGTTTCGTAGGTATCGATATAGCGGCTGGTTTCAATGATTTCGTTTTTGTCCATACCGATCAGGGGACGCAGGACCGGCAGCTGCTGGGCTGCATCGGTGCACTGCAAAGCCTTCAGGGTCTGGCTTGCCACCTGTGCCAGACTTTCGCCGGTGACCAGCGCATCTGCGCCGATCCGGCCGGCAATGCGCTCGGCAATACGCATCATGCTGCGGCGCATCAGAACGGTAAACAGCACATCCGGTGCATTATCACGGATGTACTCCTGGGGCTTAGTGTAGGGCACTACAAACAGATTGCAGCTTCCGGTATACACGCTGATTTTGCTGGCCAGTGCCATGACTTTCAGCTTGGCACGGTCGCTGGTGTACGGGGGCGATGCAAAGTGGATGTGGTCCAGTGCCAGGCCACGGCGCGCCATACGCCAGGCAGCCACCGGGCTGTCGATACCACCGGAAAGCATATTCAATGCCCGTCCGCTGGTGCCTACCGGCAGGCCACATTCGCCGGGGACCTTGGGTCCGTGGATGTATGCGCCGTAGTCACGGATTTCTACGCAGACCTTAAACTGAGGGTCCTTCACCTTGACCCGCAGATGGGGGTGCTTGGACAGCAGGTATGCACCCAGCTCTCGCATCATTTCCGGGCTGTTCATGGGGAAGGTCTTATCTGCACGGCGAGCTTCCACCTTGAAGGTGCGTACATCTCGCAAGGCGTCGCCCAGATATTCCTCTGCCACCTGGCAGATGGTGTCAAAATTCTTTTCGCAGACCACACTGCGGCTCAGTGCAGCCAGACCGAACACCTTGCTCACCCGAGCAAAGGCTTCGTCCATGTCGATGTCATCAGACATCGGCTCCATATAAAAGGTAGACTGGGCGCAGTACACCTTGAATTCGCCCAGCGGTTTCAGGCGGTAGCGCAGAATCTTCATCAACGCTTCTTCAAACGTGTGCTTGTTCAATCCCTTCAGGCTCATTTCGCCCTGGTATCCCATCAAAACTTCTTTCATGCTTTCTTGTTATCCTCCCTTTTTATGGTTTCGGTATCAGCGCAGACGCTGTAAGGTTTTCATTCCGTCTTCCAATGCATTCAGGAACGCATCTACGTCCTGTTCGGTATTATCCCCGCAGAAGGACACCCGGATGGCCGTATCCACACGGCGGCTTTCCAGGCCCATGGCTTCCAGTGTGTGGCTTCTTGCGCCCTTGTCACAGGCAGAGCCGGTGGAAATGTACACGCCTCGGGTAGACAGATGGTTCAGCATGGTCTGGCTGTTGATGACCATTTCCGAGAAATTCAATACCTCAGGCACAGCATCCGCCGGGCTGTTGATGATGATTTCTGGGAACGCTGCCAACCCCTCCCGCAGACGCTGGTTCAGGGCACGGATATGGGCCGCACGGGGCTTTGCATTGGCAGACAACAAACGTACCGCCTCTGCCATGCCCGCAGCATAGGCCAGATTTTCAGTGCCGGGACGTTTTTCCCGCTCCTGCTCACCGCCCACATAAGGCGGCGAAAACGTCTGGAAGTATTTCTCGTTTACGTACAGGGCACCCACGCCCTTGGGAGCGTGAATCTTATGTCCGCTGACGGTGAGCGTGTCGATATTTTTCAGGGAAATCGGCACACGCATCCATGCCTGTACCCCGTCCACATGGACTGCGCAGCGGCTATTGATTTTCTTGACCTCAGCCGCCAGCTTTTCCACATTGGCACGGGCACCGGTTTCGTTGTTCACCATCATACAGGCTACCAGAATGGTATTTTTATTCACCTGTTCCAGCATCTTGTTCACGTCCAACGTGCCGTCTGCTTCCGGTGCCACAAACACGACATCGTAGCCCTCGTCCCGCAGACGTTTGGCAGGCTTGTCCACACTGGCATGCTCGTACCCGGACACCACAATGCGTTTGCCGAATTTTTTACTACGGGCTGCGCCCAGCAGTGCCATGTTGTTGCCCTCGCTGCCGCTTCCGGTAAAGAACAGTTCCCCGGCCTTACTGCCCAGAGATTTTGCCACGACGGCACGGGCATGGTTCAATGCCATGCCGCTTTCTACGCCGGGGCTATACAGGCTGGACGGGTTGGCCCAGTGCTGCACCAAAGTATCATAGACGACCTGCGCAACCTCCGGTGCAACCATGGTGGTGGCAGCATTGTCCAAATAATGCAAATTAGGATCTTGTTTCATAAAACGCTCCGCTTTCCGTTTTTTGACGCTGTAATTTCAGGATATAGTATATCACAAGCGCACACACCGTCACAAGGAAAACCCGCCCGGAAAGTATGCTCTGGCGTATTTTGTCAGACAAAAAGTGATTTTTCGCTTTTCTTCCCGGCAATCACGCCGATTTCTGCCCTACCCGTTGACAGCGGCCCTGCTGTATGCTACTATCTGGTTGTAGCGACCGCTTGCTGACGGATGATCGTGGTTTACCACGGTGTAAGCGGAACCCGCTTTTATGCCGACCGTCTGGGCAGCTTGTGCGTAGGTGCGCAAGCTGCCCTTTTTTTGTTTCACCCACAACCCGCTATGGAAAGGACGAACCGCTATGTTGACTGATATCGAAATCGCCCAGAACGCCAAAATGAAGCCCATCTCTCAGGTTGCTCAGAGCCTGGGTCTGACCGATGAGCAGATCATTCCTTATGGTCACTATAAAGCCAAGATCGACCATCGCCTGCTGCACACTACGCAGCCCAAGGGCAAGATGATCCTGGTCACTGCCATCAGCCCCACCCCCGCCGGCGAAGGCAAAACCACCACCAGCGTAGGTCTGGCAGATGCCATGTGCAAGATGGGCAAGCAGACCCTGCTGTGCCTGCGTGAGCCTTCTCTGGGCCCTGTGTTCGGCATCAAGGGCGGCGCAGCTGGCGGCGGTTATGCACAGGTGGTCCCCATGGAGGACATCAACCTGCATTTCACCGGTGACCTGCATGCCATTGGCGCAGCAAACAACCTGCTGGCAGCTATGATCGACAACAGCATCCAGCAGGGCAACCCCCTGAACATCGACCCCCGCCGCATCACCTGGAAGCGCTGCATGGACATGAATGACCGTCAGCTGCGCTTTATCGTGGACGGCATGGGCGGCAAGGTGAACGGCACGCCCCGTGAGGACGGCTTCGATATCACCGTTGCCAGCGAAGTCATGGCTATCTTCTGCCTGGCTACCAGCATTAACGACCTGAAGGAGCGTCTGTCCAACATCGTCTGCGCTTACACCTACGAGGGCAAGCCTGTCACTGCCGGCGAAATTGGCGCAGCCGGTGCGATGACCGCTCTGCTGAAGGATGCCATCGACCCCAACCTGGTTCAGACCCTGGAAAACAACCCTGCACTGATCCACGGTGGCCCCTTCGCTAATATTGCCCACGGCTGCAACAGCGTAATGGCTACCAAGCTGGGCATGGCACTGTCTGATTACGTGGTCACCGAGGCTGGCTTCGGTGCTGATCTGGGTGCTGAGAAGTTCCTGGACATCAAGTGCCGCAAGGCAGACATCGCACCCAGCGCAGTGGTGCTGGTTGCTACCATCCGTGCGCTGAAGAGCCACGGCGGTGTGGCAAAGGCTGACCTGAACACCCCCAATCTGGAGGCTGTGAAGAAGGGCATCCCCAACCTGGGCCGCCACATTGAGAACATGAAGGACACCTTCGGTCTGCCGGTAGTAGTTGCCATCAACGCATTCCCCTCTGATACCGCAGAGGAGCAGGCATTCGTAGAAAACTACTGCCACGAAATGGGTGTTGCCTGCTCTCTGAGCGAAGTATTCGCCAAGGGCAGCGAGGGCGCAATGGACCTGGCACAGAAGGTGCTGGACGTGATGGAAGATCGTCCCATCCGCTTTGTCTACGATCTGGAGCAGCCCCTGACCGAGAAGATCGACGCAGTGGCAAAGAAGGTATACCGTGCCAGCGGCGTGAATTACAGTGTCGCTGCCAAGAAGTCCCTGGACGAAATTACCGCCATGGGCTACGGCAATCTGCCCATCTGCATTGCCAAGACCCAGTACAGCTTCAGCGACAACGCAAAGCTGACCGGTGCGCCCACTGATTTCACCATGGAAGTCCGTGAAGTCCGCCTGAGTGCAGGTGCTGGTTTCGTGGTCGTTATCTGCGGCAGCATTATGACCATGCCGGGCCTGCCCAAGAAGCCCGCTGCTGTCAACATCGACGTGGACAACGAAGGTCGCATCACTGGTCTGTTCTGATTTTTCAGCAGCCTCGCGTGATTTCAAAACACTGACAAGCAAAAACGGAGTGTATCAACTTGATACACTCCGTTTTTTTGATAAAGTCAGATTTAGCGAGCAGAACGCTGTTGATATTCTTCCGCAAGTATACTGTAAACAGCCTCATCCACAATGCCCTGGTTGTTCCGGCCCGCACTGCGCAAGGTGCCTTCCAAGGTCATTCCGCATTTCTTCATAACGTCTCCGGAATGGGGGTTTTGCGTATCGTGCCGGGCTTCCAGCCGATGGACGGCAACCTCTTGAAACAGGAAATCCATAACCATTCGCAGTGCTTCACTGGTATACCCTTGATGCCACCACTTTTTCCCGATGCAGTAGCCGATTTCCGCCGTGTCTGTGGTTTCGTCCAGTCGTACAACCGAAATGGTTCCAATGGGCTCACCCAAGTCCTTTGGGACAATTGCCCACTGATAGAAGGTATCCGCATCATACTGCTTGTCCCAAATCTGCAAAATACCGGCGGTCTGAGAAACATCCGTGTGTGCAGGCCACATTAAATACTTTGTGACCTCTGGGTCACTCGCCCAGTT
>RCNI01001978.1_pt1 | contig 10394 bp, 9 predicted proteins | sample 2041151 | NCBI WGS metagenome assembly RCNI01 (sample SAMN09708214, study PRJNA481090) | feces metagenome | isolation source: feces | place: Antarctica: Albino Rookery
GAGTGCTGCGACCACGATCACGAGCATCATCACGATCACGACCACGAGTGCTGTGACCATGATCACGAGCATCATCACGAGCATGACCACGAGTGCTGCGACCACGATCACGAGCATCATCACGATCACGACCACGAGTGCTGCGGCCATGACCACGAGCATCATCATGAGCATGACCATGAGTGCTGCGGCCATGACCACGAGCATGAGCACCACTATGACGAGCACGGCGTGTGCAGCTGCGGTCATCATCACCACCATCATGCTGACGATGTGTTCGTGAGCTTTGGCCGTGAGACCGCCCGTGTGTTCACCGAGCAGGAGATCCGTGAGGCTCTGGAGGCTCTGGATACCGGCGATTACGGCAGTGTTCTGCGTGCAAAGGGCATTCTGCCCGGCGAAGGCAAGTGGGTCCACTTTGACTATGTGCCCGGTGAGGCAGATGTGCGTTTGGGCGGCGCGGAAATTACCGGCAAGCTCTGCGTGATCGGCGCGGGTCTGGATGAGGCAAAGCTGGAACAGCTGTTCCACTTGGCATAAGGAGAAAAAACAATGGCAAAAAAAGAGATTCCGGTTTATCTGTTCTTGGGCTTCTTGGAAAGCGGCAAAACCCGCTTTATTCAGGAAACTCTGGGCGATCCCCGCTTTGATTCGGGCGACAAGACCCTGCTGCTGGTTTGCGAGGAAGGCGAAGAGGAGTATGATCCGGAAAAGTTCGCTTTTGGCGGCGTGGAAATCCGCACCATTGAAGATAAAGAAGATTTTACTGCCGAAAATCTGGACAAGCTCTGCACTGAGTGCGGCGCGGGTCGTGTGGTGATGGAATACAACGGAATGTGGCTGGATCAGGAATTGACCGAGGCCTTCCCCGAAAACTGGATCGTTTACCAGACCATCTGCTGCGTGGACGGCACAACCTTCAAGACGTATTTTGAGAATATGCGTCAGCTCATGCTGGACAAGTTCGCCGTGTCTGAGCTGATCGTTGTGAACCGCGCCGACGGCCTGCGCAGCGAGGAGGCTCAGCAGTATATCCACAACTGTGTGCGTCAGGCTTCCCGTGCGGCAGATATTGCCTATGAGCTTGCCGACGGTTCGGTATCTTACGATGAGATTCCCGATGAGCTCCCGTTCGATCTGGACGCAGATATTGTTGAAATCGGCGATCAGGATTACGGTGTGTGGTTCTTGGATGTTACGCAGGAGCCGCAGAAGTACGAGGGCAAAACCGTTCGTTTTACCGCTCAGGTCTGCCAGACCCCTCAGGTGGGCAAGAACGAGTTCGTTCCCGGTCGTTTTGTAATGACCTGCTGTGCCGAGGATATTCAGTTTATGGGTCTGCCCTGCGCTTATGAGAAGTCTAAGACGCTGGTGACCCGCAACTGGATCAAGATCACCGCTTCCATCCAGCTCAAGTATCACAAGATCTTTGGCGAGGTGGCCCCCGTGCTCCCCGCCATCTGGGTGGACCCCGCCGAGCCGGTCAAACCGGATTATGTAACCCTTGGATAATGCATGAAAAAAGCCCTGTCTGCCGAGAGCTCTCAGCAGACAGGGCTTTTTGTTTTGGTTAGGGTAAGAGTAAATTACCAGCCGGTTTTCAGGGTGATTTCAAAGGCGTCACCGTCGGCAATCGGGGTGGTGTCCACGCCGGTTTCCAGATCTACGCCGTTTTTGCTGAAGCACCACCACTCCTGCTTGGAGTCGTCGGCAGCTACACCGTTTACAGACTTAACGAACAGACCGTATTCGCTTTCTTCGCCGGCAATCAGGTTCTGTGCTTCCAGAGCGCCGCGCAAGAATTCCTCGTCGGTGGTGAATTCAAAGTTTTCGGTGGTCTTGTCACCGTAAGTAACGGTAATGGTCAGAGCCTTTTCGCCTTCGGGTGCAGAAGTGTCCTCAGAAGTGGTGCTGGAAGGAGCGACGGCATCCTCAGAAGCAGCGCTGGAAGGAGCGGCTGCGTCCTCAGAGGTAGCAGCGGCAGTGCTGGTGCTGATGCTGGTGTCAGCGCCGGGAACGGTGCTGCTGGGAGCGGTATCGTTGCCGCAGCCGCTCAGCAAAAGAGCCAGAGCAGCAACAACAGTCAGAACCAAGGACAAAATACGAGTGTTGTGTTTTTTCATAATAAAACCCTCCGATTTTTATAAATAAGATAAAAAAGGACCCCTTCCGGAACGGAAAGAGCCCAACAAAACACATCAAAAAACAGCCTGCGCAAAAACGCGGGCAAAATCAGCTCATCCGTGTTTGGTCCGTCCACGGCAGATGCGTTCTGTCAAGGCGCTTTGCAGCCCGGCAGTATCCGCTTATCTGGGCAGGTCTTCCGGCTTAAGGCAAGGGCTTTGTTCCGGCCTTCCCATCCATGTGGACAGTGGCATCCAAAGAACAACACATACCTTTTACGGCGGCGGTCCCGCATGGGCATTGAACCCATTTCCCTATTCTCCCCGTGCAGAGCTCTGCATGGGGCACCCAGTAAGGTTTTTTATCTCAGCATTGAGTATACCACAGCACGCAAAAGCCTGCAAGGGCAAACTTTTACAAAAATCGGTTGACAATCAAGCGAAGAACAGCTATTATGAGAATGTAAATTGACAAATGTAAACGAAAGGGAATGATTCAAATGTCTGACTCAAAATTGATTAAATTGCCGGAATCCGAGCTGGAAATCATGCTGGTGATCTGGAAGCATACCGAACCCGTCCGCACTTCCCGCATTATGGCGGAAATCAACCGGGACTGGACCCAGTCAACGGTAAAGGCACTTTTGGCCCGTCTGGTGGAAAAGGGCTTTTTGGAAGTTACCCGGGAAGGAAGGTTTACGCTGTATCGGGCATTGGTGGACGAAAAGGACTATTGCCGACAGGAGACCAGCGGTCTTTTGCATCGGTATTATCAAGGCTCTGTTAAAAATATGGTGGCGGCCCTTGTGAATGAGCGCGCAATCACAGGAACGGATTTGGAGGAATTGGAGAGCATCATCCGTAATGCAGGGAGGGAAGAATAATGGAGCATCTGATCAATGAACTTTTTGCCGCTGTGTTGGCGGTTACTCCATGGGCGGCAGTGCTGATTTTGCTGCTGCTGGGGCTGCGGCGTGTTCATAAAAACAAACTGTCGCCCCGCTTTTTTCAGCTTGCCTTTTTGATTTTGGCGCTGCGGCTGGCGCTGCCCTTTGATTTGAGCATTTCCAAAGCGCCGGTGCAGGCTCCGCTGCCGGCCCCGGTGCGTCAGGTGATCGAAACACCCGTACTGCCTCAAATCTCACTGAACGAGCTGGTGGAAAACGGTGCAACCTCCCTTGCCCCAGAGCCTGCACCGCAGCAAACAGAAAAAGCACAGCCGAAAATCCAGCTGAGCAGATTTCTGCCGCTGGTATGGCTGGCGGGTGCGGCAGTGTTCCTCGGCTTTCATTTGGCCTCTTACATAGCCTTTCAGCTTCGGCTGCACCGAAGCCGCCAAGAGGCAGATGCGGAAATTTGTCGGCTGGCACAGAAAGAATTCAAGCGTCCGGTCAGGGTTTGGATTTCAAAAGAAGTACCCAGCCCCCTGCTGACCGGCCTTTTGCACCCGGCAGTATATCTGACACAGAGCGGCGTGCAAAAACAGGATCTGCCGTATATTCTGGCGCATGAAGCCTGCCACGCACGGCGACTGGACCTGCCTGCGCAGTTTTTGCTGCTGACAGCCCAGAGCATCCATTGGTTTAATCCGCTGGTACATATGATGGCCCGCGCGGCAAGAGATGACATGGAGCGGGGCTGTGACGAAGCAGTGCTTGCCGGGCAGGATCTTGCTTACCGCAAGGCCTACGGCGGAGCGGTTCTGGCAAGCCTTGCAGCGTCCAGACAGCAGCGTGCAATGGCTCTTTCTACCGGATTTTCGGCGGGCAGTGATGTGCGGCATCGCTTTGAAGAAATGTTCAACTTTGCAAAAAAGAAGAGAGGAGTTCCGCTTTTGGCGTTGGTTGCCGCTGTGGTGGCGGCAGCCAGCAGTCTGATTGCGGTAAGTTCTCATGTGTTTGTCTCCCAACAAAACACGGAGCAAAACGAGCCGATTTTTGCAGAGAGCTTTGAGGAAACACAAGTGAGCGCTGAAGAAGAGCAGCCTAAAGCAAAGCCGGAAACACACTGGGTGTTTGAGCCGGATCAAAGCTTTAAAATCACTGCTCCGTTTGGTCAGGAATTTCAGGGTCAGATTCACACCGGCGTAGACATTGCGGCACAGGCCGGCTCCTTTATTTTGGCGGCACAGGCCGGTCAAGTGGCTGAAATCGGTGAAAATTTTGATTACGGCAACTATGTGCGGATCAAAGCTGAGGACGGGAACGAGTGGTTTTATGCCCATTGCCAGAGCCAGCTGGTGGAACCGGGCCAAACGGTGGGAGCCGGGCAGGCCATTGCAAAGGTGGGCAATACCGGCAACGCAACCGGCAGTGTGCTGCATCTGGAACTGATTACCCCGAGCGGCAGTGTAGATCCGCTGACTGTTCTCACGGTACCCACATCCCAACAGGAAACGCTGCAGCTGGTTTGGCCTGTGCCGGATTATAAATTTGTCATCCGGCGGATGAGTATGCATCATGGAGGTGACGATATCGCAGCCCCAGTCGGCAGTGATATTTTGGCAGCAAAGGCCGGGCAGGTAATCACAGCAGGCCAGCATTGGAGCTACGGCAACTATATTGTGATCGATCATGGCAACGACCTCACCACCCTGTATGCCCATTGCTCGGAACTGCTGGTTCAGCAGGGCGATACGGTTGCAGCAGGCCAGCCGATCGCAACGGTGGGCCACACCGGGCAGGCAACCGGAAACCATCTGCATCTGGAGCTTCGTAATAAGCAAGAAAGATTGGATGCAATGGACTATTTTGCAGACATTCCCGAGGCAAACGGCGAAGAATAAACAAAAAAATAGAAAAGGCCCCGGTATGCATCAGCATATCGGGGCCGCTTTTCTGTTTCGTTAAAAGATCAGCGCTTGGGTTCCATGCCAACCACAAAGCGGATGCGCCGCAGATAAACAATGGTGCACACAATGGGGGCAATGAAGTCGGAAATGGGCTCTGCAAGGAAGGTGGACATTGCGCCGAAGTGGGCAGGGAAAATAAACAGCGGAATGAAGTAGACCAGCTTGCGGAAGAAGGAAAGGGGAAGCGAATACCGCATCATACCCATTCCGGTGAAGCCGTCCACCACCACATACTGGATTGCCAGCGGAATCAGGCCCAGCGTGCAGATGCGAATGGCTGTGATTGCGAGCTTCGCAACGGCAGGGTCATTGGTAAAGATGGAAACAAAGGGGTTGGGAATCAGCTGACCGGCCAGCGTGAGCAAAGCAGTGTAGCCAAGGCAAAGGCCGAGAATCCACTTTTGCGCTTCCAGAATACGGTCGGGTCGGCCTGCGCCGAAGTTGTAGCCCAGAATGGAGCCGGTACCGCCGGTAATGCCGCCCATGGGCATGGTAACCACCAGCATAAAGCTCTGGGAGATGGTGGCAGCGGCAATCAGCAGGTCACCCTGCTCCGGGCCGCCGTACTTCTGCAGAAGAGCGTTGAGGCCGATGATCATCAGGTTGTCCATCAGGATGATGGCAAAGGGAGTGAAGCCCAGAGCCAGAATCCGGCCCATCAGTTTGAAATCATATCCGCCAAAAGTGATGCGGATGGGGGGCACCGGTCCAAACAGGAAGCGCAGAACATAAGCGCAGCTGGCGGCCTGACTCAGCACGGTGGCGATGGCAGCGCCGGAAATGCCCATCTTGAACACAAAGATAAAGATGGGGTCCAGAATGATGTTGAGCACAGCGCCCAGCAGCACCGATTTCATACCCTTTTGTGCATAGCCCTGACAGATGATGAACTGATTCAGGCCTGTGGAGAGAAGCGCAAAAATCGTGCCGCTCAGATAGATGGTGTAATATTTTTCAGCAAAAGGAAAGGTGGACTCACTGGCGCCGAACAGCAAAAGGGCCGGGCGCCGGGTAGCCAGTGCGGCACCCATCAAAAGCACCGACAAGCCGCAGAGCATCAAAAAACAGTTGGACAAAATCTTTTTGGCGGATTCATTGTCACCGCTGCCCATTTGGATACTCATGAGCGGCGAACCGCCAATGCCAATAAGAAAAGCGAAGGAGCCAACCATGGTAACAATGGGGCCGCACACTCCGGCACCCGCCAGAGCCAAAGGACCCACATCCGGAATGTTGCCGATATACATACGGTCAACAATACTGTAGAGCACACTTACAAACTGTGCAAGCATACTGGGGAGCGCAACACGAAGGACCAGCTTTGGAATTGGATCCCGGCCCAAATCATTTTCCATCTTCATGAGAAAACCTCGGTTTATTTATAAATTTTGCACATCGTAAAGCCACGGCCGTGAACCTCGTTCACCGAGCTTGTGATAATAAATGCCTGCGGGTCAATCTCCAGCACCAGCTGGTTGAGCTTTGCAAGCTCACGGTTGGTGATCACAGTGAGCAGCATATCCCGTTCGTTGTGAGCAAAGCCGGTCTGAGCGTGGAGCATGGTGCAGCCGCGATCAAGCACGGTGAGAATCACATTGCGGATGTCTTCGCTGTGATCGCTCAAAATTTTCACCTGAATTTTGGAGTGGCCCATCAGCACAACCTTTTCCAAAATGAGGGTGTACAGAAGAACCAGCAGGATGCCGTAAAGGATCTGATCCTTGTCGGCAAATGCCATCTGTCCAAGCAGAATCAAAAAGTCCATGGCGTACATGGTGGCCGAAATGGGAATGCCGAAAAACTTATTCAGCAGGATCGGCGGAATGTCCATGCCGCCGCTGGAAGCGCCTGCGCCAATCACAAGGCCGATGGAGCCGCCGATCATAACGCCGCCGAAGATGGTGGCCAGCAGCCGGTCGTCGGTTACCTCACTGATACCCGGAATATAGGCAAAAAGCTTTAAAAACAGCGGGAAGCAGAAGGTGGAGATGGCCGTGTTGAACGCAAACCATTTGCCCATGATCACTGCGCCCAAAATGAACATGATCACATTGGAAAACAGAACAAAGGTGGAAGGGGGGATGTTTAAAAAGTGCTGTCCTACCAGAGCAAGACCGGTGGTTCCTCCGGTGATCAGGCCGCAGGGCAGAACGAACATATCCACTGCCAATGCATAGATCGCGTTTCCGGCAAGAACCAGCAAAACGTTTTTCAGCCGTTGAAGAGCGACAGAATTTGTCATGTTAAAACCTCGATTTGTTGTGGTGAAGGGCGGACAATGCACAAGAAAGCGGCAGACCAAGGCCTGCCGCTGCCGAAAAAAATCATCGGGAGTCGGAACCTCCGAAAAACGCATCCAAACCGGGAACGGAACGCTCCCTCTCATAATAAAGTATACACAGCAAAATGCGGTTTTCAAGCCATCTGTAAAAGGTTTGGCGGTTTTGAACGGTATATGAGAATCACCACAGGGAAAATTGTGAAAAATCAGCGGATGGAGTAGTTCCTTGGGCCAAAAATGGCAGTGCCCACCCGCACGATGGTAGAGCCTTCCAAAATGGCGGCTTCAAAATCACCGCTCATGCCCATGCTCAAATGATGCATCTCAATGCCGGGATAGTGCCGATCGCACAGATCACGGGCAGCAAGCCGCAGTGATTCAAAAAAGCGGCGCTGCTCTGATTCACAGCCGGTTTTTGGGGGAATGCACATGAGACCCTCCACCCGAATACCGGGTAGAGCTTGGCAGGCTTCGGCAAGGGCCGGAAGATCCCCTGGTGCAATGCCGCTCTTGGATTCCTCGCCGCCGATGTTCACTTCCAGCAGAACCGGCTGAACAATGCCCTGCTTCTGCGCTTCTTTGTGAATGGCGCAAAGCAGCTTTTGGGAATCGGCCGAGTGAATGAGCGAAGCCTTGCCCACCACCTGCCGCACCTTGTTGGTTTGAAGATGGCCAATCAAATGAACCGGCAGGGACGCATAGGCACCGGCAGCTGATTTTTCAACCAGCTCCTGCACCCGATTTTCACCCAAAAGATCAATGGGGAGTGTGACCGCAGCGGCAACGGTTTCGGTGTCCTGCGTTTTGCTGGCGGCACAGAGCAGCACCGAGTCTTCGGGCCGCCCGGCCCGTGCACAGGCATCCGCCATGCGCTGGCGAACATCCAGTACCCGCTGAGCCAAAAGTTCGGGCTGTGTCACAGTTTACACCTCCGGCTGATAGATCGCTCTGCTGCCGCCAATGAATTTGAGACGGGTGCGGGCGCAAACAAGATTTGCGTCACCGATTTTGCGCATCGAAAGGCGCACAGGCACCGCCACAGGCTTTAAGTGCATACCGATCAGGGTGTCGCCAATGTCCATGCCGGCATCTGCCTGAATGTTTTCAAGAGCAACCGGATGCTCAAAGTTTTTAAAGCACAGGGTGGCAAAGCTGCCGCCGGCTTTGGGCTGGGGCACTACGTTTACCGGGCGTACCCATGCGGGCACGGCGGCTTCTTCAATGATGATGGCGCGGTTCAGATGCTCGCAGCACTGTGCGGCCAAAAACACACCCGCTTCTTTTACAACGGGATAAATGCCGTCAAACACGGCCTGTGCGGCTTCAAGGCTGGAGCCGTGTCCGATTTGTTCGCCAAGGATTTCGCTGGAAGAGCAGCCCACCACCAAAATGTCGCCTGCTTTGAGACCGGCGGATTGCAAAAGTTCACGTGCTGCTGCAGCAGCGGTTTGGGTCACATGGTTCAGTTCCATAAAAAATACCTCACTTTCTTTTTCTATTGTAGCACATCACAAGGGGAATAGCTGTGCTTTTTTTACAAAAAAACGCCGTTAAAAAACGGCGTTGAAAGGGTTATGTGTCAATAAAGCTGCGGCAAGGGTCCCGGCGGGGCCAAAGCTTTTTGCCCAAAAGATACAGCGAAAAAGGTTCGGAATGGATCGAGGGCAGATGCTTCCAGCTGATGGTGAGTGCGATCAAAGTGGTACCCACCGCAATGGAAGGCACCGCATGGGTCAATGCATACAGAGCTGTGAGCGCAAACACAAGGATACTGCGTATCGCATGGGGACGAATCAAAATCAGGGTGGAGAACAAAATATACCAGAATACCAGATGCCAGATCACATGACTTTGCGGCATCACTGCCAGCAATACGCCAAAGGCAGCGGCAATCGCCTTGCCGCCTTTAAAATGCGCAAAAGGCGAAAAGGCATGGCCCAGTACCGGAGCTGCCAGAACCAGCCCAAAAGTAAGTTGCTCAACACTCATTACGTGAAGGGCAAAATGGACGGGAAAATAGGCCTTGGCAAGATCACAGCCAAGCGAGAGAAGCCCCACGGCTTTGCCGCCGTACTGAAAGGCGTTTGCCGCACCGGGATTGTGGTCCTCTGCAAGCTCCTGTACATCGATCCCCTTTAAGATTCTGGGCAGCAGAGCGCTGTAAAGAATGCTGCCGCTCAAAAATCCAAGCAGGATGAATCCCAAGGTCATGTCAGGGCCTCCTTTTGTGCAAGCAGCTCTTCCAGCTTGTCACACACAGCGTCCGCGGCATTTCCGGGAATGTCTTTTTGTGCTTCCAGCATGGAGGCGCGGTATTCTTCGCTGATGCACAGCAAACGGGCTGCCTTGCTCTGGGTGCGGGGGCTGTCCGGTGCATAGGCCATGCCGCGGGAAACAAAGAAGTCTTGATTGTGTGTTTCGCAGCCGGGAATGGCGTTGCGGAAAATCAGCGGAGTGTTTACCACGGTAGCCTCTGTGCTGGAAAGACCGCCGGGCTTGGTAAAGGTGACCGAGGCTGCCCGCATCAGCAGGGGAAGCCTGCGCTCAAAGCCTCGGATCTGCACATTGGGGCGCTTTGCATAGCGCTTTTCAAGGCTTGCCTTTTCCTTTTCGTTGGAGCCGCAGACCACCACAATGAAGGGGTCAAACCGGCTGCGGGACAAAAGAGCATCAATCAGCTCTCGCTGGCTGCCGTGCCCCATACTGCCGCCTGCCAGCAAGATGACCGGCTGATCCTGCGGAAGGCCCAGCTGTGCCCGTGCCTCGGCAGGGGTTAAGTCGGAATGGCAGGCGTCCGAAACAGGAATGCCGCAGGGCAGCAAAAGTGCGGGGTCCAAGCCGTGCTCCACAAATTCCGGAATAAGATCCGGGTGAGGGATGGTCACGCAGTCGCAGTGAATCTCTTCCCAGAAGGGGCTGCAGGTGTAATCGGTGGTGACGGAAATAAACGGAATGTCCAGTTCCCCGCGCAGGCGCAGCTCGGTAAGGGCCTGTGCGGCAAAAATGTGGCTGACCACCACAGCGTCATAATGATTGGCAGCCAGTTCCCGCCGCAAACGGCGCACGAAACATTTGTTTACGTAATATATGGGAGAACGGCGGCGGGGGCTGGAAACCGCCTCGCCGGCCTTGTAGAGCA
>RCNI01001979.1_pt1 | contig 10392 bp, 10 predicted proteins | sample 2041151 | NCBI WGS metagenome assembly RCNI01 (sample SAMN09708214, study PRJNA481090) | feces metagenome | isolation source: feces | place: Antarctica: Albino Rookery
CTTAAGGGGGATAGCTGACAAGAAGTTCTTTCTTTTTAGAATCGCTAAGCTATATGGCTATCCCCATTGATTATCTACTGAGCCTGAATCAGGTTGGATTCAAAAAAAACGAACGGTACTGCTCTACCGGATAAGTTTCTTAGCATATCATCATGCTTAGGTATGCAGTACCGTTAGTAAGGTTGAGCCGATTATTTATGGTCTTCTTCATTTTCCTTAAAAGAAGGTTTCGGTTCATTGGGGAAAAACTTCTTTTTATAGTAGGAATTTGCTGTGTACAAAGCAGCAACAGGGTTGTTACCGGTCACTCGGTCCTTGGTAACCAAGGTAGTAACATAAGCTTCCGAATACTTATAAAACAGACTGTCATGTCCTACGCATAAACCAATGACCACATTTAAGTCGGTTTGAGCTTCATTCAGCAGACGAGCTTGTAAAATCGGATTGCACATGGCTGGACCGATGGATTCGCATTTTTCTGGTATTCCTACCGATGTCTTGGCTTGTCCGGCTACCTTGCAGATAACGGCGTATGCTTCAAATCCGTTGGCTCTTAAAATCTTTGCGAAAATTCGGGCTTCGTTGATTAATCCGATACAGTTTGCGATACCAATGCGATGAGCTCCAATCTTTCTGGCGAATTCCATGATCTCCTGAACGCGAGTCCATTGACAATATCCTTCAAATTCAACCTCCGCACTGGCAATCATGATTTCCTTGTTCTTGTTTTCTGCGTAGCGTTCCAAAGCCCATTCTTTATCTTCTTCCTTTAAGTGGGTAGTCAAACAAAATTCCGGGTATTTACGGTTCTTGAATTTACAATTTTGTGTACCGCAATCCACACAAGAAAAGGTAATGTCTTTCTTCATTGTCTTGTTCTTAAAAGTTAGTTCTTCGTTTCATGTGTCTATAGGGGCTTGCAAAAGCATATCTTCAGTCTCTGTTGAATCGGACTGAAGATATGCAACCTATTTGACGAGGCAATTATCCAAATCGTGGATGATTTGTTCTTTATCCATGTGCTGACCGATAAAGACCAGTTTTTGCATACGGTCACCATATTCTTCATCCCAGTCGTGCAACAGCCCGGGTTCTTGTTGCTTCAGGCGGACGATTTCCTCCTCTGAAAACGTAGCATACCATGGACCTATCTGACTCAATTGTTTTTGAATGCCGGCTTGCTCAAAAAGACAGGAAATGTCGCGTTTGTCGCTGAAATAGCAGATTCCTTTGCATCGGATGATGTTCTTCGGCCAACGGCTTGTAATGAAGTAGTCGAAAAAGTTCGGGTCAAACGGCTGGCGTCGGTAGTAAACGAATGTGCTGATGCCGTATTCGTCGGCTTCTCCGTGTTCAGCGTTCTCTCCGCACTGACAATGCGGGCCGTGATGGTGATGATTGCATTTTTCTCCTTCGTGTTCATGCTCGTGTTCATGGGTATGTACATGCGTTTCCTCTTCATTCACTTGTCGTCCCAATTCTTGAATCCATCCGGCTGAAGACGCCAATACGCGGTAGTTAAAGTTGTGTACGTTTATCAAGCGGTCAAAATCTACGTCGGTATAATCGCATTCAATGATCTCAGCTGAAGGTTGCAGGGTATGGATGATTTGTTTGATCCGGTTGCGCTCTTTCTCGCTGACTTCAGAAGCTTTGTTCAACAAAACCATGTTGCAGAATTCAATCTGTTGAATGAGTAGACTTTCTATGTCATCTGCTCCCAATTGCTTTTGGGTAAGTGATTCACCGCAGGAAAATTCATTTTGCATGCGGAGTGCATCGACTACGGTAACGATGTTGTCCAGACGGCAGTAGCCGTGGCGGATGTAAGCTTCTCCCAGGCTGGGAATAGTACAAATGGTTTGTGCGATAGGTTCCGGTTCGCAGATTCCGCTTGCTTCAATGACGATGTAATCGAATTTTTCCGATTGTGTCAGTTCGTAGAGCTGTTCAATCAAGTCGGTGCGTAGGGTACAGCAGATGCAGCCGTTTTGAAGAGCTACGAGGCTGTCGTCTTTTGAGTTGACCACCCCTTGGTTTTGAATGAGACTGGCGTCGATGTTCACTTCACCGATATCATTTACAATGACAGCAAAACGGATTCCTTTTTTATTGGATAAAATACGGTTTACCAGTGTCGTCTTCCCGCTTCCCAAATATCCGGTAAGCAATAAAACGGGTATATCTTTCGTATAACTCATGATTTATGTATGTGTTTAATCTTCTGCTTCGTTTTCTCGTTCCATGATGCCTGCTGCCAGACTGTCGGCTGCGTGGATGATGGTTACCAGCGGATACATTTCTTGAGCCGTATCATAACATCTCTGATCCTCGTAGCTATTGAAGTTCAGTCCCCAAGGACCCATGTGCCAGCGGATGGCCAACATTTCGTCGTCGGTCATCGCCAATCCGCTGCAAAGCAGCTGGATAACGGATTTCTCTCCATGTCCCATAGGGAAGTTTCGGTATGTTACATTGTAACCGGGTACGTCTTCCCAAACTCCCATCGCATTTTTATGTTTCTTCATCGTGGGCTTATAGATGTCACTTTTACATACGTCATGCAGCAGGCTGGCAATGATGACGTTATTTCGGTCCACTTCATTTTCGAGGTCTGCATTTAATGTCTTCATGCCTTCCCAAACAGCCAAGGCCGCTTTGCAGGTATTGAGTGAGTGCTTTGCTAAGCCACCAGGAACGTTCAAGTGATGTCCTGCTGATGCTGGTGCTATAAAGAATCCCCATTCTTCCAGGTCTTTGATAACGTCTTCTACGCCTTCACGTTCGGTAGAACGGAGCAACGTTAGAAATTCTTCTTTTACTTCTTTTTGATCAATATCCATCTCTCAAAGTATTTAGTGTTGTGATTTATTATAAAGTTTCTCGAGCTATCCAGGCACAAGCCTCTGCGTCTGCCAGTGCGTGATGATGTTCTTTCAGATTGTATCCGCAACGCAGGGCAACGGTTTGCAATTGATGGTTAGGAAGCTCTTTGCCAAATTTCTTTCGTGAAGCTTTGCAAGTGCAATAAAAGGTGTAATCGGGATAATCCATCTGATAGACCTTGAACACGGCTTTCAGGCAACTCTCGTCAAAGGAACTGTTGTGAGCCACTAACGGCAAATCCTTAATGAGTGGTTCCATTTGATTCCAAACTTCGGGAAAGATAGGTGCGTCTACGGTATCCCTGTCTGTTAGACCGTGTACCATTACGTTATGGTAATTATAGAAATTGGGTTCCGGATGAATCAAACTGTAGAGTCGGTCAGTTATTTCCCCGTTTCGCACGATGATGAGACCTACACTGCAGACGCTTGAGCGGCAGCTGTTGGCAGTCTCAAAGTCGATGGCTGCAAAATCTTTCATATCTCGTTGTTTGTTTACGTTTCATTAAGCAAATTTACAAGTTTATTTCTTGATTTAGAAACTTCTACACCTGAGATTCGTATTTGTTTTTAAGGCAGTGCTGCAAGGAGGAGGAGAGTGAAGGAATGAATCCTATATAGGAACGTCCTATCTTTCAGAAAATAAAAAAGGCAGACGATAAAGTCTGCCCTGTAGATTCTATATCTTATGCTTTCAGGAAAGCTTCTGAATCCATTTTACTGGTAGCTTTCATGACGGGTTTTCCTCCTTGAGTTTCCATTTCGAAGCCATACCAGATGAAAGTGCCGTCCTGTAAAGGAAGTTTGCATAGTCTTAACCCTTCATGGTAGTTCCCGAAAGACATTTCCCATTCAAGGGGCGGGGTGACATGCTTGGTTCGGATTCGTTCTGCAGGTTGCTTCTTGAGAGACATTCCGGCTTCTATCCATGCTTGTGACGCTTCTTCTTCGTATTTAGGATATGCTTTTTGGCAGAACTGATAGAGGATGATACCTCTTCGTTCCAGGCTTAATGGTGCATCGATTACGCTGAGCTGAATCAGGTAATCTAAAAAACGATGGAGGAAATCTTCATTCTCGATGATGAGTTTACGTGTGAGATCCTGCCAGACTTTCGCATTATAGAAAAAGTCCAAGAGTCTGGAAAGAAGGCGTGCCGTCTGCAGTTCTTCAGGTGTCATCTCTCTTGTGGCCAGAACTTCGTATGGAGGAAGTGTAGAGAACTGAATACCCAGTTCCTTTGCACGGCGTTTCATTTCTGTGCCTGGAAGCAGTTTCAATGATTCCAATTGAATCTCGCCGGTGTGGTATTCAGCCAGAATGCGAATGTCATCAAAGATTTGTTCCAGATGATAAAGAGGAAGTCCGGCTATCAGGTCGGCATGAGTTTCCATGTTGTTCAGGGTACACAAGTATTTCAATCCTTCCATTGAAGGAACGAGTTTGCCCTTTCTGCGACTGGTCTCAAGAACGTTCTCATGCAGACTTTGGATACCCGCTTCCAAATGCAGCAGGCCTTTAGGTAAAGTAGGTAGCTCATTTTTAAGCTCTTGAGAAAGTAAAGCCGGATGAATTTCCAGGTGGTAGCAAATGTCTGGGTAGGTTTTGAACAATTCAAGCAGTGCTTTAGCATAACGAGTGTTATAGTTGAACGTACGATCCAGCATGCGAATGTTTTTGATTCCATGTGCATGAATGTTCTTCACACGTTCGGCAATCTTTTCCAACGGTTGGCTGCGAACCGGCTTTTCGCCTCCACTTACGCAGAATGCACATGTGTTGAAGCATCCACGCGTTGTCTCTAGTTGTACGAATGGCTTGTCCCAGTTGAAAAAAGAACTTTCTTCAGGAGGAGTAAGTTCCCCGAAGTTTTGGACGCGTGCCAATCCTTTGTCCTGATAAACTCCTTTTTCGTCCATGAAACAGAGTCCCGTAATTTCGCTCCACTGTTCTTTTTGGTTCCATATTTTCAGCCATTTAGGAAACATTTCTTCCCCTTCACCGCGGAATACGCAATCCACGAATTCATTTTTCAGTAAAAATGAGCGGTTGTTTCCGAGGAATTCAGGTCCTCCCAAAATAATGCAGCATTGAGGAAGAAGGGCTTTGATGCGGCAAAGAGTATGCATCAGCATTTCATGGTTGAACACCCAGCAGGTTGCAGCAACAATATCCGGTTGGTAGTGACATACTTCTCCGACTGTCATCCCTGGATTTTCATTGATTGTGGCCGAAACTTTATGCCATTCGATGGATTCGTTGTCCATCAGTTGGGCATGCAGGGCCGGAAGAGCCAAAGAGGAGTGAGCGTATGAACTGTTCAAATCGAGCCAAAGAAGTTTCATATTTACGGTCTTTATAGGAAAATTGACCCCGGTCTAAGTTTCCAAAGGAATCAAAGCGGATCAAAGAGTTTTTTAGGATGATAGAAAAATAATGGTATTTCGGAAAAGTTCTTAACCTATAGAGATTAAGAAAGCGAAGAACCTATGCTGTGTACATATACACCTCGAAGGTTCTTCGCTTTATATGGTTCTATGGAATAAATCCAATAAGAGTCCGATTAGATAATATATTGTGAGCTGATTGATTCGTGGTTTAAGATACGACGGATTGTTTCAGCAAACATATCAGCGATAGAAAGCTGTTTAACTTTAGCACATTCGTTCTTGTATGGAATACTGTCTGAGAATACCATTTCTTCCAATTCTGAATCTTGAACGCGCTGAGTTGCAGGACCTGACATTACGCAGTGAGAAGCAATGGCACGTACAGAACGAGCACCTGCAGCTTTCATGATGTCGGCAGCTTTAGTGATAGTACCAGCTGTATCAACCATATCATCGATGATGATGATGTTCTTGTCTTTAACGTCACCGATAATCTGCATAGTAGCTACAACGTTAGCTCTTTCACGAGTCTTGTTACACAAAACCAAAGGTACGTTCAAGTATTTAGCATAAGTGCTAGCACGTTTAGAACCACCTACGTCAGGAGTAGCGATAGCAAGATTTTCCAAATTCAAAGACTGAATGTAAGGAACGAAGATAGTAGAAGCATACAAGTGGTCTACTGGAATGTCAAAGAATCCTTGGATTTGGTCTGCGTGCAAATCCATAGTGATCAAACGGTCGATACCAGCTACACTCAACAAGTTAGCAACCAATTTAGCACCGATAGAAACACGTGGCTTGTCTTTGCGGTCCTGACGAGCCCAACCGAAGTAAGGGATTACTGCGATGACGCTCTTTGCAGAAGCACGTTTTGCTGCATCGATCATCAAAAGCAATTCCATAAGGTTATCAGTGTTAGGGAAGGTTGACTGAACCAAGAACACATGCTGTCCGCGGATAGATTCTTCATAAGAAACAGCGAATTCGCCGTCAGCAAAATGGGTAATGTTCATGTTACCAAGTTCACAGCCAAGGCTGTTGCAGATCTTTTCTGCAAGGTATCTCGAGTTTGTTCCCGAAAATACTTTAAAAGGAGATGTTTCGCTCATTTATAAATAGATATTATGCTTTATAAATAAATATTTGCCTTAATCTTCTGCAAAGGTACGCCATTTCTTTATGGCAAACAAACGTTTTGCAGAAAAATTATGAATGTGTTAGTCAGCCAATCGCTTGAGCTTCTGAAAATGACGAATCAGCTCTTGATAGTTAAAGTCGAGATTCGGGTCGAATTTTCCCCACAAACCTCCTAAAAGGGCTGCTCCTCCGAAACCGAAATCTTTGACGCGTAGAATGGTATCTTCATTGATACCTCCTAAAGCAATGACTTTCTTGTCTATGACTCCTGCGCGTGAAGCCTCTCTTATGTCTTCGGGAGTAAACTTTGACTGGTATCCTTCTTTGGAGATGCTGTCGAAAATAGGACTTAAGAAGACGTAGTCGTACGTTTCTTTCTTTTTAGATACTTCTTCAAAAGAATGGCAAGAGGCACTTACCTGACCGGAGTAATTTTCTGGAATCTGCGGGTTGCGTGCATTCAGGTGAATCCCTCTTAAATTATATTCTTCTTTTAAGTAAAAGTTGTCATGTACCACAATGCGCTTATGGAATTTCTCTGGAATAAGCGTTAAGAGTCGCTCTGCGTAAACGGGTGAAGTTTGCGGTTTGCGCAGGTGCAATATATCGAGTCCTTCTTCAAAGAGGGTCGTGATAATCTGGTCTTCTTCCACAAAATAAGTGGGTGTGGTGATCAATATTAGTTTCATATGAAAACATTAATTGTTGAACAAAGGTAGTAAGCCCGTTGAAATATTCCTAATAGATTGGTGTATTTTTTAGATTTTATGGGCTTTTCTTATGCCGTGTTGAGTGAATCTTCATGGTTTTGTGTGTCTCCTAAACTCCTGTAGAAGGGCTGTTCTGGTCTCCTGTGGCTTATTCGGAAGGCTAAAGAGGATAGATTGGAAATAAAGTTGTATCTTTGTATAAGATAGCATTTGATGTTGCTTCTTTATAGACGGTTGCTTGCATTGGCTGTATTCATCGTCTCTTCAGGGACTTTTGGGTGCAGGTCATTATATATAGGTATACGGAAAGCGGCACTTCTTGAATGAACGCTCCCTTTTGTTGAGAGTGATGGATAGAGTGGTTGGACTGTGTTTCCCAGCTTGGCATAAGTAATGCTCTCATTTTTATACCATTATTCCGTGTAAAAATAGGATGGCATACGCCTGTGTCAGTGTAAAAAGGAAGGTAGGGATGCTTCTTACGAGAAGAAAGACATGTCGTCGTTTCTGAATTATACCGATAGGTAGGTATTGCAAACTTTGAATGAATGAACTTAATTTGTAAATTAAAAGAATACTAAATATGAGAGTTAGGACATATAAAGCGTCAGATAAGATGGGTGATCTTATTTGCGATAACTATACGTTGTTGCAAGTGTTAAGCCGTTTTGGAATCGCACTTGGCTTTGGCGATAAAACGGTTCAAGAAGTGTGCGACATGAACCATGTGGATTGTCGTACCTTTTTAGCTGTGGTGAATTTTTTGACGCAAGACAGTGATTGTATGCAAGATCATCTGGAATGCATTTCGGTACGTTCCTTGATGAGTTATTTGAAACAGGCTCATTCTTATTTCTTGGATTTTGAATTGCCTTCCATTCGTAAGAAACTGGTTGAAGCTATTCAGGGGTCGAATGAAAAGGAGGTTGCCTATCTTATCATTCAATTTTTTGACGCCTTTGGAAATGAGGTGCGCAAACATATGGAGTACGAAAACAGAAGAGTTTTCTCGTATGTGGAAAGTTTGTTGAATGGAGAGCATCCCGAAGGATTCTGCATCACGGAATTTGCCCGTCATCATGACAGAGTAAATGTAAAGCTTACGGAGTTAAAGAATATTATAATCAAGTATTTCCCAACTCATGGTGATAACCAGTTGTTGAATGCGACCTTATTTGATATCTTTATTTGCGAAGAAGATCTTGCCTCACACAATAAGGTAGAGGATCTTCTTTTTGTTCCCGCTATTATGGAATTAGAGAAGGAGGTGAAATGAAATCTCAAGAATTGATTCACATTGCAGTTGCAGAGACTTCACTGATTATCCGTTCTGGACTGGTCAGTGCTTTGAAGCGTGTACCTGATTTAGAGATTCAGACCATTGAGGTGACTTCTAAGGAAGGGTTGAGCCACTGTATGGATGTGCATGTGCCACAAGTCTTGTTTGTTGACCCGCAGTTTGAAGGATGGTTCGATATCCAAACTTTTAGGGAAAGTTATCCAGATGCAAATATGAAGGTTGTGGCTTTGGTATGTAATGTGGTCGATAATAATCAGTTGAAAGAATATGATGAGCGTATCAGCCTGTTCGATGACTTGGATACATTGACGGAGAAGCTTATGGTTTTGCTGAATCTTCACGGTGATGATGAAGCAGATCAAGATGCACTGAGTCAACGTGAAAGAGAAATCATCGGTTGTGTGGTGAAGGGAATGACCAACAAAGAAATAGCGGAGCAGCTATTCATATCTGTTCATACTGTCATTACGCATCGAAGGAATATAACTCGTAAATTGCAGATACACTCTGCAGCTGGTTTGACTATCTATGCAATCGTTCATAAGTTAGTGGAATTGGATGAGGTGAAGGTGAATGTGTAAATGCCAATTTTTAGGTATTGCGTACATCATATTTGCTGCCTATCTTTGCATCGTTAGTCATATAGAAATTACGTAAACCACAAAATGTAAAAGAAGTTAGTTATTAGTTGAGTACACCCCGCGAAGTGATTCGCGGGGTGTACGCATTTTATGGGGTGTATACAGCTTCTTTTCTTTTATATTCTGTTTGATTTTGTCCTGTCGGTATCTTGGGCAATCCTTTTTGTGAAATGCTTGATTGCTCCGAATAGCTTCCTGTTGAGAGGGGGATGATGCATGAAGAAAAAAAGTGCGTTATCCTTAAAGATGGGGATAGGGGAGGTGTATCATAAGTTTTTGAGGGATGAAATCTTAGTTGCATGTGGAAAAAGCAATAAAAGTCATATTGGAAGCAAAAAAGAAGCATGTCCCTTTGTTAAAATGGTAAAGGATTCAAATATTCGCTTAAGTGATGATGTTATCCACGGACTTCTTTCTGTCTCTTTTTATATTATATAATGTAGTGTCACTGCAGGGTGAGATGTAAGGTGTAAAACCATGAAAAAAAAGTCGATTCTTAATTGCTTTATAATCAATCGGCTATTAAAATATAGAAAGAATAACGTTAAAAAAGTCATCAAAAAGTTTGCAGAGTCAAAAACTATCTATATCTTTGCATCGCATTTGAAAATAATGCTTCACTGAAAGCTGAATGGAAGTTTGGGTGAGTGGCTGAAACCAGCAGTTTGCTAAACTGCCGTACGGGTAACCGTACCGGGGGTTCGAATCCCCCAGCTTCCGCTCTTAGTAGAAGATTAAGCATCGATATCTGTTTTAGGTGTCGATGCTTTTTTTGTTTCGTCCTTTATGGGGAATTTGTAACTAACATGAAATAAATGACAAATGAGAAAATTGCTCTGTCCGCAGTGTAAGATTGCTGCAATGTATGTAAAAAATGCCCAAAATGAGCGTCGGTTGGTTTACGTGATGGAGGATGGTGAGGTTGTTCCTAAAAAGGAAGGTGAGGCACTTGATGGATTCGATCTGTCTGAAGTATATTGCCTTGGATGCTCGTGGCATGGGTCACCTAAACGTTTAGTGAAGCGTTAAACAGAACAGCTATACTCTTGATGAACTTTGTTTAGAATACTTCCTGTAGATAGGATGAATGCGTAGTGTTGAGAAAATAATAATTGCACACTTTTTATAAAAATGTATACTTTTTTATTCAAAATGCGCATCAATTATTGGAATTGTGCTATCTTTGCATTTCAAATTTGAATAATATTTTAATTATGGATAAAGTAATAGTAAATTCTTACGAAGAATTTGAAAAACTAGTTGGCCAGCAAATCGGCGTTTCAGAATGGTTACAGGTAACACAAGATCGTATTTGTCAGTTTGCAG
>RCNI01001980.1_pt1 | contig 10390 bp, 11 predicted proteins | sample 2041151 | NCBI WGS metagenome assembly RCNI01 (sample SAMN09708214, study PRJNA481090) | feces metagenome | isolation source: feces | place: Antarctica: Albino Rookery
AGTATAATATATTATATAGTAGTAATAAAAGGTGGTGAAGAAATGGCAAATTTAAAAAATCTTAGAACTCCTACGTCAGAAGAGGCAAGAGAAATGCAAAGGAAGTCTGCGCAGAAGCGTTCGCAGAATATAAAAGAGCGAAAGCTTATTAAACAGATGATTGAAGAGAGATTAAAAGGGCAGGACTTGGAAGAGATTATCGATAATTTAATTTCTAGGGCGAAGTTAACTGGTCACGATTTTGAAGTATTCCAAGCTGCGTTGGGTCAAAAACCAACTGATAAGCAAGAATTAACTGTTGTGGATATGCCGAAAATCACTGTGCAGAGAAAAGAAGATTAAAGATGAGTGATGTAAAAATAGATATTTTACCATTGTTTTTTGATTACTGTATTGATAAAAAATATCCAATTACTGTGTTGGTTGGAGGTAGAAATAGTGGCAAGTCATTTTTTATGGAACAATTGGCAACTATCAACTTGCATAACAATGATAATTATAAAATGTTGGTGGTTGAAGATGTTGAAACCAATATCGGCGAGGGTGTAAAAAATGGTATAGAGAATAGAATTGATGAATTCCATTTACAACCACTGTTCAAATCGGTTAAAGTGCCAGCAGAGATTAAACATCTTAATGGCAATAATGTGATTTTTAGAGGATACCACTCCGAAGCACAACAGAAGCAAGTAAAATCTCTTAACGAGATAACTGCGATATGGTACGAAGAGGCGGAAAATATAACTTATCAACAATTTAAAGCTTTAAGAATGCAGTTGAGGGGTGGTAACAAGCAAGATAGGCAATTATTTTTGTCATTGAACCCAATAAACCCAGACGGCTTTGTTGCCAATTATTTTTTTTACGAACAGCCAACCAAAGTGTTTGAAAGGTTTGAGGACGGCAGACCTAAGGTGTTTGAGAGAACAGTTAAAGTTGAAATAGATAAGAAAACTATTGAAGTGCCTTGTATAGTGGTATGCACCACTTACAAGGATAACCCTTATTTAACAGATGAACAAAGGGCAGATATTGAAGAGTTGAAAGATTATGACGAAGATAAATATGAAATGCTTGCTAATTGTAAATTTGTTAAATCGCAAGGAGCGTTCTTTAAAGAATTTCAAAGGGGTATCCATACTTGTGAACCTTTTATTATTCCAAGAGATTGGCAAAGGTACAGAGTGTTTGACTATGGATTAGATATGCTTGCGTGTTATTGGATTGCAGTTGATAATCAAAACAGAGCATATGTTTATAAAGAACTGTATGAAAGTAATTTAATTATCTCGGAAGCTGCACAGAAGATTAAAGAATTAACAACAGCTGATGAACACATTAAAACAACTTTTGCACCACCAGATATGTGGAACCGTCGACAAGAAACTGGCAAGAGTGTTGCAGAACATTTTTTTAACAATGGTATCACTTTAACTAAGGCTAGTAACAATAGAGAGCAAGGGTGGCTTGACTTAAAAGAGTGGTTAAGAGTATATGAAGATGAGACAGGGCAGAAGAGAGCCAATATCACCATATTTGAGAATTGCAATAATTTAATAAGAACATTACCTCAGTTGGTTTCAAACCCTGCAAACCCTAATGATATTGATAGTAAAACCAACCATGAATTAACTCACGCACCAGACGCATTAAGGTATTTTGTAGCTGGCAGACCAAGACCATTTAGACCGAAGATTAAAAAGCAAGGTATACAAGAAAGGTTTTTTGGAGAGGGCGGCGACAATGAAAGGAGAGATATTCAAGTATTATGACGATTTTTTTTACAATAGCAATTCTAATCTATTCTGTGGGCATAATTTTAGCTTATAGGCAAGGTTTAAAGGACGGAATGAGTGTAAATAAAGGTGAAAATATACAACCGATTAAAGAAGTTTTTAAGCACAACACAAGCACGAATAAAAAAGCCGTTGAAACATTTGCCGATAAAGTACAAAAAGAAAGAGATGAAGCAATTGAAAGATTTATAAATAACGGAGGTCTACCACAATGACAAAAACGGATATTTGGGAGAAGTATCAAAAGGGTGTAGACCACCACCAAGCGATTAATTTGTATGCGGAAACAGAACGCAACTGGAACTTCTTTATCGGTGACCAGTGGAAAGGGGTCAGTTTTAAAGATAAAAACTATACTCCACCAATTGAAAATGTTATTAAGCCAACTGTGCGTTCAATGTATTCAACAGTTGCTATGCAAAAAAGAACCGTTGTTTACAGCGATATGTCGCTAAATGGGAAGTATAATGAGTTAACAAGGATATTGACGGAGCTGGCAAAACAAGAGTGGGAAAAAGGCAAGCTTGATACACTTATGTGGCAAGTTATTAAACGGTCAGCGATTGCAGGTGATAGCTATGTTTATGTAAGAGAAAAGAGAAGTAAAGAGCAGGGAGTTGTTCCAGACCTAAAACCACAAATAGAACATCAAATTATTCAAAACACTAATATCTATTTTGCCGATGAACAGAACTCTAATATAAATGAACAGCAGTACATTATTATTAGTGAGCGACTACCAGTTGAAAAAGTCCAAAAAATAGCTAAAAACAATGGTTTAAGCAACGAAGAAGTACAATTGATAGTTAATGATGATGAACTAGACAAAACTGGCGCAACAATAGAAGTTGATGTGGGCAAAGGTAAGTGCACATCACTTTTGTATTTTGAAAAAACAGACCAAGGGATACTATATAAACGAAGTACAGCACAAGTTGTATACGATGAGGGAACTCTACCTATTGATGTTTATCCAATTGTTGGTATGCGATGGGAAGAGATGATAAGTACAGCAAGAGGAGTGTCCGCTGTTAAGCATTTAATTCCTAATCAGTGCGAAATTAACTATATCTTGTATCGCCGTTCGCAGTCAGTTAAACAAACAGCATTCCCTCAAATGGCTTATGATGTAAACGCAATTCAAAATGTTGAGAAGTTGTCAGAAGTGGGTTCAAGGATTGCAGTTGAAAACTTTGCTCAAAACCCAGTAAACAACTTGATACAGTATTTAAACCCTGCTCCAATCTCACCAGACGCAGCGAATTTACAAGCAGAGTTAACATCTTTAACAAGAGAATTGGCAGGTGCAGGTGACGCAGCGACGGGGCAGATAGACCCCACTAAAACATCTGGCGAAGCTATAAAGGCAGCGAGAGATTTATCAGCATTACAATTAAATGAGCAGGTTGCAACCCAATTACAGATGATTGAAGATTTAGCTAGATTATGGTTTAAATTGTGGGTAGCTTACAGTGTTAATGGTTTAGAAGTGACCGTAAAAGGCGAAAATGGCGAAGATACAGCGGTAATGATTAAACAAGAAGATATACAAGGTTTAGAGCCGAATATTAAGGTTGACGTGTCACCAATTGACCCATACAGCATTATGGCAGAAGATAACAATTTGCTATCAATGTTAGGTACTCACATAAGTTTTGAAGAATTTGTTGAAGCTTTGCCAGCAAACACAAACCTGCCAAAATCTAAGCTAGAAGATATTATCAATAAGAGAATAACAGAACAGCAAGCACAACAAGAACTAATGGCACAAATGCCAATACCACCAATGGAAACGGAGGGGCTTGGAAATGAAATGCCCGTTATGTAATATAGAAATGCAGATTAGAAACAGTGCATTAAGATTTGAGGGGGATACTTCCCCGACAGAAGAAACAAAGGCATACAGAGTATTAACCCTTGAATGTCGTAACCCACAGTGTAGTGGGCATACAGAAGTTATTGAGAGCCTTGAAAAATAAGCTTTTAATATAAATTTTCGCATTGAATAGCGTAAAAATCAAAGGAGATAAATATGTTTGAAGAAACAACAACAATAAGCGAAAACAATGTGGAAGTCGCTGAACCACAAGAAGTTGAAAGCACAAGCGTAAGTGATGTAGATAATACATCTGTGGAAGTTGCTAAACCACAGCAGACATCGGAAGAGAACGCAAGATTTGCGGAGATTAGAAGAAGAAAAGAGTATGACGATTTGAAAACAAGATATGCAGACAAAGAAAAGTCATATGATGAACTCGAGAGCACTTCTAATGCGTTTAAAGACAGAGTTAAATCTGTTTTAGGCAATTATTTTGAGGCTGAAAGTCTTGAAGATATGTTGATTATGGCAGAAGCACAGGCAAAAGGTGTTGAAGTTGGTGCATTAAAAGCGCAAATGGAACAAACTGCCAAAGAACAAGAGGAAAGGAACAGCCTGCTTGAACAGTTAGCATATTATCAAGATTTGGAACAAAAAACCCTTGCAAAACAGGGTGAAGAAATGGCAAAAGCAGACCTTGAAGCGTTAAAAAAACTTGACCCAACTATTAAAACCCTAGACCAACTAGGCGAAAAATTTGTTGAGTTGAGATTTACCAAAAACCCTTTAACTGATGAATATTATTCAGTTGAAGAGGTCTACAATCATTTAAAGGCTAAAATTAAGCCTTTACCAACAACAAGTCCAGCTGTCAATGAAAAGATGGTTGAAGAAACAACAAATAAATATGAAAGAATGTCATCACAAGATTTTAACAAGGCATTTGAGGAACTTGTGTATGGCAGATAAGGAGATTAAACTATGGCAACAACACAAACATATACAAATTTAACAAATGAACAAAAAACATTTTATGACAGAACACTTCTTGAAAGAATGCTCCCAGAACTTGTGTTTTTGAAATATGGTCAGAAAAGACCAATTCCAAAACACGAAGGTGATAAAATCAATTTCAGAAAATTCAATTCACTTGCACCTGCTACAACAGCTTTGACCGAGGGTGTAACACCTGCTGGTAATACTTTGAGCATTACAAAGGTAGAAGCAACAGTTGCACAGTACGGTGACTTTGTGGAACTTTCCGACAAACTTGATATGGTAGGCATTGACCCTGTTGTAGCAGAAACTTCTGCAACACTTGGCGAACAGGCGGCACTCACTGTTGATACAATTATTAGAGATGTAGTATCTTCTGGTACAAATGTTATCTATGCAGGTGGTAAAGAATCAACAAATGCAGTTGAAGCAACAGATGTATTGACAGATAAAGAAATTAAACTTGCTGTTAAAGCATTGAAGAACAAAAATGCTAAACCAATGAGCGACGGTTATTTCATCGGCATTATTGACCCAGACCAATCATACGATTTACAGAGCAACCCACTTTGGCAGGATATTTCAAAATACAACGGTGGTACTGCAATTATGAAAGGCGAAATTGGTAAACTTGGTGGAGTAAGATTTATCGAAACAACAAATACAAAAGTAAAAGTAAAAGGTGGTGCAAGTTCTGCTGATGTACACTGTTGTATGATTATCGGTCAAAACGCATATGGTGTAACTGATGTTGAGGGCAAATCAAAACCACAGATTATTGTTAAAGAAGCAGGCAGTGCAGGTACCTCTGACCCATTGGACCAACGCTCAACAGTTGGTTGGAAAACACTTTTCACAGCAGTAAGACTTGAAGAGTTTGCAATGGTTCGTATCGAAACTGGTGCAACAAAATAATAAGGAGTAATATATGGCAACAATAGAAAATAAAGATACAGTTAAAATAAAAGTAGGTCTTGACCCATTAAACCCGACAGATACAATTGTTCACGCAGGTATCAATGGTAAATTTTACGAATTTGAAAGAGAAGAAGAAGTGGAAGTACCTAGACAAGTAGCAGTTATCTTGCGTGACGCAGGTTATCCTGTAACATCAGGCTTTTAAACGATAGGGAGGGCTTACTGCTCTCCCTTATTTTAAAGAAAGGAGGCAATATATGAACTTAAGTTATATCAAACAAGAGATTTACAACTTAGGTTTTTCTAACGAAAACGATACTACACCAGAAATAGTTATACAGGCAATAAATAGGGCATTATCGACCATAGCAAGCACTGTTAGACCTATTACTAGTAAATATGTTATAAGTCAATATCCTATTAAAAATCAACTATCAAACGGTGCAGAATTAAAGCACTATAATAATGAGCCAATAACTTATACTGCAACAGGGGTATCATATTACTTTGAATGCGACGGAACTGGCACAGCAACTATTACAAGTGATTTAGATGAAGTTGTTATTGATATGACAGCAAATAGAGAATTAAAAGCCTATAAAGGCTTCTGCAAAGGAAACACAACAATAACATTTACTGGCGATTTTTCATACAATATCAAGAATGTTGCTATTTATGATGAAAAAACAAGTGACGATATCGAAGATATTCCACCTTTTAGTGATAATGTGTTTTATAACTTTAAAGAAATAGCACAGGCAAAAGGTGAAGTATTTCTATCTTTTGCAGATAAATTCAAAGAGAATGGCGGCTTTAAACCAGTATCCAATTTTGACATCATTGACCGATATACTTTAAGGCTACCTGCTGATGATACAACAGAGTATACTATCTACTATAACAAGCTTTATACTCCAATTACTGAACAAACAGAACTTGATACAGAAATGGAACTAGACGAAGATTTACACATCTTAATTCCTTTGTTAGCTGCATTTTATGTATGGCAAGATGACGAAGAAAGAAAAGCTGATAAGTGGTATAATGACTATGAAACAAAAAGAAATGATATTATACAGAAGTCAAGAGAGAATAGAGTAGTTGCAAGAGTTATAGGGGGTGCAAGTTATGGCTATTAGAGTATCACCTGCTCCAAAACCTTTAAGAACAGTATACAATGACTTTAAAGGGGTGGACTTTTCAACTGATGACTTGTTGGTTGATAAAAATCACAGTCCTTATTGCCTTAATATGATATCGGATAAAGGCGGTCAACCCGAAAAACGAGTAGGGTGGAGAATATTAAAAACAGTTGAAGCACCAGTAAATGCTGTTCAGCAAGGCTCTATTGACGGTAAAAGCCTTATTTTGATACACGGTGGTACAAAGCTATACAAGTATCAAAACGATGAATTAACGCAAATTGCGACTGGCTTAAATAATACAAGGTCTAGTATCTTTTTTGCAGAGCATAAGACAAAAACAAAAGGCTTTATTTTGACTGGTAGGGAATACTATGTATATGACGGAGAAAAAGCAACTGATGTATCGAAAATAGCAACAATACCACTGTTTACAATAGCTAAGAAACCAGACGGAGGGGGTACACAGCTTAACCCTTTGAACTTGTTACAACCTGCCTTTACTGAGGCTTTTGCAGGTGACGGAACATCAAGGGATTTCCATTTAAGTTTTGGCAATTTAGACAGTACGACTGTTAAAGTACAAATAATGAATAGAGACGGAGTATGGGAAGATAAGACAGAGGGCACAGACTTTACCGTCAACAGAAATACAGGTATAGTAACATTTGTTAGTGCCCCGACATCTTCTCCTATTGGTGGTGAAGATAATGTTAAAATAACAGCATATAGAACAGTTAAAGGTTATGCGGATAGAGTTAAAAAGTGTTTATCTTACTCACGATACGGCATAGGTGGCAACAACAGAGTGTTTATTACAAGAAATGCTGATTTTAAAGCACAAGACTGGTGGAGTGAATTAAATGACCCAACATATTTCCCAGACATAAACTATGCTGTAATAGGAAACAACAATACAGCAGTTATGGGATACGCAAAATTAGGGGAAAGTCAGCTAATCATTAAAGAAGATAACCAACAAGATACAACAGTGTTTAGTAGAAACGCAATATTGAATGGAGATAAGCCGTCATTCCCAGTAAAAATAGGCATTACAGGCAATGGAGCGGTGAGCCCTTATTCTTTTGCACAATTAGTTGATGAACCGTTATTCTTATCAAGAAATGGTGTATACGCTGTTACTTCGAATGCTATAACCTATGAAAGAACATTGCAAAATAGGTCTTTTTATGTAGATGCAAGACTTACAAAAGAGCCTAACCTTGAAAATGCAACCGCGGTTCAGTGGGATAACTACTATTTAATAGCTGTAAATGGCAATGTTTATCTTCTTGATAGTAGGCAAAAGTCATATTCAAGAGAAAACCCTAACGGCTTTGTTTATGAGTGCTTTTTTTGGAATAATATCTATGCCAATTGCTGGCTTGTATATAATGGTGAGTTGTATTTTGGTGATACAAAAGGCAATTTCTGTAAATTTAACACTGATATTCTAAAAATGAATAAATACAATGATAATGGAGAACCAATAACTGCGATATGGACAACAAAACTTGATGATGACAATATGCCTGAAATGACTAAAACATTACAAAAAAAAGGTTGTGTTGTTACAACTAAACCTTTTACAAGGTCTAATATAGAAATAGGCATAAGAACTAGTGATATGAGTAGTCCTTTTACAGTTAAAGAACAGTATCTCGGTATACTTGATTTTAGCGATATTGACTTTGAATACTTTACTTTCATATCAAACGACAATGCAAGAACTGTTGTTATAAAAAAGAAAATAAAGAAGTACAGAGCATTACAATTTGTTTTAAAAAACGATAAGTTAAATCAAGGCTTTGGCATATTCAATATTGTTAAAAATTATGTACCAGTTAACTATATAAAGGAGGGATAATATGAATTTAAAAGAATTTAAAATAACCGAGGCAGATAAACAAAGTAACGGTGTTATATCTGCTCCAGATACATTAACTGGCACGGCTCAACAGAATAAAACAGTATTTGATAGGCTTGTTGGTTTTGTTGCTGATAGATATAACTTGTTTGTAGATAAAATGGAGAGTATAATTAAAGGTGTAAACGAAAGTTTAGGTAATGTTTATACCAAAACAGAGACAAATAAACTTCTTGAAAGTAAAGTAAACACTACTGATGTATATAATAAAAACGAAATATATACAAAAACAGAAACAAAACAACTTCTTAATAATAAAGCAAATTCTAGTGATGTATACAAAAAAAATGAAGTGTATACAAAATTAGAAACAAACCAACAAATAAACCAAAGGATAGTTGATATTGGTTCGTCTGATATGACTAAGTCTGTTTATGATACTAACAACAATGGTATAGTTGATAATTCAGAAAGACTTGGGGGGAAACCAGCAGGGGATTATGCAATAACAAACAATACTTGGAGTTTAACTGGTGCAGTAAGGATTAAAAAGGGCGCAGACTTAAATAAAGTAACTACCATTGGGAATTATTACTCCGAAGAATGGACAAATCCACCATCAACAATATTGAACTCTCCAGTATCAATGCCGTTCGCATTAAAAGTATTTTCAATAAAGGGCACTGATAAATACAACATCATGCAAGAACTTATTCCATTAGACCCAGTAAAAGAAGGATTAAAATTGTATCGTTTATTAACAACAACTGATGGTCGAGATTGGCAAGCAACTTCATGGAGAAGAGCAGCAAGTACTGAGGACTTAAAAAAAATACAAAATAAAGCGGATAATGCAATGCCTAAAAGTGGTGGTATATTTACTGGTAATGTGGCAGTTCCAACAAATGTAGATGGTTGGACTTATAACTTAAAAAATATAGATGTAAGGTCAAGTACTGGAAACAACCCAAATATTAAAGTGAAAGGTGTAAGTTTCTGGCTGAAATAGGGGAGAATGATGTTAAAAATTAACAATGGGACAACTGATATAGCGGTTGAAAAACCAACAGTTAATAATGGAACAACTGATATAGCAATTAGTAAAGTAACAGTTAATGATGGAACTAGTGATAAACTGGTTTGGAACTCTTGGAATGGTGAACTATTGGACGGTACAAACCAGTTTACAGAAATTACTGGTGGTTGGGGTGGCACAATGCAGTTCACTGCTTTATCTGCCACAGAAGCAATAATAAACAGTCAAGGTATATTGTTTGATAAATTCGCTACTTGGCAAAAGAAAAATACACTTAAAAAAGTTGATGTAACAGGATATAGAGCAATTGAGTTAAATATTTTATGTCCAAAAGGCTTGTATATTTCTAATGGTTTTTATTTTGGTATATACAATAATTTGACAGATGCACATAATAACGCAGTTAGACTATCACAAACAACAATAGACCGAAGAGATGTTACTTCTTTAAAAGTATCATTAAATATTGAGGGTGTATCGGGTGAATATTATGTAGCTTTTTCAATGTTGACAGTCAGTCCACATTTATTCACAATAAACAAAACAACTTTAATCAAGGAGTGAGACTATGAAAATTAAATTTAAAAACGGAAAAGAATTTGAATATTTAATAGCTTTTGAAACAGAAGAATATTTCAACGGCTCAAACAGACGAACATTAGCTTTTGAGTGTGATAAAAATGCAATTAGTGTTGATGAACTTAATACCATTCTTTCTGATGAAGAAAATTTGAAAGAAATTGAGTTAACTAACGAAAATCTTTTTGTTATTGAAGAAACACCAACAATAATTCCAACTGAAATACAAGAAATACA
>RCNI01001981.1_pt1 | contig 10388 bp, 9 predicted proteins | sample 2041151 | NCBI WGS metagenome assembly RCNI01 (sample SAMN09708214, study PRJNA481090) | feces metagenome | isolation source: feces | place: Antarctica: Albino Rookery
TTCTAATAAAATCTATTTATTTTTAGTATAATATATGTTACTAATATAGTAATAATAATAGGGAGAATATTTTGGATTTTAAAATATCATCAGATTATAAGCCTGCAGGGGATCAAATAGAAGCTATAGAACAGCTTGTATCTTCTTATAAAAGTGGTGCAAAACGTCAAGTTTTATTAGGTGTAACAGGTAGTGGTAAAACTTTTACCATGGCAAATGTTATAGAAAAATTGCAGGTGCCAACATTAATTATAGCCCATAACAAAACTCTTGCTGCCCAGTTATACGGTGAATTTCTAAAATTTTTCCCTGATAATGCTGTTGAATATTTTGTTAGTTATTACGACTATTATCAACCTGAAGCATATATTCCATCAAGTGATACGTATATTGAAAAAGATTCTTCTATTAACGAAGAAATAGAAAAACTTCGCAACCGTGCCACAAGGTCTTTAATTGAACGCAGAGATGTTATTATTGTAGCATCTGTATCATGTATTTACGGTCTTGGTTCCCCACAAACATATGCAACTATGATTCAGCGTTTTGAAACAGGGGGCGAATATAATTTTGATGATGTTTTAATGAAGCTGGTGCAGGTGCGTTATGAACGCAACGATATAGATTTCCACCGTGGTGTATTCAGAGTAAAAGGTGATACTATTGAGATTTTCCCAAGCCATGAAGATGAAACAGCATATAGAATTGAGTTTTTTGGTGATACCGTTGATAGAATATCAGAATTTAACGCATTAACAGGTAAAACCACAAAAGAGCTTGATGAAATAGCAATTTATCCAAATACCCATTATGTAACAAGTGCCATAACTATGGACAGTGTTCTTGACCAAATGAAAAAAGATTTAATGATCAGGTGTTCAGAGCTTATGAGTATGAATAAAATATTAGAAGAACAGCGGCTTACTCAAAGGACTATGTTTGATATAGAAATGCTGAAAGAAACAGGCTACTGCACAGGTGTTGAAAACTATTCAAGATATTTTGACGGCAGAGAGCCTGGTTCTACGCCTTATACGTTAATCAGTTATCTTCCTGAAGATGCCCTTGTTATAATAGATGAAAGCCATATTACAATACCCCAGATTAGAGGTATGTATAACGGGGACAGGTCAAGAAAAACCACACTTGTGGATTTTGGATTCAGGCTGCCTGTAGCACTAGATAACAGGCCTTTGAAATTTGAAGAATTTGACAGCAGAGTTCATAACGTATTATACGTAAGTGCCACTCCTGATAAGTATGAAATAGACGAATCTCAAGGTGTAATTGCAGAACAGATTATCAGGCCCACAGGGTTAATGGACCCTGAAATTGAAGTCAGGCCAGCAAGAACTCAAGTAGATGATTTATATAATGAAATATTAAAAGTAACAAAAGACGGCGGCAGAGTGCTTGTAACAACTCTTACAAAACGTATGGCAGAAGAATTAACAAGATATTATAAAGATATGGGTATAAAAGTGGAATACCTGCACTCAGAAATTGATACTCTGCAGCGGATAAAAATTATAAAATCATTAAGGCTTGGGGAATTTGATGTGCTTGTAGGTATTAACCTTTTAAGAGAGGGGCTTGATATTCCTGAAGTAAAACTTGTGGCTATTTTAGATGCTGATAAAGAAGGTTTTTTACGTTCCACAAAATCACTTATCCAAACATTAGGACGTGCTGCAAGAAATGCAGATGGCAGAGCCATATTTTACGGTGATAAAATAAGCGGTGCCATGCAGCAAACAATAGATGAAACAAATAGAAGACGGGCAAAACAAAAAGCATATAACGAAGCCCACGGCATAACACCTGAAACAGTAAAAAGTGAAATCAGCGATATTTTAGCATCAATTTATGAAAAAGATTATTTTACTGTTGAAATACAAGACGATTTTGATATAAAATTAAGCGGTAATAACGAAAAAGATATTGAAAAACTTGAAGCAAAAATGTATAAAGCATCTGAAGACCTTGATTTTGAAAAGGCTGCTAAAATAAGAGATATTATTTTTGAATTAAAGGGTAAAAAGAAATAGATAATTAACGGAGTATAAAATGTCTGAAGATAATAAAGATGATAAACTTATTCAAGATCTAACCAGTCAGCTGCAGCATGCAGAAGAAGATTCTCAAAATAATGATGATAACTATAATTCTAATAACGGTGATGATTTTGATGACGGTAAAAAACCTAAGAAAAAACGTTCAAAACTACGTATTGCCCTTTATGCAGTAGGTATTATGTTTGCTCTAGGGATTTTAGGTATTGTTACTCTTGCCATTATGGTAAAAATTATAAGCCTTGAACTGCCATCAACTGATGAATTTAGTAAATTCAAATATAACGAACCTATGGTAGTCTATGATGCTAAAGGCACAGTTATTGCAGAGCTGGGTGCTGAAAGACGTTACCCTATATCTATTGATCAAATGCCTGCTTATGTATATCAGGCGGTTGTTGCTGTTGAAGACGGCAGATTTTACGAACACAGTGGTATAGACCCATGGGGTATTGCAAGAGCTATGGTTACAAATCTTAAAGCAGGTAAAATGATTGAGGGTGGTTCTACACTTACTCAACAGCTTGTAAAAGTAATCTATCTTACACCTGAAAGAAAACTGAAACGTAAAATAAAAGAAGCTATTATTGCATACAGGCTTGATAGAGATTTATCAAAAGAAAAAATATTAGAGCTTTATTTAAATCAGGTAAACTTTGGACGTGGTGCATACGGTATCCAGGCGGCAGCTATTAACTATTTTGGTAAAGATGTAAAAGACATGACTATTGCAGAAGCTGCTATGGTGGCAGGTATTCCAAAAGGGCCTTCCATATATGCACCCCATAAAAATCTAAAACGATCTATAAATAGAAGAAACCACGTGCTTAAAAGAATGCGTGAACTTAATTATATAACAGAAGAAGAATATCAGCAGGCTGTTAATGAAAGTGTGCAGCTTGTGGAAAGCATACCATTAAAATTAAGGTATGCAGGTTATTTTATGGATTATGTTCACAGATTTATTGATGAAGAACTGAAAATAAAAGACGCACAAAACCAGGGAATAAAAGTTTTTACCACATTAAACCTTGATTACCAGATAGCAGCAGAAAAAGCACTGCTTACTAACCTTATGGCAATCGGTAAACGTGAAGGTTACGGCGGCCCTTTAGGTAAACTATTAGTAGAAGATATTAATAATGTAGAAGAAGATGACAGCGAAGCAGTTATTAAAGAAGAACAAAGCGAAGATAACGGCACAAAATTTGTAAGGCTTGACAGTAATCTTCCAAGCTATCTGCAGGATTTAGATTTTAAAAAAGCAGTAGTTACAAAAGTGGAAAAACAAAAGATAAATATTATGCTTGAAGATAACAGCACAGGTGTAATTAACTTTAAAGAAAACGAATGGGTATCCCATTACGGTAGCAGATGGATAAAGAATTTTACGCAGGTATTTACAGAAAACGATGTAATCCTTGTATCTTTTTCTAAAACAGATAAAGGAATAAATGTATATAATCTGGAACAAAACCCTGCACTTGAAGGTTCTATTGTATCCATTAACCCGCAGACAGGGGAAATTTATGCCATGGTTGGGGGTATGTCTTATTTTAAATCATTTTTTAATAGAGCGGTGCAGGCAAGACGTCAGGTAGGCAGCACATTTAAACCTTTAGTTTATGCCACAGCTTATGAAAGCGGGTTTTACCCCATGAGTGTATTCTATGACAGCCCTGTAATTCAGGAAAGCGAAGATAAGGAAGAAGAAAACTGGCGGCCTAAAAACTTTGACGGCCAGTTTAGAGGGGAATTAACTTTAGAAAGGGCGTTACAAGTATCAAATAACTCTGTAACAATAAAACTGGCACAAAAAATAGGTATTAATAAAATAATCCGTTATGCAAGGAAATTTGGGTTTACAGGTGATATACCTGTAGATTTATCTGTCAGCTTAGGCAGCCTTTCATCATCTCCTTTAGAGCTTGCATATGCCTACAGCACTTTTGCTAACCAGGGTCAGCGGGCATCAAAACCATTTTTTATAACAAGGGTGGCAGATATTGATAACAAAACTTTATTTGAATTTCAGCAGCCTGAAATGATAAAAGTATTAGAACCTGTATCTGCATCATTAATTACAGATAGTGTTGTAAAAGTGGTGGAAAAAGGCGGTGCATGGAAAAGCCGTGTTAATATAGGCAGAGTATTTGGCGGCAAAACAGGCACATCCAACGATTCTAAAGACTGCTGGTTTGCAGGGGTTATGCCTAACCTTATAACTGTTGCATGGGTAGGTTATGATGATTATTCAAAAATGGGTAATTATGCAGTTGGTGCAAATACGGCACAGCTTATATTTATAGATTACTTTAAAATGATAGATAATATTTTACCACTTGCTTTATTTCCTGCACCGGTGGGGACAACTTATTTTAAAGTAAATAAAGAAACTAACGAATTAACAGATGCAGTTACAGGGGATTTAATGTTTGCCCCTTATCCTGTAGATGATGATAATAAAGTGGATGCAAAAAATTATCGTAAATAATTATGGAAAATATAGAAAATAATTTAACTACAAATAATAATGCAGGAGAACACACTTCTAAGTATAAAAGCAGAAGTATTGTAAATAAATCTGCTAAAATGAAAAAAATATACGATTTAGTAGAAGTGGTTGCCCCTATTGATGTAAGTATCCATATATCTGGAGAAGACGGTGTGGGTAAAGATAGAATGGCAGAATATATCCATTCTAAAAGCACAAGACAGGGTAAATTTGTAACTATTAACCCGGTTGAATTAAACGATGTAATAGGTTCTTTAGGCTTTAATAAAGTATATGAATACTTTAAACAAGGTGAAAAAGGCACTGTTTATATAACAGATATTGCATCAGCTAATATGAAATTACAGGAATACCTGCTAAATGCTATAATAAAAGCAGAGCAGGAGCTGGGTATTTATTTTCCAAAACTTATTTCTTCTACTAATAGAGATTTAACAGAGCTTTCAAGGCAGAATAAATTTAATCAGCGGTTAAGAGATAGTTTTGCAATTATTATCAATATCCCACCTTTAAGGGAACGTAAAGAAGATTTGGAAGATTTAATACGGATTATGATGCGGGAATTAGGTTATTACGGCAAAACTGCTGTGCCTATAAACGATGAGGCTATGGAAATAATTAATAATTATGAATGGCCGGGCAACCTGCGTCAGCTTTTAAATACAGTATGCCATGCCGTAAACCATACTGTAGGCGGCGTAATTACTTCTGCATCTTTACCAAAAGAAGTAAAGAGAAAACAGGGGTTTATTGAAGCAAATAGAAGTGCTACTGATGAACTTTATAAATTTGCACGGGGTCTTTTAGAAGGTGGGATAAATGCAGAACAAATTAACCCTTATTTTGAATACTTAAAGGCAGTGGAAAAACCGCTTATACAGGCAGCACTTGATATTGCAAAGGATAATAGATCTCAAGCGGCACAGCTTATTAAAATCAATAGAAATACACTGCATAAAAAATTAAAATTATACGATATGGATGAATAATATGAAGTTATACAGGCTTATTATATTTGCTTTAATACTATTATTTGTAAAGAATGTGTATGCAAATGTGGATAATGTGGTTGTTATATTAGAAGTTAAGAATATACCATCGTCTAAGGGAAATATAATGATATATTTTTATCAGGACGAGCAGGAATATTTATCAGAAAGTCAGACTAATTATTCATTCTTTTTCCCTGCAAAACAAAAAAATGTTAGTGCTAAAATAGAGATTCCTAAAGGAGTATATGGTATTCGTATATATCATGATGCTAACGAAAATAAGATTTTAGATAAAAATCAGCAAAACCATCCTGTTGAAAAATTTGGCTATTCAAACAATTATTTTGGGTCATATGGAAAACAGCCTGATTTCAAAAATATATTAATTTTAATAGATAAAAACGATCAAGTTATTAAAATTAATATGCGTTAAAAAAACTTTATCAATTTTTTTTAAATTTCTACTTGTAAATTTTTAAAAAAATAGTATATTCAGACAAATCAAGTCTTTTTTAAAAAGACATATAAAGGAAGGATTTATACTATGAGTAAAGTAGAGTCAGGAAATGTGGAACAAGGTCCACGTTTAAAATTTTTCCCCGTTATGATGTTTGCAGTCATTATGGGTTTTTCAGGTATTACATTAGCATACAAAAAAGCTCATGAAATACTTTTATTTCCAGCATCCATATATCAAATATTATCTTATATCACTGCTGGGCTTGCAGTTATTATTACTGCTTTATATCTGCTGAAAATTATACTTTATACAAGCGAAGTTAAAAAAGAAATAGGCCACCCTGTAAGAGTTAATTTTTTTGCTGCAATTTCTATTTCTATGCTGTTATTAGCAGTAGTTTTTCATGAAAATAGAAGTGCTGCATTCCCGCTTTTTGTAATAGGCACAGGTCTGCAGACGTTTTTTACTTTTTATGCTATTACATACTGGCTGAATAAAAATATAGAACTTGCCCATTCCAACCCGGCATGGTTTATTCCTGTTGTTGGTAATATTATTGTCCCTATTGCAGGGGACGGTTTTGCTGATGCTGCACTTTTAAATTTCTTTTTCTCTTTAGGGATTTTCTTTTGGATAATATTAACAGCTATATTATTTAACAGAATAATATTTCACGGTATGCTTGTGCAGAAATTTTTACCAACACTAGCGATTTTTATAGCACCACCTTCTGTTGGAATGTTAAGCTATCTTAAATTAAGCGACGGTTACGATTTCTTTGCATCAGTATTATTAAACGTTGCAATAGTTTTCGGGCTTATTTTATTAGCACTTGCAAAAAATTTCTATAAAATCAAATTTTTTATATCATGGTGGGCATTTACTTTCCCAATGGCAGCTTTAACTATGGCATTAATTACAGCTTATGAAAAAACAAATTATGTATATGGTGCATATAAATGTTTAAGCGTTATTTCTATAATTATGACTTCTATATTAGTGCTTTTAGTGCTTATAAGAACAATCTATGCTGTTATGAAAAAAGAAATCTGTATTGATGAAAAATAAATCTATTTTATATATATACTAAACTCAGGCCTGTGCTTGAGTTTAGTATATTTATCTATTTGAAAAATCAAAAAATATCTAAATATTAAATTTTCTTCCTTGAAAAAATATTCAATATGGTATTTAATACTAATCATTTATATATGGAGAAATTTTATGTCGCTGTTTGATGAAGCTAAAAAATATATTCCTGGTGGTGTAAACAGCCCTGTTAGAGCTTTTGGTTCTGTAGGTGGTGAACCTTTTTTTGTGGAAAAAGGTATGGGCAGTCATATATGGGATAGTAATAATAATGAATATATAGATTACGTTTGTTCCTGGGGACCTATGATTTTAGGCCATTGTGATGAAGATGTGAATAAAGCTGTAATAGAAGCTATTAGTAAAGGCACAAGTTTTGGGGCACCTACTAAAAAAGAAACAGAAATAGCTAAAAAAATTGTGGAACTGATGCCATCCATTGAAAAAGTCCGTATGGTATCTTCCGGCACAGAAGCAGTAATGAGTGCAATACGTCTTGCAAGGGGCTATACTAAACGTGATAAAATAATAAAATTTGAAGGCTGTTATCACGGTCATTCTGATTTTATGCTTGTAAAAGCAGGCAGCGGCATGCTTACTTTTGGGCAGACTTCTTCCCCTGGTGTTCCACAGGATGCTGCAAAAAATACAATTATTGCACAATATAACGATTTAGAAAATGTATCAGAAATATTTAAACAAAATAAAAACGAAATAGCATGTGTTATTGTGGAACCTGTTGCTGCTAATATGGGTGTTGTTCTCCCAAAAGACGGCTTTTTAGAAGGGCTTAGAAAACTGTGTGATGAAAACGGTGCTTTATTAATATTTGATGAAGTTATTACAGGTTTTAGACTTTCTTCAGGGGGTGCACAAAAATATTTCGGCATAAATCCTGACCTTACTACAATGGGTAAAATTATAGGGGGCGGTATGCCTGTTGGTGCCTACGGTGGCAGAAGCGAGATTATGGATATGGTATCTCCTGCAGGCCCTGTTTATCAGGCAGGCACATTAAGCGGCAACCCTATTGCTATGACGGCAGGGCTTATTACATTAGAAAAACTCAGCAAACCTGATTTTTATAAAAATCTAAAAATCAAATCAAATAAACTTTGGGATGGTTTTAGAGATAACGCAAAAAAATTAGGCTTAAATTATGCCTTTAACACAATAGAATCTCTTTCCTGCACCTTTTTTACAGAAGGTAGAGTGGAAAGTTACAGCGATGCATTAAAAAGCGATACAAAAAAATATGCAGCATACTTTCATGGTATGTTAAAAAGAGGTATCTCCATTGCACCTGCCCAGTTTGAAGCTATGTTTGTATCAAGTGTTCACAGTGATGAAGATATTGAAAAAACTATAAAAGCACACTATGAAACATTAAAAGAGATAAAGTAAATGGCTAATAAAAACACAAATAATGAAGATAAAGGCAGCACTTATAAAGATATAATGAACGCATCCACTGTAGGTATGGCATTAGTTGCTGCCATGATTGTAGGGGGTGTTATGGGCTATTTTCTTGATAAATGGCTTGGCACTGCACCATGGCTGTTATTTGTGTTTTTAATTTTTGGGGTTATTGCAGGTGTGAAAAATGCTATCCATTATATGAAAAAAGCAGGGATAACTTTAGAAATTAATCATGATAAAAATAATAAGCAGGATTAAATAATTAAAATAAAAATTATTGTAGAAAACACTTGCTAAAAAATTTAAGATAATATACTATATTAATGATATGATTAAGTTTAATTTAAAACTAGTGCTTATACTTTCTATTTGTATGATTTTATTAGGTTATACAGTATTTTATATTAGTAAAGATATAAGTTACGCTAATGCTTATTTAGCAGGTTACATAATCATATTAAGTGATTTACTGCTGCTTTTTCGTTATTTAAATACAGCACTAAAACACTCAGCGGTTACTACTTTTTTAATCCAAAGTATTCTTCGCTGGCTATTTATTGGCTTTTGTATATATATAGCAATAGCTGTATTAAAATTATACAAATGGTCTTTTATTATAGGTATAATACTTCCTTTTATGGTAGTTTTTATTACTGGAATATATCAAATCTTTCGGGGGAAAGAAGATGGAACATCCTCTTAATCTAACATCATTTTTACCAGCACATATTCAGGAAACATATCTGCCTGTTATTATGCTTGTTATTGCTGTATTAATCATATTTTTTATGGGCTTATACGTTCGCACATTACGCAGCGAAGTGCCTTCTAAATCACAAAACGCTTTTGAATGGTTAGTTGGCGGCTTAAATAATTTAGGTATAGACGTTATGGGTAAAGAAGGGGCAGCTTATATGCCTATCATTTTAGGTATCGGCCTTTATGTAGGGGTATCCAACCTTATGTCATTAATCCCGGGGCTTGTTCCACCTACCAGCAATATGAATACTACTGCTGCACCTGCACTTTTAGTTTTCGTATTATATAACTTTATCGGTATAAAAAAACACGGTGCTAAATATATAAAACACTTTTTAGGGCCAACAGAAGGTGCTATGGTGCTTTTAGCTCCATTTATGTTTGTAATAGAAGTAATAAGCCACCTTGCAAGACCGCTTTCACTTACAATGCGTCTTTTTGGTAACATAGCAGGGGAAGATTTAGTTGTGGTAATATTATTTATGCTTGTTCCATTTTTATTACCAATACCAATGTTCTTCCTTATGATATTTACAAGCATCCTGCAGGCGTTTGTGTTTATGATGCTGGCTATGGTTTATATAGCCGGGGCTTTAGAGGAAGCACACTAAATTAATATGTCTTTTTGGTTTATACTGCGTTGAAAACTTATAAAAGCTAAGTCATTTACTTATTATGTAAACTCCTGTCGCTTTTAAAGTTTTTGCCTTGTCTAAACACAAAAATCCATATTAATTATAATATATAAAACAGTGATTTTTGCTTATGCAGTGTTGACTGGCAAAAATATTCGGGTCATTTACGTTATATGTAAACTCCCCTTATATTTTTCCCGTCTGCCTTGTCTAAACACAAAAATCCATATTAATTACAACATATAAACAGTGGTTTTTGGTTTGTATATGTTAAAAACTTATAAAAGCTAAGTCATTTACTTGTTATGTAAACTCCTGTCGCTTTTAAAGTTTTTGCCTTGTCTAAACGCAAAAATCCATATTAATTACGATATATAAAACAGTGATTTTTGGTTTGTATGCGTTGAAAACTTATAAAAGCTAAGTCATTTACTTGTTATGTAAACT
>RCNI01001982.1_pt1 | contig 10388 bp, 7 predicted proteins | sample 2041151 | NCBI WGS metagenome assembly RCNI01 (sample SAMN09708214, study PRJNA481090) | feces metagenome | isolation source: feces | place: Antarctica: Albino Rookery
ATTGACAGATATATCTACTTTTACAACCATGAACGCATCCAACTAAAAACAGGAGTGGCGCCGCTGACGCTGCGCCACTCTGCTTAAAATTTCATATTACCCTACTGAGGGGGCTTTTTTGTACTGTCCGTACAAACTGGGGCTGTTCACATTTACCGGGGGTCCTTTTTTATAAAATCACCCTATAGCCATGATGGAAATGGCTATTTACTTTCCAAATTTAACGACAAACTCTTCCTGTAGATTATTCATGGTGTCCTCAATATTCTCATCTTTAAGGATGACCTTGGCAACAGCATTCTTAGAAGTTTCAGAAGCCTCAGCAAAGTTCTCGGTGTAGTTGATAGCGGGAACCTGCTCACCCACAATAGTAAACAGTTCGTTAAGCTTGGCACTACTGAAGTAAGCATCTTCCTGGTGGAAAATATCAGCTTCAAATGCAGGCAGGTAAGGGGGATAGAGCTGATAGGTCTCCAGGCCGTAAATCAGGTTATCGAGATCAGTCATAGCAAACTTAGCAAATGCCTTTGCAACTTCAGCGTTCTCGGTGGTGGAAGGAATGGCCAGAATGGAGCCACCGCTGCTAGCTGCACCCTTGGAGTTTACATCCGCCTGAGGAACAGGCATCACACCCCATTTACCACTCTCATCGGGAGACAGATCTTTAATGGTACCAGCCATCCAGATGCCATCGGGTACGGAAGCAACTTTACCATCTTTTATTAGAGCCAAATAATTGTCCCAACTGGTCTCGTTCATGGTAATTCCTGAGTCGTACATTTTTTTGACAAGAGTCATAGCCTTAATTGCTTCGGGGCTGTTCATGCAGGAATTACCCTCTGCATCAAAGTAATAGGTGTTCTGCTGTAGCAGCATGATGCGGAAAATATGGTCTCTTCTGGAAGTAGCCATAGGCATCATAAATACACCAGGATTGGCTTCCTGAACCTTTTTACCAGCCTCAATAAAATCGTCCCAGGTTACGATATCATCAGCGTTAACACCAGCTTTATCGTACATATCCTTGCGATAAAACATTAGGCAAGGCGCGGCATCCCAGGGATAAGCGAGCATCTTGCCGTCTACCATAGCCTCACCTACTTTAACAGGCAGGAAATCATCAGTATTGATATCTGCAGACAGGTCCAGGAACTTATCGGGAAACTTGCCGCCGAACTTACTCATTTGTTCGCCTTCAATGGTAACAAGATCAGGCAGGCCAACACCGCTGGCCAAACAGGTGGTGAGCTTATCATAAACCTGCTCAGTACTCATTTCCTCGTAGTGGATTACAACGCCGGGGTTCTGCTCTACAAACTTCTTACCTACATCGCTGAGGTAAGCCAGAGCCAAATCCCAGCTCCAGATTGTGATTTCACCGTGTAGCTCTCCGTCTGCAGCGGGCGGCTGTTCTTGTGCTGCGGGTTCTCCTTTTCCACAGGCACCAAAGGACAAAATCATAACGAGTGCCAGCAGAAGCGAAATTGTCTTTTTCATTTTTTTTCTCCTTTACCCCGTAGTGATGTATTTTTGATATGCGATTCGCCCTACGGTAGCGATTTTCAACGTTTCACTCAGTTATTCCTTAACTGCGCCACCCATAATTCCAGCGATGAAATGCCGCTGGAACAGTAGGAAGATGATCATAATGGGAAGGGTTGTCAGCGATGCACCAAGCATAATGGTTCCAAAGTCCACATATCTCTGATTGCCTTCCAGCATAGCCAGAGTTACCGGGAAGGTATACATTTCCTTTCCATTCAGAATAATCAGTGGCCACATGAAATTATTCCAAGCACTGTTGAACATATAGATGCCCAGTGCTGCAAGTGCCGGCTTCATGTTTGGCATAACAATTCGCCAGAAAATCTGCATCTCATTGTAGCCATCGATTCTTGCCGCTTCAATCAGTGTAGTCGGAAAGCTGGCAAAATTCTGGCGCATAAGGAACAGACCAAAAGCATTGGCAAGAGGTGGTATAATAACAGCCTTATAAGTATTTGCCCAGCCCATCTTATTCATCATTGTGAACAGTGGAATATACATTGATTCTGGGGGGATCATCATTGTAACCATGATCATCATGAACAAAGCATTTCTTCCCTTGAATCGGTATTTGACCAGGGCGTAACCTGCCATAGATGAAATAAGAACTGACAGAACCGTATAACTTCCTGCTACAAACAGGGAATTAAACATAACTCTTTTGAAGTCAATTTTTTTGTTCAATGTTTCCATATTCTCCAGAAGATGTCTGCCAGGAAGCATGGAGGGCGGTGCAGCTAAAATCTCATCATTAGAGTTTGTTGCTGAAACAAACATGAAATAGAAGGGAAACAGAGAAATAATCACCACAGCAGCCAAAATAACATAAGTAATGATCTGCTTGCTTTTCTTGCTCATTGTGTGTCATCCTCCTCTGTTACCTTAAATTGAATAAAGGAAAGCAGTGCAATAATAAAAACAAGAACATAACTAATTGCGGCCGCATAACCAAACTTGAAGTATCGGAAGCCCATATTATACAGATAATGTCCAATAGAAATGGTTGCATTGTCTGGTCCACCGTTTGTGAGGATCAAAGACTCATCAAATAGATGTAGGGTGCCGATTGTTGAGGTGATACTTACAAACAGAATGATGGATTTCATCATCGGAAGTGTAATATAACGGAATTTTTCAAAGCTGGATGCACCATCAAGCTCTGCTGATTCATAGATATCTTCAGGAATGGCTTTTAGTCCGGCAATCATAATGATCATGTTATATCCGGTCCAACGCCAGGTGATACCTAGGATAATCGTAAATCTTGCTCCCCAGGTGGTATTGAGCCAGTCAACTTTGTCAATACCGAACAGACTTAGAAGATAGTTTACGAAGCCGTAGTCTGTATTAAACAGCAGCTTGAAAATAATGGAGTATGCAACTAAAGCTGTGATGGTAGGAAGGAAAATGGACATCCGTAAAAAGGTTCTGCCTCTGAGATATTTCTGTTCAATCAGTACCGCCAGGACCAGTGACATTAAAATCATAACGGGAACCTGAATTACCAGATAAATCAGAGTGTTTCGGATACTGTTCCAGAAAATGGGATCCTTAAACAGTCTTATGTAATTCTGAAAACCGATAAATTCGTATTTACCACCGTCAAAATTTTGAAATGATAGTACGAAGGAATGAATCATTGGGTAAATCATAAACACAGCGAATATAATTACCGCAGGTGCCAGAAAATAGTATGGTGCAGTTTTTACATTGAAACTTAGTATTTTTCTAAGCGTTCCTTGTGATCTTTCTGGTTTCAAGAATATCCCCCCATAATTAGTCCGATTTTACTATATAATAGCTTTCGGTTAGATAAGCTGCTCTAGATCCAGTGTGCTGGCCGGCTTCATACTCCAGCTGAAATAGAAGGGCTCTGGAATCAATTTTTGGCTATCTGTTGCTTCTGCTCCCCAGGACGCACTTCCGAGGCCTTGATGCATGTGATCCAGAGTCAGCCAGATATTCCTGTCAGCTATGAGGTCACTAGTGTGGCCTGCTGCATCCAGCTGTTCAGAGCTGTAATGGAGCGCGGTAAAGCTAAAGGTCTCCGTGCTGGAAAACAAAATTCCGGAATGCTCATTGCCTAGCCAGACCCAACGGGTATCCGTGTGACCGCCGTGTTCTTGAGGTCGTACATACGGGAAATACATATCTGTTACATCTCTGTGCCACACTCCCAGTGGTGCACCACACTTGAAATCTCTGTAGCTCTCATCCGGTCCTCTGCCATACCAAACAGCGTGTTCGCAGGTATCCGACAAAAGCATCCGCATTCCGATCCGGGGCAGTGTTTTCGGCAACTTACCTCTGGGATCACCTGATACACAGATATGAAGCTCTCCGTCAGGAGTGATTCTGTAGGACACCTCCAGGTGAATACTCCAGTCCAGTACGTATGGACGATATTCTTTCTTTACACGAATCAAGACGCTACTCTCAGAGGATTCTAATTCTACTTGGTGAACTACATTCAGCGTGTGTTTTACAAGCTTCTTCTCCCAATCCAATTTGACATTCCTATCGTTATCAATAGGAGCTCTCCAGAAGTGGAAATCCTTTCCCTGGATAATTTTCGGAATACCATCGACAAAACAGCTTTTCAACATGCCCTCAGATGTATCAAATACATATTCTGCATTTGCCACATGGACAATAATTTCTTTTTCCCCGGATTCCACATGGATTGGACCGGTCTGTAACTCCTGCTTGTTCTGCACTGCCTTGCGAATCAGAACCTGTGAAAAAGCTACATCCTGATCTCCATTAGCCCATTTAGGGGGTTCTAAATAATTTACATGAATATTAAGCCAGATATCCCGATCTTCTGGCATGATTTCGATATCGCTGGGATTATAGACCTGAAATACACCGGTATTGCCAGGTTTTATTTCCGGCATATTCTTTTTATAGAATTTAATTGCCTTACCTGGAGTCCCCAGGGTAATTTCTGCAGAAAAGTGATCCAGATTTGTAAAATCAAATCTGTTTTCGAAAACAGCCTCTCCGGTTTGTATGTCCAGGGAAATCAGCGTGACTCCTTCAAAGGCTTTTTTCACTTCCCTCATATCGGGATACAACTGACGATCTGCTGATACCAGACCGTCGGAGCAGAAAGCCCCTTCATTTGGATAATCGCCATAGTCACCGCCGTAGGTCATAACGCCCTCATTCAGAATGGACTGGTCGATCCACTCCCAGATAAAACCACCTTGCAGTCTGGGATAGCGGCGGAATACTTCCCAGTATTCATCTAGGCCGCCGGGACCGTTGCCCATGGCATGGGCATATTCGCAAACAATATGGGGCTTCTTACGCCATTTTTCTCTTCCCAACTGATCCAGCTGACTTTGGGTTGTGTACATGCTGGAATAGACATCGGCAGTACGTGCGTCCCTGTCTTCCTCATAATGAACCAGGCGTACAGGATCATAAGCTTTCACCATTTCATAGCATGCAGCAAAATTGCAACCATAGCCTGATTCATTGCCAAGAGACCAGAACAGAACAGAAGCGTGATTTTTATCTCTGTGTACCATACGCTCTACTCTGTCAAGATAAGATGTTTTCCACAGGGGATTATCACTTAAGAATCTTGCATTATCCACATACATGACCTGATTGCACTCTATATCGGCCTCTTCCATCACATACATGCCAATCTCATCACAAAGATCATAAAAGTCTGGATGGTTGGGATAATGTGAGGTCCTCACAGCATTGATATTGGCTCGCTTCATCTGGACAAGATCCCAAAGCATTTCCTTTCTGGTGATTGCTCGTCCAAGTCGACAGTCCCAGTCATGCCGATTCACGCCCTTAAGTTTCAGCGCCTTACCGTTTATATACATCAGGCCGTCCTCTTTCACTTCAATGCGGCGGAAACCGACTTTCTGGCTATAGCATTCTATAAGCTCATCTCCAGAGGTTAGGGCAATGAGAAGTGTATATAGAAAGGGAGCCTCTGCATTCCAACTCTTGACAGCATTTAAATGCGCGGTCATCTTAAGCTCCCGATAGGCCTTTTCCGGGATTTTCTCGCAGGAGAGCTCTTGATTCCAGATAATTTGTTCTCCATCTATGAGGCAGACCTGCATGGAAATTTCTGCTTCCTGATCGTGGTTTTCAAGTTCCATTGACAGTTGCATGTCAGCGGTTTCAAGGTCTGAATTGAGCCAGGAGTCGACCTTAAAATCGGATAGATGTAACTTGGACCTGCGAATCAGAGATACATCCCGAATGATGCCGCCCATCCACCACATGTCTTGATTTTCGAGATAGCTGCCATCACTGAACTGATATACACGGACGGTTAGTTGGTTTTTGCCTGGGTGGACCAAACCACTGATGTTAAATTCGCTGGTAAGACGGCTGCCCTGAGAATACCCGGCGGGATGACCATTGATCCATACATGGAAAGCGCTTTCAACACCATCAAATCGGAGAATCGTCTCACGGTCGTCTCCTGTAATTTCAAAATTTCGCCGATATATTCCTGTAGGGTTCTGGGACTGAATTGTAGGCGGTTCTGTCATGGGAAATAGGGAAAGCGCATCTGTGTAATGACGTTTTCCATATCCTTGCATTTGCCATTGGCTGGGTACTGGAGTATCATCCCAAGTACTGTCATCAAAGTCTGCTTCAAAGAATCCATCAGGGCAGTGATACGGCTGATCTACATAACGAAACTTCCAGGCTCCATTCAGAGAAAGAAAATTTTTGCTAGCACTCCGCGCGCCTTTTTTTGCTAATTCGGTACTCTCGTAACCTACATAAAAAGGTCTCGTTTTCATACGGTTTCTGGATAGCACTTCTCTGCAGCGCCAATCCTCAGTACCAAATCTAAATATTTGTTTCAAAAGATCCCTCCTCATTATTCGGTGGGGTGACCACCGCAGGTTTCCCGTATTTTCAACTTATTGGGAATTAGCAGTTTTACACCCTTGCATCTACCGCTGTAAAGACGTTCCAGAAGCAAATGAAGAGCCATCTGTCCCATAATATCATTGTATATACGCATCGTGGACAAAGCTGGTGTCAGATATGCAGCCATGGGTAGGTCGTTGCAGCCAAGAACAGCTACATCCTGTGGTATTTTTAGCCCATGTTCTTTAATTGCTTTTATTGCACCAATAGCCATACTGTCTGTTTGAGTGAAAATTGCTCTCGGACAGTGACCTTTTTGAATACATTGCTCCATCAATTCGTATCCGGTACTGTTATCCACATGCTCCCCTAGAAAAACCAATGCCGGGTCATAAATGCCTTCCCTGGTCATAATTTCTCTATAATACTGCAGACGCATATCTTCTAGAGGCTGGTCATTTCTCGTGTCGTAGTCGTGGGCGCCAATGTAGCCAATTTCTCTATATCCAAGAGATAGAAAATGAGAAATCGCACCTTGCGTTAGTTCCCAGTAATCTGTAACTACATAGTCGGCATCTGGAAACTCTGGAGTAAAATCGACAAAAACGACTGGCTTTTTTGTTTCTAGTAGCGCCTGTTCAATTTGCTTTGTCCAGGTGAATTTACTTCCTATAACAATGTAACCTGAGAAATCCTCACCTTTCCACGCTAAAGGACACGCTTGATTACAAAAATATTCCTGCACATCTAAATTACATTGTACAGACTCTTTTCGAAGTTGGGTGCGAATGGATAGATAATAGGGATCCTTGATCTCCTCCAGTTCATCGTAGAGCAGAAGTACACAAATGCGGGCTTTACCCTTTTTTGTTCTTTGCGTTTTTTCTCCTTCAGGAGTAGGGTATTGCAGTGCCTCTGCCACCTGAAGAATCTGCTGCTTGGTTTGAGTGGAAACTGAAAAGCTTTCATCTTGATTCAGAACACGGGATACCGTTGCAATGGACACACCGACGCGCTGGGCAATATCTTTTAGGGTTGCCATTGTTTACCCTCCTTTTAGTAAATCATATATCTCTTTTACTTGAGAATATCACATTGGATTGTATATGTCAACTAATTATTTTATTTTTATATATGAATATTTATATCATATTGACATATCATTACATCAATGATACCATGTTCTCATAGGTAAAATTTTTACTATAATTAAGTAAAAGACTGAAATATAAAATTACAGGAGGAAATATTATGTCACATTTATGCGATGAGCTTTTTAATCAAGCTATGGAGGAAACATGCGTTAATACCCACTGCCACATCAATGTATTTCGTCCTGTAATTAAAACGCTCCCGGATTTACTGGAGCGTTGCTATATCAACTGGCAGTACAAGGATATGATTCATCCAGGTATGGAACCGGGGCCGTTTCTGGATAAGGTTAGTTGTAACAGCTACTTCTATACACTTGCCAAAGCATTGGGTCAATTATATTCCCATGGTGGCATGCCTCTGTGTCGCGAAAATTGGTCAGAAATTGAAACTAATCTTGCTGCTGCCAATGCTCGTCCCGAACACATTGACAATATTCTGCAAAAGAAATGCGGCTACAAAGCTATTGTTGTGGATATGCAGCTTAACCCAGGCGATGATAACGGAGCTCCTGATCTCTACAGACCTGCCTTCCGTTGTGATATGTTTATTAAGGGACACCCTCAGGCAGGTCGAGACGAAAACAACAATGATCCCCGGCGATTTATACCGATTTGTGGTGACCTGACTATGGAAGAATACCTGAATGGGATGGACAAGGCTATTGGACAAATGCATGCTCGTGGTGCAGTAGCAATTAAGCTAGCTATAGCTTATGAGAGAGGCCTAGATTTTGATCCTGCTGATTTGAATGAGGCACGTAAAGGATGGGAAAATCCAAATGCTACGGCTGCACAGGTTAAAGCTTTTGAAGATCTTACGACTTATCGTATCTGTCAGCGAGCAGGTCAGCTTGGGATGGTAGTACAGATCCATACGGGCACTGGTAGTTTAATTCGAACCAATGCACTTTGGCTCAAGCCCTTGCTGGATGCCTGTCCTGAAACCAGATTTGTATTGCTTCACTGTTCTTATCCACATACAGCAGATTGTATGTCTCTGATTCACAATTACAATAATGTCTATGTGGATTTAAGTTGGGTTCCTTTACTGTCGCCCAGTAAAGCACCATCTATTTTCGGAGAGATTCTGGACCTGGCTGATTGCGGTCGTCTTGGATGGGGCTGTGATGCTGAAACAGCAGAAGAAAGTTTTTCTTCCAAACAGATTTTCTGTCAGGTGTTGTCGGAGACTTTGGAAGATAAAGTTTCTAGAGGATACTATTCGCCCTCTCTTTGCCGCAAACTCGTCTCAGATATCCTATTTAACGGTCCTAAAGCACTGTATAAAGTTTGTTCCTGAAAATATTTGTATCACTGAAGGAGTGTGGAAATATATGGATAAACAACATGCTATTATGGGAAGAATTGCCCTTTTTATTACGACTATTGTATGGGGTATATCATTTGTTGTTCTAAAAAGCACAGTAAATGTAATGGGCCCTTTATGGATTATGGCACTTCGCTTTTCTATCTCAGCTATACTTCCGGGAATTCTGGCCTGGCGGGAAATACGAAAACTGAATCGTTCATCTATTATTGGCGGCGTGTTGCTGGGGATATGCCTGGCAGCTGCCTATATCGTACAGACGTATGGCCTAAAATATACAACTCCAGGTAAAAATGCATTTCTTACTACAACCTATGTCGTTTTTGTTCCTTTCCTTGTCTGGGCCTTACATAAGCATCGTCCCACTCTAGCCAATATTGTAGCTGCAGTAATATGTATTGTGGGAATTGGCCTGGTGTCTCTTGGAGACGATGATGCTGGCATCAATATCGGTGATATTCTCACGTTAATCTGTGGCTTTTTCTATGCATTGCATATAATCTTTACCGCAAAATATGTAGAGAAAAGTGACCCTGTGGCCATCAGTGCTGTCCAGTTTCTAGTTGGAGCCCTAATATGTTGGGCAGGTGCATTGCTTTTCGAAAACGTTCCCGGCAGACTTACCACAGTAGATTATTTGAATCTTGCTTATCTCAGTGTAGTTTGCACTACAATCTGCTTCCTTCTCCAGGCCTATGGTCTTAAATACACCCCCTCCTCTGAAGCATCTATTATTCTGTGCTTTGAGTCTGTTTTCGGCGTGCTGGCTTCTGTTATTTTTATGCATGAACGGCTTACGTTGAAACTATTAGTTGGTTTTATTCTTATTTTTGCTGCGGTGGTGATTTCCGAGCGAAATCCCAAATGGCTTCAACGTTTATCCTGCTATCTGATTAAAAGTCATAGGTGATTGTAAACAATTAATGATATTTGTAAACGGCAAGCAATCTTACCCTAAGGATTGCTTGCCGTTTGCGTGCCTACTATGTTGATGTGATACACATGAAAAAATGATGTAGCTCTATTGCTGGCAGTTTCCCAAGGTTGTTCTTTGTACAACCCATCGTGTCTGCTTAAATTCATAGGAGTAAGTGGCAAGGGTGACGGCCTTGTTAGTAGCGTAGGACTTTAGGGACGTCTGGACATAGGCTGCGTCGCGGCAGATGATGCGTCAGGATTATTTTGGCCTGAAATTAGAGGAGTCCAGGACAACTATGCTGCCGGAGATGATCTAAACCTCGCAGTTTTCTTCAGGGGTCGGGATCCAGAATGTGGCATGGAGAAATTCCCTGGAACGAAATTGATTGGGGATCCCGGAACATTGAGCTATTGCCTATATTGTGACCGTGGATCAGAATAACTTGTTCTGTACTTGCAAAAGGCATCTTGCCAGAAAAGCTGGCAAGTTTATTGTATAAAGAAAACCACTGGCTAGGCCAGTGGTTCAATAAAGCCTATGGCGTTGAGTAATAATCCCTGTTACGATTATAGTGCGGTCC
>RCNI01001984.1_pt1 | contig 10381 bp, 12 predicted proteins | sample 2041151 | NCBI WGS metagenome assembly RCNI01 (sample SAMN09708214, study PRJNA481090) | feces metagenome | isolation source: feces | place: Antarctica: Albino Rookery
TTTAAAAAAGATAAAACAATTCAATATGCTGAAAATATTGATAAAATAATAAAGAGTATTAATAAAGATGAAAAATAAAATTAAGTTAATAGACGCAACCGAACATTTCTTAACATCTAAAAAAGGATATAAAAAATCTTGAGTAAGAACTTTTATAGTTATATTTTTGTGTTCAGTTATTTATGGTGTAGTGCTAGGTTATGCATATAATGTAGGTCCCTTCTCTGGGAATTCATACCCTAATGACCTAAATAGCTTAGGTTACAGAATGTCTCAACATTCAGATTTAATGAAATCTGCAACTTACTTATGTTATGCAGGTATTGCAGTATATTGCACTCCTTTCATTTCAGGAATGGCAACATGATTAATTGGAATTAACCAAGTAAGCAAGTCTAAATATTATCACTTATTTATGTGATGTATGGTGATGGTATCAGTCTTATTAGCTGTGATAGCTATGATATTCTTAATTAGAAGTACAATATATTTTCCAACAGGTCTGGCCGCTCCAGAAGCACCACCAGCTGATAATGAAGCACCACCAACTTATTAATCCAAGTTATAATTAAAAAAGGTATATATTATGTCAAACAATTATGATGATCAACAATATAATGGGCAAGAAGTAGACCCTAGCACACAACAACAAGTTAGTACAGATGAATATTATGGTGGTACTAGTATGGAGTATAGTGCTACTCAAATTGAGAACTATGAGCAAGGATATGATCCTAATGCATATGCTGATTACTATGCACAATATCTTCAAACTCCAGCCCAACAAGCAATTTACGATGCACAAGTTCATGAAGAACAATATGCATATTACAAAGAACACAAAGAAGAATTAAGACAAATCTTTCCTAAAAAAAGAAAGATTGTCAGATGAGAAGATAAGGATTCTGCATATAACTCACTTGAAGCTGCTGAAGAATTTATGGATATATTAGGTCAAATGCAAGAAGCGCAAGCTGCTGAGCAAGCTTCAAGTAGTCCAAAAGATAATGAATTTGATGACATCGACTAAGATGTCAGTTTTCTTTTTATATAACAAAGCGTCACTTAAACACTTGTTTAAGGGCTTATTAATATGTCTTAAACCACTATTAATGATTCACTTTTGTAAGCTTCAAGATGATCAAAAATAGACCAAAATAGGCAAAAATATAATGTGGGGGCATATTACTTTGTTTAATGATATAATAGAAATGTAAGTTACTATTGCTTATGGAGGTATATAAACATATGGCAACAAAAATTAGTATTAATGGATTTGGTAGAATTGGACGTCTAGTATTTAGAGCAATTCTACGTGATGAAAAATTATGAAAAGAATTTGACATTGTTGGTATTAATGACTTAACTGATGCTAAAACATTAGCTCACTTATTAAAATATGACTCAGCACAAGGTAAACTTTGTGAATGCAAATTCAAAATTGAACATGATGACAAAAACATCATTGTTAACGGAAAGAAAATTCCTATTTTCGCAGAAAAGAACCCTGAAGACTTACCTTGAGGTAAATTAGGTGTTGATATCGTAGTTGAATCTACTGGTAGATTCTGTGCTAAAGAAGACTTAGAAAAACACATCAAAGCTGGTGCAAAGAAAGTTGCTCTTTCTGCTCCTGCTAAAGGTGGTGGTGTTAAAACTATTGTATTTGGTGTTAACGACAGCGAAATTACTGCTGGAGATACAATTATCTCAGGTGCATCATGTACAACTAACTGTTTAGCTCCAGTAGCTAAAGCTATTCATGACAAATTTGGAATTGAAAGTGGTTTAATGACTACTATCCACGGTTATACTGGTGACCAAAGATTAGTTGATGCTCCTCACTCTGACTTACGTAGAGCAAGATCAGCTGCAATGAACATCGTTCCTACAACAACAGGTGCTGCTAAAGCAATTGGTTTAGTAATTCCTGAATTAAATGGTAAATTAGATGGATTCGCATTAAGAGTTCCAGTTGTAACTGGTTCAATTGTTGACTTAACTTTTGAAACAAAGAAACCTGCAACTAAAGAAGAAATCAACAAAGCTGTTGAAGAATTCTCTAAAAAGACAGAAGCTTTACAATACTGTGTTGAACCAATCGTATCATGTGATATCGTTGGAGCTAACGCTGGTTCAATCTTCGATGCTGAATTAACAAGAGAAATTTCAGTAGATGGTAAAAAGTTATACAAGATCATTTCTTGATATGACAACGAAATGTCTTACGTTTCTCAATTTGTAAGAACATTAAAAGTATTTGCTAGCAAATAATTAATTAATAAATAACAAACTATATAGAAATAAAAATGGGGCAACCCATTTTTATTTTTTAATTTATGCAAACACCAAACACTGAAGCAATGATGACATCCTGTTCATCTGAAGTAGAAATAACAAATTGTTTGATTCAAGCAGGGTGATTAGTTCATACATATCGATTATCTCGCTTGGAGATATTAATGCTTTTTAAATCAATGATATGAGGGGATATAGCTTTAATAATGGCTTCTTTAATAGCTCAATGAACAGCAATAAACTTTATTTTGCTGTCTGTATTATTAAAATCAATTAGTTCTTGAGATGAAAGCGTTCTATGAGCAATATCAGGGTGAGTAAATTCAGGTCTATTGATTTGAGTTAAATCAATACCATGAATAAGTTTGTGAGACATTAATCTTCAACCTTTTTAGTTTTATTCTTTTGTTGGTTCTTTTTCATTTCATCAGCTAGTTCATCAACTCTTCGTTTGATCATGTTCATACTAGCACCACTACTTTCATACCGATTGATTTCTTCTTGGAATAATTTGTTTTGTTTTTCAATCATTTCAAATTTAGTGATTAAAGTACCATGTTCTTCTTCTAATTGCATGTATTTCTTACTTAGTTTTTCATAGTCATCAATATAGTGAGAAAAGTTTTTAAAGATTTCATCTAGAGTTTGATCTACTTCTAGAGGATTGTATCCTTTATCCTTTTTTTCAAATTTCTTTTTAATTACTGAATTAATAAATTCTTTAATATTTTCTTTATTTTCCATAACTTAATTATACATCCTAATAAGCTCTACCAAAGATAACAATGTCACTACTGTCTTTTTTAGTAAAGAAACATTTACCTTTTGCTTGACCAATAATACATCTAGGAGTTGCTCCTGTTAATTGCTTAATTTGTTTTTCGTCTTCTTCACTTCCAGCTCAATGACATCTAGCAATCTTTTTGTCTTCTAATATCTTTTTTAGTTCATCAACTGAATTACAATCAACAATTGAATTATCTAATTGAGTTTTAGCTCTGTTGTAGATATTCTTTTTGAATGTTGTTAATTCAGATTCAATTAGGCTAGTTAGTTTTTTGTAATCTAATTGGTGTTCTACTTTTTCTAGGTTATCTCTTCTCACAATTGTAATAATATTCTTTTCACTAGTTTCTCTACCAATAATGATTTGTAATGGCACACCAGTAATTTCTCCATTTGATAATTTAAATCCTAGACCATTATCTTCACTATCAATTTCTACTCTATAATCCTTAAGAGTTTCTTTCATTTGATGAGCAATATCAACTAATTCAGGACTCTTTTTTGCATTCATAATATTTATCTTAATTTGAGTTGGAGCAATAGCTGGAGGTAATACTAATCCATTATCATCTCCATGTACCATAATGATGGCACCAATTAATCTTGTTGATACACCAGCTGAGTTTTGGTGAACATATTCAAATTTGTTATCTTTATTTTGGAATTGCATATCATAGATTTTTGAGAAGTTTTGTCCCAAGAAGTGACTAGTACCACATTGCAGTACTTGCCCATCTTGCATTAACCCTTCAATTGTAAAAGTATGATTTGCTCCTGCGAATCTTTCCCCAACTGTTTTTTCACCACATAATACTGGGATACATAAATCATTGATGGCAACATCTTCATAAACTTTGATAATATCTTTAGTGAATGTTAAACCTTCTTCTGCACTTGCAAAGATAGAGTGCAGTTCTTGTCAATAGAACTCACTATTTCTTAAAAAAGGTCTAGTTGTTTTTTCAGCTCTCATAACTGAACATCATTGGTTCACTTTAACAGGTAAACTCTTATAGCTTGAAGTAACATATTTAAAGTATTTACAGAAAAGAATTTCACTAGTAGGTCTAATGATTAATGGACTTTCTAAAACTTTATCACCAATTTTGCCCACTGTATAACATTCAGGAGCAAAACCTTCTAGGTGTTTTGATTCTTTAGCAAATTCTTCATAAGGGATTAAAGTGGGCAGAGCAACATTTTTGATCCCTAATTGTCTGAATCTAGTATCAATTAAATTGTGAATTGATTCTCAAATTGCTCAACCATTAGGTTGGAACATCATTGTTCCTTTAACTTGGCCATAAATAACTAATTGTGCATTGTTGATGATACTAGTATATCAATCTGCAAAATTTTCCTCTCTTTTAACAATTTTTTCTAATTTAAACATGTTATTAATCCCCTTGCCCTTATTATTATGTATAATAATAACATGAATAATTATATTACAAGATTTAAAAACTGATTATTACTTACATTTAGAAAATCTCAAATTTGATTTAATGATAATAAAAAATTATTTCTAATCTGATTCTATGTTATTATGGGTACGATCTTTGCGATTTCTTTTTCATTATGAATCATGGCTGGAGTTGGGTTTAGTGTTGATGTAAAAAATGAACCAGGTGAACATCCAAGTTTTAATGGGGTGTGATTTATTGAGCCTTATATTAGTAATAATGATAAAGAACTAATGGGACAAAAAATTTATAGTTGAGAGAATCTAAAGTACTTATGAGGGGAAAAAGATGGTTTTTCTAATTGGATTCAATCAGCTAATCAAGCTTACACACTATATCTAATTTTTAATGCAACATTACCTATTTGAATTATTGCACTTTGTATTGTAGTCGTGTTTGTTGGTGCCCTTGCACTAGGCAAATATGTTATTACTCCATGAGTGAAAAAAAATCTAGAAAAAGTAAAGAATAGTGATAATATTAGTAATGAAAATCAAATTGTTAATCAATAATGATTATTCTCATACAAGAATTGCTTATATGAATTATATAGAATAAGGTAAAAGAGGTATTGAATGGCTAATAATAATCCTAATTATATTTATGCGCTAGGTGGACTAGAAGAAATTGGGAAGAATACTTATGTAATTGAAGATAATGACAGTATCTTTATTTTTGATGCTGGGATTAAGTTTGCTAATGATGAAATGCTAGGGATGAGTGGTACAGTTGCAAACTATACTTACTTAAAGGAAAATCAAAGCAAAATTAAGGCATTAATAATTACTCATGGGCACGAAGACCACATTGGTGGTATTCCTCACTTGTTAAGAATGGTAGATATTCCAGTCATCTATGCTCCACTACTTCCAGCTAAGTTGATTGAAAAGAAAGTTAGTGAACACAAAGATATTAAATTACCTAAGATAGAGGTGATTGATGATAAGACACACTTAATCTTTGGAAGAACTGAAATTGATTTCTGTAGAGTTTGCCACTCTATTCCAGATGCGTTTATGGTGTTTATTAAAACAGATAACGGTAACATTGTATCTACAGGTGACTTTAGATTCGACTTTGCTACAGCTGGTGATGAAACTGATTTAAAGAAGTTAATGGAATTTAGCAGACGTGGAGTTGATGTACTACTCTGTGAATCTACTTCATCTGATGTCCCAGGATTTAGTGAATCTGAAAAATATATTATTGATAATTTAAGAACTATGATGATTAATGCTCCAGGTAGAGTTATGATTTCTACCTTTGCATCTCACTTAGGAAGATTAGAAGAAATTATTGCAGTGGCAATTACTTTAGGAAGAAAAATTGCTATCCTTGGTAAGTCAATGCAAGAAAACATTAAGATCTCAAGAAAGATTGGATATCTTAATGTAAGTGATCAAGACTTTATTAACCCAAAAGAAATTGATAAATACAAAGATGAAGAAATATTAATTGTATTAACTGGATCTCAAGGTGAACCAACTGCTGCACTTAATACTATGGCTAAAGGAGAGCACTCTAAAATCTTCTTAAAACCTTCTGATACTATCATCTTATCTTCTAACCCAATTCCAGGTAACTATGCTAATGTAGAAAATATGATAAACCTGCTTTATAAGAAGGATGTGAAGATTATTGAAAATAGACCAGAATGTAAAATTCACTCATCTGGTCACGCAACTAGAAGTGAACAACAACTAATGATTAAAGCAATTGATCCAAAATGAATTTTCCCAATCCATGGGGAAAACAAAATGTTAAGATCACTTCAAAACAATGCAGTGGATGCTGGTTTCCCAAAAGAAAGAATTTTAATTACAGTTAATGGGAATAAGCTTAAATTAGAAGATGGAGAACTAAGTTATACTGACATCAATGTTCCTGCTTCTCCAATGTTTATTGATGGTAAGTCAGTATCTAGTGAATCACTTCATGTGATTGAGGAAAGAAATATTTTGAGTGATAATGGTATCGTTAATGTTGTTTTATACTTTAACAGTGATAGAACAAAATTACTATCTAAACCATTAATTACTACCAGAGGATGTTTCTTTACTAAAACTGCAACTAATTTCTTAACCAAAATATCATACAGCATATCAACTGAGATTGAAGAATTACTAAATAACAATAAATTTGATAGAGAAGAAATAATTGCCAAAACAGATGAAGTTGTTAAAATGCTAATTTGAAAATGTAAAAAGAAAAAACCATATGTTAATATTTGTATATTCACTGAAGGTGAAGTTAAACCTCTTGAAAATAAATCAATCAATACTGAAATTACAAACATAATTGATAATTTCGATTTAGATGATGAAGAAGATGAGTTGCCACATACAAATGAACCTAGAGATGATGGCACTGAACTTGATGTAGAAGACGAAGAATAAATCAAAATGGAGTAGTTCACGAAAGACTACTCCATTTTGATTTATATAATGAAACAGATTAATCTGCTAGAATTTCTTTTTTAACTTTTTGAACAAGAGTTTGACCTTCTAGTTCTTGGATAACTGCGAATGATAAATCATATACTGCAGCTGGACTTCTTCCAGTGATGATGTGTTTGTCAACCACAACAGGTTTATCAACAAATGTTGATTTGAATGTTTCCTGGAAGCCAGGGTAACAAGTAGCCTTAATGTCTTTTAAGAATCCAAGTGCCCCTAAAATTGAAGGAGCTGCACACATTGCCACAATGTATTTTTTAGATGAATTAAATTTAGTTAATGCTTTTTGTAATTTAACCACACCATCATTGTTTCTTGGTGGTCAATTTTCAATGAAGTATTTAGTGTGTCCACTACCGCCAGGCAAGTATATTGCGTTATATTGCTCAAGGTTAGTTTTTTCAATGATGTTGTCACAACCAACCTTAACTCCAGAGTTTAATACTATTGTATTCTTCTTTTCAAGACTGATAGTATCGACTCTGAAACCGGCTCTTCTTCATATGTCTACAGGTCCAATGAATTCAAGATCTTCTGTTTCATTACATGCTATAACAGCTATTCTTATCATATTGTACCTCCTACTTTTATTATAAGGGTAATTGGCACCATATAAAAAAATATTGATATATCTTATGAAAAAAATACTCCCTTGTATTTTTGTATTTTTTTACAACTTTTTTCAAAAAAATTAAAAAAATTAAATTCAATTTATTTTTAAAACAATTTATAAAAAAGTCAAAAAACTACAATTTAACAATAGCAAAATAATGTTGATTTTAGACTAGGACATGAATTTGGGACAGAAAATAAATTTCTAATGTCATAATTATAATTGAAGTGGTGCCCTTCAGCTTAATTTCCTTTGAACTCTTTCATACTGATAGTAATAAATTCACTTTTCTATCTTATGTTTAAATTCTTTGATTGTTATGAAGAACAACTCACGATTATTATCATAGAGCTGGAACAGTTCTTTTCCTGGTCTACAGTTAAATGTTTACATATTAAACCTAGTTTTTGGATATTTTAGCTCATAACTATTCAATGTTCATATTTGTGCCTTAGTTAATTTATCAATATTATGGTCAAAAATAAGGAAAGTTAAGTGCCAAGTATGTTAATATTTATCAAATCAAAAACTAAAGAGGGCATTGATTAAATATTTAGAATTTTTTAACTGTAGGCAAAAAAATTTTTTTTTAACAAAAACCCAATAGTTTGCTTATATACGAAGTATATAAACCTCCATTAAAATGAACCAATAATAAAAATTTTTCAAAAAAAGTGAAAAAAATCCAAATTTTTTCCAATTTTTCGGTGATTAATATGTAGGAGGTAAAAATGTATGAAGTAAAACCAATTAGTCCCGAAATAAATAGTAGCGGACGAAAAACATTACTAAGTTATAAATGATCATCAGGAAGTGTGGTAGAAAGAAACCATGCTTTAAAAATTAGTTCACAAATTTGTTTTGAAGTTAATGGATTCTTACCTAATAACCCTATTAGTGCTAGTATATGAACTCCACTTGTTGAATTGACAAATGTTAATTTAATCAAAACAGGTGATGAACCAATGGAGAAAAAATTTAGACGGTATACATATAGTTTGTATGTAACAACCAATCTATTTGAAACGTCATATTACAAAAATCCAATGGGGGTAAACGAACCTTTTGATTTATTAATTTATTACACATCTAATGTGTCGGTCTTACAACAAAGCAATGTTCGTTTTGAAAGTGATGAAGATTATCAAGCATTTGTTGATGATTCAAAGTATATGCAAAAAATAAGATTTTCAGATTTTAATAACACAATTGATTTAACTGGCAAGTCTAATACTGAAAGAGTTCATGTATATAACTTTAATGAAATGTCATCGGATAAAAGAGAAGTCGTTATAACCAAGGCGGAATATGAGCCTACCAAAAGTTTGTTTAATACGTTATTCTCTTTTGATTTAGATAAAAATCAAAATGAACAAGCAAATATTCTTGAACACAAAGCTGAAATAGAATATACATTAAAAGGTAGTAATGAAATAAAGAAACTTCCAATAGAACCTTGCATTGAAGTAGTTAATGGAAATACTACAAAAGCACCACAAATCCAAATGAAAATAAAGGACTGGGTGGTTTATGACAAACATTCCAAAGAACTAAAAACAGTGGTTTCTAATGAGGGTGGTATTTTTGTTGAAGCAGACTGTGACATAAGAATTAAATTATTAGCAAAAGTAAAATTCAAAGACACAGTTCGTTTCTTCAAATACGCTTATAATTTCACTACAAAAGAACAAGATGTGAAAAATATTGATCGTTTATTAAATGTTAGTAATGGTACAGAAAATGTTTTAAATGGAGAATATCATGCTCTCGAGTCAAGAAAGATCTTTTAAAACCATTAACAAGTTTAACTATAAATATTCTAAGAAAATAGATTTTTCATTAGCTAATTTTGAAGAAGATGCTTCATGAGAATATGCTCAATTAAGTTGTAAAGAAAAATTAATTGAACAAACTGCATCATTAAAAAGAAAAATGAATGTAAAGAAAATCTTATATCCTAGTGTAGTAATATTATTGTTATCAATTACATCAGCAGGTGTTTATGGTGGTATTAAAATGTCATCACACAAAACAACAACTTTTGTTTCTAATGATAATGATTACAAAAGTCTTTTTGAATCAAATGAAGTAACTAAGCTATCAAAGAAGTCTTTGGACTCAGTTGATAAACTACAAATCTTAAAAAGAATGACAAATTGAGCAGATCAATTTCGTGATCAACTTCATTTTGATGAAAAAAAGGTAAAAGATAACTTAATTAACATAGTTGAGCCAGTGATTTCCAAACATATTGGGAATGACAATTATATAAACATAAGGTACAACATAATTGATGGCACAACTTTGAATGCAGATGTAAGATGATCTAAAGTTCAAAATGGGAAACTTGTTAATCAAGTATATTATGATTGACTACAAATAAAGTTAAATGATATTAATAACTCATAATTTCTTAAATTAAGTTATAATAACATAGTATTAAAGGAGCTAGCAATGACAAAGGTTGAAACGATAATTGTTAATGTTGCAAAAGCAAATAACATTAAAATCGATATCTCTAAAAAAAATGCAGATATGAAATCCTTTGGTATTGATTCACTAGCTGCTATGAATCTGATAATGCAAGTTGAAGAAAAAGTAGGCTTTCAATTAGAAGATGAACAATTAATGAAAATTAAAACATTATCTGATTTAATCAAAGCTTTCACAAAGTAAAGCTTTGATTATTAGGGGTATAGTTCAATGGTAGAACTACGGACTTCAAATCCGTGTGTTGTGGGTTCGAGTCCTGCTACCCCTGCCAT
>RCNI01001985.1_pt1 | contig 10379 bp, 9 predicted proteins | sample 2041151 | NCBI WGS metagenome assembly RCNI01 (sample SAMN09708214, study PRJNA481090) | feces metagenome | isolation source: feces | place: Antarctica: Albino Rookery
ACGCACTGGAGCGTACACAGTCCCGTGGGGCCTGCGCCGATCACCAGAACCGTGTCCTCCTCTTTGATTTCGGAAATCTGCGCTGCCCAATAGCCCGTTGCCAGGACATCGCCCACAAAGAGAGCCTGCCGGTCAGTGACGCTGTCGGGAATCTTGTTGAGTCCCTGGTCGGCATAGGGAACCCGGACATATTCGGCCTGTCCGCCGTCGATGCGGCAGCCCAAAGCCCAGCCGCCGTTTGGATCGGTGCAGTTATTGACCCAGCCGTGCTCACAGAAGAAGCAGTGACCGCAGAACGTCTCCACGTTGACCGTCACCCGGTCACCGGGCTTGACTGTGGTCACGTCTGCGCCCACCTGTTCCACAATGCCCACCATCTCATGGCCCACCGTGATTCCCGGAACGGCCCGCGGCACGGAACCGTGCTTGATATGCAGGTCACTGGTGCAGATGCTACCCAGGGTCACTTTGACAATGGCATCCCGCCCATCCTGCAAAACAGGCTTCGGCTTTTCCAGCAGCTGAAACTTTCCGTGTTCCATGTATGTATATGCTAACATCGCTATGTTCTCCTTTTTCGGTTTTCTTCATTATAATCCCTTTGCCCGGGAATATCCACAATTCTCCTGTTCCGGGCTTTTCTTTTATGGTATCATAAGGCCAAAAGGAGGAAGCCCCATGAAAATTCTCGTCTTTGGGCCGGAGAACCGCTTTTCCTGCTATCGTCCGGCCTTTGCCGACCAGTTGGACGCCCAACTGGTCTTTCTGCCGCCGCATATAACGCCCCTGGAAGCAGCCAGGGCCAATCCCGATGCCGAAGTGATCTTCTCCGACACCATCTACGACATCGATGCGGAACTCATGGCGCTGCTCCCCCATCTGAAGCTCATTCAATCGGAGGGCGTGGCCTACCACCGCTTCGACGTGGAAGCAGCTGCACGGCGGAACATCTTTGTCTGCAACTGCAAGGGCTGCAATGCTTCCTCTGTGGCAGAGCACGCCGTCATGCTCATGCTCATGGCCCTTCGCTTCGGCATCACGGGCCACAACGCTGTCCGGGAGGGACGGCAGTTTGAAATGAAAGAACAGGTCATGGCATCCAACACCCCGGAACTGGGAGACTGCACCGTGGGTCTGGTGGGGTTTGGGGACATTGCCCGGGCCACGGCACGCCGTCTGGCTCCCTTCGGCTGCCGCCTGTACTACAACAGCCTTCATCGGCGGTCTGTGGACGTGGAACGGGACTTCGGCATCACCTATCTGCCCCTGGAAGAACTGGTTTCCACCTGTCAGATCGTATCGCTCCACTGTGCCGTCAACGACAGCACCCGGAATCTGGTGGATTCCAACTTATTGCAGCATTTTTCTCCCGGCGCCGTTCTGGTCAACACGGCCCGTGGGGAACTGATGGACAACGCAGCCGTCCGGCAGGCGCTGCTGGAGGGACGGCTGTCCTGTCTGGCGGCTGACACCCTGTTCCCGGAGCCGACGCCCAAGGACCATCCGCTGGTGGATCTGCCCCCGGAAATCCGGGACCGAGCCATTTACAGTCCCCATCTCGGCGGCAACACCGGCGGTGCCTTCCGCCGGGCCCACGAAACCATGTGGAACAATGCCAGACTGATTTTGGAAGGCAAACGCCCCAACCACATTGTCAACTACCTATAAACGACAAAAACACCGGGAAAGATGCTTTCCCGGTGTTTTTTATGAATAATTATTTAAGCGTTCAGAGCAGCGCCCAGATCCTTGCACGCCTTCACAGCGTCATCATCCGGCTCTTCCTGGCAAATCACGCTGTCGCAAACCAGATTGGCACCGGCGCTGCGGCAGGTATCTTCCCAATTCCGCATCCACTCGCCGTCACCCCAGCCGTAGGAGCCAAAGAGGGCAATCTTCTTGCCGCTGAGACTGGATTCGCAGGCAGAGAACATGGGTTCAAATTCGTCCTCTTCCAGAACTTCGGCACCCATAGCCGGGCAGCCAAAGGCAATGGCATCAAAGTTTGCAACCTGGGCCGCGGAGAAGTCTGCGCTGGTCAGCACATCGACCTGGGCGCCTGCTTCTCTGGCACCGGCAGCAACTGCCTCTGCCATAGACTCCGTGTTTCCTGTACCGCTCCAATAGACAACTGCAATATGACTCATGTGATAAATTTCCTTTCGTTTTTCAAATTAGCTGGCAACTGTCAGCCGTTCCAGGCTGTTGCCCTGCTCCCACAGGTCGCAATAGACCTGGGTACACTTTTTATATTTTGCGAAGCATTTTTTTGCTTCTGCTTCATCTCCATAAACCTTCCAGCAGCCAGTGCATTTCTGGCCTTTGGCGTGGTTCTGGATAAAGCCCAACACATCTTCCGGCGGGTAGCCCAAAAACAGGCCGATCTCGTGGGGAAATTCATCCTCCACCCGGAAACGATCCATCAGCTGGCACACACATGGCTCCACACGAATATCCTGATAGCCCAGATTTCTGAGCAAAGCCGCAGCCTCCTGATTTTGGAGAATGGAGGCAATCTTTTTGGGCCGAAACACATAGATCAAGGCCCGTCCTTTGCGGCACCGCAGGCACAACACCCGCAGACCCTTGGGAACCAAAACCCGATTGGCATGGCGAAGATCCTGCCGCAGCTGTTCCAGGCTGTCATAGTCACAGGAAAACAGGCTGCTGGCCTTGATCCCTGCCAGGGTGGGGGAACAATGACGCACCAACAGCTCCTCAGACATTGGCGGCCTCCAGCTTCACATGGTGATCGAGGATATTCCGCAAAGCCGAGATGGAACTGGTGTGACAGCGTTCAATGCAGGTATTCTGACCCTTGACGCCATTGAGAGCGCAGCTGACCATCTTATGAGAAACTGTATTCGTAAAAAGTACCAGAAGATCCGTCTGTCCCAGATCCCGCATACCGGCATTCATTTTGACAATCACTTTGGCATCGCAGTGATATTGGCTGCACAAATCCTTATAGCGCCGAACCATACACTCATTTCCGCCAACAATGACAACGCTCATGGGTTTTGCTCCTTTCTATTGGTTAGCTCTAGCTAACCATCCAAGTTAAAAATGATTCTGCCCGGGAGATCTGCTCCCAGTGCAGAAGAAGTGTTCTGTATCCATCAGTTAGTTGATGCTAACCACAGTATACCCTAAGCCGCCGCAAAATGCAAGAGGGGAAATGAAAAAATTTCATGGTTTTATCTATTTGCTGTTTTTATTGCAGAAACAACGGAAAAAGCTCCCCGCAGGGAGCTTTTTCCGGTTGGTTTATTTCTGAATATAGGCTTTCACCAGCAGGAAGGTGTTCTTCACACCGTCCAGGTGGGAACGCTCGTAGTTGTGGGACGCATAGACGCCGGGGCCGATCAGACCGTGGCGGATGTCATAGCCTGCATGGAGGGTGGCCTCCACATCGGAGCCATAGTGGGGGTAGACGTCAATGGCGAAGTCCAGGTTTTCTTCTTTGGCCGTGGCAATCAGTTCACTGGTCAGGTCATAGTGATAGGGACCGCCGGAGTCCTTGGCGCAGATGGAGACCTTGCGCTCGGTACACTCCAAATCGGCACCGACGCAGCCCATATCCACAGAGATCATATCTTCCGTATCGTCAGGCGCCACAGAACCGCCGTGGCCCACTTCCTCGTTGACCGTAAAGAGCAGGGTCACTTTTCTGGGCAGCTGGATATTCTCTTCCTTGACGGCACAGGCCAGGCCGATCAGCACGGATGCAGACAGCTTATCATCCAGGAATCGGCTCTTGATATAGCCGCTTTCGGTAATCACCGTCCGGGGGTCCATGGCGATGATGTCCCCCACCTGAACGCCCAGCGCCTGGGTCTGTTCCTTGGTCTCCACATTTTCATCCAGAAGGATTTCCATGTTCTCTTCCTTCGGCTCCACAGCGGCATCTGCCACATGAACGGAAGGCTCCACATTGTGCACCACGCCGGTGTAGGTCTTGCCGTCTCTCGTCATCAGCATGCAGTTTTCGCCGTCAGCCGTGTTCCAGCGGTGGCCTGCAATGGTGGTGGGACGGATTCGGCCATTGCTCTTGATGGAGCGGACCATGGCACCCAGGGTGTCGATATGAGAGGCCAGAACCAGCGGTCTGCCGGTGCCGCCCAAGGTGACTTCCACATTGCCCTTCCGGGTCAGCTTCGGGGCATAGCCCATTTCCTTCAGAACGGCCATGACGTGCTCCGCAGCCTTTCGGGTGTAGCCCGTAGGACTGGGGATGGCGGTCAGTGCCTTCAGCTGTTCTCCAATATATGCAACATAATCTTTCATAAGATCCTCCAAATACATGCCGTTCGGCAACAGTTTTCTTTCCTTAGTATAGGCGTTTCAGAGGCGCAGGTCAACCAGTTTCTCTCCGGGTCCAAGTCCACCTAACCTAATTTTTTGTAAGGTTTCACAAGAATCATCCTGAAACTTTTTCTGGTCATTTGTGCAAAACCGTGATAAAATACAAGCAAACAGATCAGATAGAAAGGGTGTATCACATGGCAGGAAACTATGAACGGTACGGAAGCAAGCTCAGCAGTAAGAAGCATATGATCGATGTAGCTTCCGGACGAACACCAGCTGACTTAGTATTAAAAAATGCAACCTATCTCAATGTCTTTTCCAATGAACTGAGCCATTGCGATATTGCCGTGGCTGACGGCCTCGTCGTGGGCCTGGGTGACTACTCCGGTCATGCAGAATATGACATGACCGGGAAAATCGTTCTTCCCGGTTTCGTAGACAGCCACATCCATCTGGAAAGCTCCCTGGTCTCTCCCAAAGAGCTGACCAAGGCGCTGCTGCCCCACGGCACAACCACACTGGTGACCGATCCCCACGAAATTGCCAATGTCATGGGCGCTGACGGCATCGACTATATGCTGCAGGCCACCGAGGGGCTTCCCATCGACGTCCACTTTATGCTCCCCTCCTGCGTCCCGGCTACGCCCATGGACGAATCCGGTGCCGTCCTGGACTTCCGTGCCATCGACGGCTTCTACGACCATCCCAGAGTCCGGGGTCTGGCCGAGATGATGAACTTCATCGGCGTCATCAACAACGACACGCAGGTGCTGGAAAAGATTCTGGCAGCCCAGTCTCACCACAAGAAGATTGACGGCCACGCTCCCATGCTCCAGGGCAAGGAGCTGGACGCCTACGTAGCAGCCGGTGTCTATTCCGACCACGAATGCTACGATGTGAACGACGCTTTGGCAAAGCTCAAGCGCGGTCAGTTCATTATGATCCGCGAGGGCACGGCGGCGCAGAACCTGGAAGCTCTGCTTCCCCTGCTGACGCCTCAGTATGCCGACCGCTGTATGTTCTGCGTCGATGACCGCCATCCCAACGATCTGCTGGAAAAGGGCCACATCGACTACATCTGCCGCAAGGCCATCCAGCTGGGGGCCGACCCCATCATTACCGTCAAGGTTGCCACCCACAACGCTGCCCGGTACTATCAGCTGAACAACCGCGGTGCCATTGCCCCCGGCTATCTGGCCGACTTTGCCATCATTGACAACTTCGATGATTTCCGGGTACAGATGGTCTTTAAGGAAGGTCAGCTGCGCTACGACGGAGCGGTAAAGCCCTTCCAGGAGCCTGTCATCGAGCAGGAACTGGTGGACAGAGCCCACGATACCTTCCACGTCTCCACCATCAATTTGGAGGACTTCCGCGATCCCAGACGCCGCAGCATCATTGGCATGGTTCCCGGCGAAATTCTCACCACCGACAACGGCTACGCCGACAAGGTGGATGTGGAGAAGGACATTCTGAAAATCGCCGTGGTGGAGCGCCACAAGAACACCCACCACATCGGCATCGGCTATTTGCAGGGCTACGGTCTGAAATCCGGTGCTGTGGCAACCTCCATTTCCCACGACAGCCACAACATCATCTGCGTGGGCACCAACTCCCGTGATATGGCGTTCGCCGTCAACCGCGTGGTGCAGAACCACGGCGGTATCGTGGTGGCAGACAACGAACAGGTCACGGCTGAGGTCGTGCTGGAAATTGCCGGTATCATGTCCGACGCCCCCATTGAGAAGCTGAACAAGGAGCTGGAAGCTGCCAAGGCTGCCGCCTTTGCCCAGGGCGTCAACCGCGGTGTTGACCCGTTCATGACCCTCAGCTTCATGGCTCTGCCTGTCATCCCCGAGCTGCGCCTGACCACCCGCGGTGTCATCGACGTACTCACTCAGACGTACGTATAACCACACCATCTCCATACCGTAAAAAGCAGAAGACTTCGGTCTTCTGCTTTTTTGCTGCTTATGAAAAATATAAAAAATGAGGATGCCGCAAGCGGCATCCTCACTATGTATTCGATATGGGAGGGAATTCCCCATTCGCCGCGGTGGGCCATGAGCAAATTCCGAAATCGGGAACCAATGCTAAATATCGAATGATCTGTTCACGTAATTACAGGAAAATGTACTTGGCAATGAACAGGATGGCCAGCACGTACATCAGAGGCGTAACCTTCTTAGCCTTGCCGCCGCACACGTTCAGGATCACATAGGTGATGATGCCCCAGGAAATACCCTCAGAGATGGAGTAGAACAGAGGCATGGCGATAATGCAGACATAAGCAGGAATAGCATCCAGGATGTTGCCGTCGTCAAACTTGATTTCGGTGATGGAGCTGAACATCAGGAAGCCGACCATGATCAGAGCAGGAGCCGTTGCAAAAGCAGGGATTGCGGTGAAGATGGGAGCCAGCAGAGTGGACACCAGGAACAGAACGCCGACGGTCAGAGCGGTCAGACCGGTACGGCCGCCTTCTGCGACACCGGAAGCGGATTCGACGAAGGTGGTGATGGTGGAGGTGCCCAGGACAGCACCGGCAGTGGTGCCGATGGCGTCAGCCATCAGAGCGGGCTTGATGGCAGGCAGCTTGCCGTCCTCATCGAGCATGTTGGCCTTGGTGGAGACGCCGATCAGAGTACCCAGGGTATCGAACACGTCAACAAACAGGAAGGCAAACACAACAACGATGAAGTTCAGGACGCTGATTTCGGACCAGTCCACATGGAAGCACTGGCCGAAGGTCTGACCCAGGACGCTGAAGTCGGGCATCTGGAAGGTGGGGTACAGGGGGAAGCGACCAGCTTCGAAGTCCACGACGTACAGGCCGGTAGCCTGGCAGATCATACCCAGAACCCAGGTGATCAGAATGCCGAGCAGGATGGAGCCCTTGACATGCTTGATGTGCAGGACGAAGGTGATCAGCAGGCCGATGACAGCCAGGATGGCGGTGATGCCTTCCACACCGGGGACATCAGCAACCTGCTTGAAGCTGACGAGGCCAACCTTGGTAGCGGGATTTGCAACAACCAGGCCGGCGCCCTGCAGACCGATGAAAGCGATGAACAGGCCGATGCCGACAGAAACAGCACGCTTCAGAGGCATGGGAATGGCATTGAAGATTGCTTCGCGGACATTGGTCAGAGACAGAACGATAAAGATGATGCCTTCTACAAAGACAGCCAGCAGCGCAACCTGCCAGGGATAGCCATAGCCCAGGCAAACGGTGTATGCAAAGTATGCGTTCAGGCCCATGCCTGCGGACAGAGCAAAGGGCAGGTTTGCCATGAATGCCATGCAGACGCAGCCCAGGAAGGAAGCCAGCGCAGTGCCCAGCAGGACTGCGGTGGGGTCCATGCCGGTTGCACCCAGGATGTTGGGGTTAACAGCCAGGATGTAAGCCATGGTCATGAATGTGGTTAAGCCAGCGAGGATCTCGGTCTTCGTGTTGGTCTTGTTCTCAGAGAGTTTGAACACCTTTTCGAACATGATTCAACCTTCTTTCTCATTTTCTTAGCAGCATATACGGTTGGAATGAACCAGATGATTCAGAAAGCAGAACTAGCACAGATGGTTCCCGATCCCCCGTTTCTCTTTCTCAAATACTCATTTCACCGATTATGCCATGCTACATTATCATACCACACCTTGTTTCAAATTTACAGAACAAAATGTGGATGAACACAGAGTTTTAGGCAGTATACACTTTTTTGCCCGCACTGAAGACGGCGTGGACCGCATGTTCCTGGCGGCGATAGACCGCGCGCTCCAGTCTCTGCGCGGGGCTGAGTCTGGTGGTGCTCACCAAATTGTCGTCGCGCAGAACAATGGCATGCAGCGGGTTGCCGGGCGCAAAGCCGGGTTTTTCGCCGAAGAACCGGCTGCCTGCGGAGGTGGCCAGATACCATGCCTCGCTGACGGTCAGGAAGGGCGTCTTCCAGTTGTCCATCACGCAGCGGGCCTTGGATGCACGGATAGTATCGGCGGTGACATCGAACATAGAAATCTTATCACCGCCTGCAATATCGCTGCCCAGTGCCACGCGAACGCCTTCGTTCAGCATGACACGGACGGGTGCATAACCAGAAGTCAGATTCTCATTGGAGGACGCGCAGTGGGCAACCAGCACACCTGCGTCCTTGAGGGCCTTGCGCTCCCGCTCATCGGACCAGACGCAGTGCGCCATCACAGTACGGTCATTCCACATCCCATACTTGGCGTAGGCTTCCCAATACTGAGAACATTCGGGATGCAGCTCGGAAACCCACGCGATTTCGCCGGTATTCTCGGACAGGTGGGACTGAATGGGCAGGTTCTGCTCCCTGGCAATCCGGCCCAGGCGCTCCATCAGCTCGTCGGTGCAGGAAGGCACGAATCGAGGGGTCAGGATGGGCTTGATATGTTCAAAATGGCACTGCTCCAGCCAGCGGAGGGTTTCCTCCACCGATTCCTCTGTGGTCTCCTCCAGGTTCACACCGCCGTTGCGGTCCATGTTGACCTTACCGACATAGCCGGTCACACCGGCCTTTTCCAACTCTTCCATCAGGATGATGGTGGCCTCTCTGTGCAGAGAAGAAAACATACACACTCTTGTGGTGCCGTTGGCCACCAGCTCAGCGGCCAGCTTGCGGTAAGTTTCCCGGGCAAAGTCATTGTCCCGAAACGCGGCTTCTGTGGGGAAGGTATACGTATTGAGCCACTGGATGAGGGGCAGATCCATGCCCATCCCCACCATGGGGTACTGCGGGGCATGCAGATGCATATCCGCAAAAGACTGGACAATCAGTTCCTCGCCATAGTCCTCTACGGGCTGCCCCCGGTACTGTTCCGGCAGTGTCTCATAGACGCCCCGGATGATTCCGTCCTCTGCCACCAGGTAGCCGTGCTCGGTCACATCCAGCTTACCCAACTCCGGGGCAGAAATAATATTGCCTTTGATAATGGTTGTATTCATGGAGTTCCTCTCCTTCTGTTGTCAGGACCTGCTGAACGGTCAGAAAAATGTCAGGTTCTGCATGGGAGAATATGCGGAGCGGTCAATCCACATACCTGTCTGTCAGGCAGGCTGCTGGGGATAAACGCCACTGTTTTCCCTATAAATGCGTATCAGTTAGGGGACCCAATTTGCTGGGCCCCCTAAGTATCTCTGTCTGATGATTATTCCTGAGGCATTTCTTTGCCCAGTCGCTTGTACATGGTCTTTTTCACGGCGCGATGGATGTTCTGATAGCCGGTGCAGCGGCACAGATGGCCGGACAGCAGCTTGCGGATTTCATCATCGGAATATTCCTTTCCGCTTTCCAGCAGCTCCACAGAGCTCATGATAAAGCCGGGTGTACAGAAGCCGCACTGGATGGCTGCTTCGTCCACGAACGCCTGCTGAATATCGGACAGCTCGCCGTTGGGGCCCATAAGACCTTCCAACGTACGGATTTCCTTGCCCTCGGCCCAAACGGCCAGATAAATGCAGGAGTTAAAGGTCTCGCCGTCAATGATGACGGTACATGCGCCGCATTCACCGACTTCGCAGCCTTTCTTGACGGAGTGCATGTGGTAATCATCACGCAGCATATCCGTCAGGGACGCGCGAACATCCACGGTCTTTTCCACTTTTCTCCCGTTCAGAGTAAAGTGAACCGTTTTGTACTGCATCTTATGTTCTTCCATTACAGTTCACCTCCACACAGCTGAGCCGATTTGATGAAGGCACGTCTGGTGCTCTCCAATGCAATGTGAATACGGAAGTCCTTGGCTGCACGCCAGGAATCACGGGGATTGATGTCCTCCTTGACGGCCTGGGCCACCTTTTCCACCAGCTCCATGGTCAGGGGCTGACCGGCGGCGACCTTTTCCGCGGTCACAGCGCGCAGCGGAATGGGACCGGCAACGCCGAAGGCAATTCTCGCACGCTCCACGGTCTTTTTATCGGCAGACAGCTTCACGTTGACGGAAGTACCCAGAGTTGCAATGTCCATGGCGTTGCGCATGGCGTACTTGATATAGTGACCCTTCATGCCCTCGTAGCTTTCCTTGGGAATGAGGATACCGGTCTGAATTTCGCCTTC
>RCNI01001986.1_pt1 | contig 10377 bp, 9 predicted proteins | sample 2041151 | NCBI WGS metagenome assembly RCNI01 (sample SAMN09708214, study PRJNA481090) | feces metagenome | isolation source: feces | place: Antarctica: Albino Rookery
CTCTTGTTACCGATTTTGCTGTATTCTTGTTACCATTTTTGTTGTACTTCCGTTACCGATTTTGCTGCATTTCTCGATTCTGTTTACAACAAATTCCGTAATGTATCAATCACATGTTTTTTCATTTATACAAACCCTTCCTCTCTGCTAAATAAGTATGTGGCTCAATTTTCCAGTCAGAAACATCAAATAGTGCTATTGGATTTTGTATAATATCTGGTGTGTATCCCTCCTCATTTATTCTAGTATAATCCACAAGATAAAGATAATATGCAGGTCCTCTTAACTTTGCAGCCTCTATTTCATTAGTCGACCAATAGAAATGTGGTTCACCAATATAAGTCTTTACTTCAATATATCTCTTAACAAAAGATTCCTCATTTTCGAGAGATTGTATATCATAGCCAGCAGCCACATCCAATATTGAAATCTGCTTAATATATTTTAACTGGTCTTTAGAAAAAGGACAGCGAGCCATTTCAAAGCTAAGCACAAATTTCTCTCCTTCCTCCCCTATAATTCTCTCCTTTTCAATCTGTTCCATTAATTTTTCCTGTGTAAGTTTTTGCTTCTTTTTGATAGCCACAACAAACTGACTCTCAAAATCTGATTTTATTAGAAAATAGTCTTGACACGGGATTAATGCATCCAAAGATATGAGCATATTTCGGAACACAGCACAATCTAATTTAAAGGCAGAACGAGGAATCTGATAAAGATCCTTTGTTTCATTAAATATTAATTTACTACAGTTAATTAATTCATTGTCGATCAGATAAGAAATACAAACACGACATATTTCACTTATAGAAGTCTGAATATCTGAGATATCAAAAGTAATACCGACAGCAGTTGCAATGTTTCCGTTAACAGCTATAAGATTAAGCTCTCTAAAAGCTAAGATACCACATTTAATATTGAGTTCAATTCCGTTTATAAATGAACATGATGAAATAAATGACGGTAAATCAACGTCACCTTTTTGCAACAACTTTCTAGCGAGAAGCAGAATCCCCTCTCTATTACCAATTGAACTATAACTTCGGAGTTCTTTGTACATAATCTCTAATTATTGCCTTTATATCTTCATTACCTCCATCTTGCAGTGCATTGTCAAATAATGGTATAGGCATACTTTCCATTATTTCATTTAATCTTTGTTCTTTAAATGATAGACGTTCATCAATGGTCTCATCTATCGAATCTTCAGAAATTAAATAATAGTAATGTGTCTCAATATCTGGTGCTAAACCATAGCGATGAATACGATCCTTTGACTGAATAAAATGTGCAGCATTAAAAGTTCTTTCCAAATAAATGGCATTATGACATTTTTTATGAAGAGATATTGATTCCGCTACAGCAAAAGGATTTGCAATTATTACATGAAATGACGAATTATCACTATTAAATTCTTTTACAATCCTTTCTCGAGTTTGTAGTTCGGATTCATTAACACTATCTTCTGTTTCTATAGGCGTTGCCCCATATAATTTTCTGACAGCAATACCAATAGACTCAAAATACTCTGCCAGTGCATCTATATTTTTAATAAATGTAGCCCATATAACAACTTTTCCACCTTCTGAAAGAATATTTTTTGTAATCTCCGATGCTTTTTTAAACTTCTCAGGTATTTCAGATTTTACAAAAGACAAAATATTCTGAATAAATATTTTATCCTCCTCTGTTTCTGATACACCATTACAAGTCTCATCCAGACTATCTTCTAAAGTATTAAACAACAATTCTGGATTTGTAGCAACTTGCATAAGACGAATCAATTTTGCCTGTCTTATTTTGTTTATGAATACAGAATCCTTCCCATCCTGCAACGCCTGAATTACTCGCTTCTCAATCACATCATAAATCGCTCTCTGAGAGTCGGACATTTTTACAGAAATATGATGGGAAAACGCTTGAGGAATTTTCAAATCACTTTTTTTAATTCTAATAAAAAACGGTGAAATTTTTTCTATCAAATCATCAACTCTAGAATCACTCGCACTATGGGTCATATTTTCCAATTGACCAACATTATAAGATAGAATATCTTTATTAGGCCATATAAAATGAAACAGATTGTAAAGGTCCTCGTAACCATTGGGAGCTGGAGTTCCTGTTAAAACAATTCTTGCTTTAGCATACTGGGCCAACTCAAGTGTAGATGCTGCTGTTATGGCTCCTTGTGAATTTTTTATCTTATGAGCCTCATCCAAAACAACCATCACTCGATTATTTGCCAAGAAATATATTAAATCTTCTTTTAAAGAAACAACTGATTGATATGATATTACAGTAATCTCAGACAGATCTAATCCATGTAAATATAGCCTCTTCTTTTCTTTATCTTCAGAGCCAACCAAACGCTTTATAGAAGGCTTTTGTCCAAAACATTCCTGATATTCAGACTCCCAAGGTCCAAAAGAACTTAACGGTCCCACAATCAATAAACGATCTACATGTTTGGGATCTTCTATTGGCAGATGTTTCAGATAACAATACGCCCCATACACAACACTTGTTTTACCAGCACCTGGTACAGAAAAATTACAAGAGTTTTGTGCAAAAGCCATATGATATGCAGACAACAGCTGTAATGGATACAAGCGTCTTGCCTTCATATTTTTCTGGAGAATATCCTTAAAAATTTGAAACTCTGAAACGATTGGCTTATTATCTCTAATATCTCTTGCTTTTCTTGAGAAATTTAGAAATTTCTGCTCTTCATTTTCATATTCTTGAATTTCTTTTAAAACATTTGAATCATATGCAAGGCTGCATTTTGCGTACTCTGCTAATATCTTCACATCTTCCATTAGTGAATTAATATCTGATTCAATTTGAATCTGAATATAATCACTATCGCAGATAAAGGATAAATTCCGCCTAAGATACATCATTGCGAAACGATTTGATTTAATCTTATCGATATCACCTTTGAGTATCAGGGCTGTATCAGTACAAGAAATCTCTATAATGTCACTCATTTGAGTCATTCAAATATGCTTTTAATTCAGTTGCCTTCTTTATAAGTTTATTTAAAGATTCTAAAATAGTTGTAGAATTGTCTGAAAAGCCAGATGATTCTTTATCTATCGAATCCAATGCACCTTGAGCCTTTGAAATCAAAATTACAGGCACATTGGCACTCAATTGGCTATCGATCTCATCTTGAGCCTTTTTAAAACTGGCTGTCAATTCGGATGTCACTTTCTTTCTCCACTCATCGTCTCGAGCTTTCAAACATGGTGTAATATCAGCACCAGTCGCATTTCTCAGATAATCCTCAACAGGTTTTTCTGCATACTGATTAATAGTATCATTATGCTCCTTCAAGAAATTTTTCCATCTTGATCTGGAACCAAAAATACTATTACTAGACTTTGTTGGCTTTCTAAAAAGATCTCTTATGTCATTCTGTGGTAAATTCAATCTAATGTAGTCAAAAGCAACTCCCAATAAATCATTTAAATCCTGAGCATTATAATCCCACATGGTAGAAACGCCTGCTTTGTATTGCTTTAATGCAATATTCAATTTCTGGAAAGAATCCTCATGCCCTTCTGCCATAGTATAAATACCTTCGTATTCATAAAATGCCAAATACTGATCCATCAAATCTAATATCTCTAAATTTAAATCAACATCTTTTTTCGAGATACCCATAAAATCAGCAATTTCATCACGAGTAAATGTAGCATCCTCGAGATCCTTGCACTTTAAATATTTTTCAATCGGATTATAATCAACTTTCTCATCTTCTCCCATTTGGAACGAAGTCTCTAGCTGAAGGATTTCCTTTTTTCCTGCATTTTCAGGTAGAATAACCGCTTTAAAATATGAAGAACGGTCTTTTTCTTCCTGTGCAGATGACGGGGCATGCCGAATCTTATTCATCAACGAAGCCCTTCGGTTTCCATCAATGATAACTCCGTCTGAAGTAACGATACCGAATTTTATCTGACCTATTGACTTCAAGCTTTGCAATGTCGCTTTATTTGCATCTTTTTTAGAATTCCATAAGAATTTTTCAATTATTCTGGCATCGTTATCATCTTCTGGATTCAACGTATGGCTTTGCTTCTCAAATGACTTTACAACACTACCTATGCGTCCATTATATTGATTATATATTAGTGAATCTAATGGAATTTCCCAGACATCGAATGGTTGTAATTTTCCTCTATACAACAATTGGAAACCTGTTGCAAAAGGATGTCCTTCTTGTATATGTTTTAAGCTTTCTTTACGGTCCTTAAGTTTCATAATGTTATTATTTTATAATTTGTTTTATCAAATCGATATTTTTTAAATTCAAGCAATAATCAGAATAATCCCAAATATCTTTTAAATCGGATTGTCTACCGATCCATCCAGCACCATCAAGAATCACAATCTGTTTTGCGCCAATATCACTATGCTTAATAAAATCACGAACATCTTTTACAGAACGTTTAAAATCTGATTGTACCTTTGAAGTTGTGACATTAAAACTGTACTTAATATAGAAAACAATTGACCCCTCTCCATGTTTAGTAACTGTATAATTTACTTGAATATCACGAGTTTTATTACCAACTGGATCAATATTAACTGCTCTAGTCAAACTAAAAACATTAGATGAACAAATCTCCTTGAGAATAGATTCAACTTTCTGAGCATTGATTGCAGCTATATCAGCATTATATTGAGTATCAAAATCTTTTTTTACTAAAAAATCAAGAAAATCATAATTATTTAAACGTTGCATAACATTATTATTAATCATGAAGTTATCTAACTTCGATTTAGGAATATTCTGATTTATTTCTTGATTTTCTATATTCCCTAAAAACAGGTCGCAAACTTTATCCAACATATTTTCATCAGAAAGTATATATTTTCGAGTTTGCGCAAGACTCCACTCTGTACTAAACGTCATTCCTGACTGTAAACGAAACATAGAAATGACTCTTTTAAAGAGTTCTTTACTTATTCCTAAGACCACCAAAAGGTTATCCAATGAATCAGTTGTATCAATAATATATTCTTTCAACCCCGGCCGAGAATTGATATTTTTCATTTTCTCCACTAAATGTTGGATCTTTTCTTTTCTCAATTGTTTATATTTTTCATCAACTTCATTATTGATAAAAAACATTGTCATGGAAGAGAGAAAATCGTCGTATGGCATCTTTTTCATATCTGATCTTTTATAATTGCACTTATAAGCCTATTTGATAAAACCTGAATTACTGGCACACATACAGAGTTTCCCAATAAATCGAACGCAATTTTTTTACCCTGCTTTCTATTCTTCAAGTAATCAAGATCATATCCTACATAACCAAAAAGTCTCAAACCCTCATCAATTGTTAAATGTCTTATTCCTTCACCATCAACAATTCCCACTTTCTCCATATCCATCGCAACCAAGGTAGGAGCGACCCCATAAGGTGAAAGAAATTGAGAATACTCGAAACTCAGCTTACCACTAACAATATTATAACCTTTAGGTTTGCTTATATCTGGCTCTCTTCTATATCCAACATTATCGCCATCTTGTATTTTCACCTTTTTCTTCGGATATTCATATACAAGATAGCCTTTAGTAACCAGATCTGACAACATATCTGACAACTCTGGATCTGGATAAAACGTCTCAATTTGCTTCTGCGTCAAAGGCATTCCATCCATCCAATCTATACCAATAATATTTGCCCACTTTTTCTTTCTCCTTTCTTTAACTAAAAGATCAAGAAATTCTTTTTGTTTTGAAGAAACCTTACCCTTCAGAGCAATATCCCAACTATGTATGTTTCTAGATCCTCCTCTTTTATCCTTTATGCTTTTTCCCTCCAACTGATCCGGTTTAAATGACCTAAGCAATTTTTTTGCAAAAGAGCCACCATCAACGGGTAAACCATGCTCCATAACATCAGCGACCATTGCCCTAGAATGTGGAAGATTATCAACATTAACGACTCCTAAGTTGCTATCAATACCAACAATATATACCCTCTTTCTAGACTGGGCCACACCAAAATCAGCCGAATCTAAGACAAGAGTTTTTACATTGTAACCTAATATCTCCAATTTTTTTATAATAGTAGACAAGGTCCTACCATAAATACTTCCCTCTTCTACACCACCATGTTTAACCAATCCCTCAACATTTTCCAATAAAAAGCCCTTAGGTTTATGTCCCTGTTCAGTAAATTCCTTGATAATTCGTTCTATTTCAAAAAACAAAGTCCCTCTTGTATCCATAAACCCAAGGCCTTTTCCAGCAGAGCTAAATGGCTGACATGGGAATCCTCCTAGAATGACATCAATACCTTGTGGTATCAAGTCTGCCGAAACATTATAAATATCGTAATCAACTTTTTCATTTGGATATCTATGCTGCAATGCTTCAATCGCAGCCGGTTTTATTTCAGCCGTCAACAAACAATTCGTTTCAATATTAAGTTCTTTGGCAGCTTGTTCAAAGCCAATTCTTATTCCACTTAATCCTGAAAAAAGATCAATAAAATTCATATATTGTTTTAATCAATTCGTTTAAATATTGTGTCCATATGCCATTGTAAATATTGGGGATCTGGTTTTACAATTATATCGTTAATCTGTAGTTTACAACCTTCGTATCTGCCAAAATACTGAGAATATCCCCCTTCAAATTTATGTGATTTCAATGTTTCTGACACATAAATTTTATAATCGGCATCAAACCCTATTAGTCCTTCAGTAAAAGCTTTGGCTGCTGTAATATTTAAATAGATCCCGTTATTAGGATCTAATTCACAATCCTCATCAATATCATGCTTTATATGACATCCAACAAGTAAGTCTAATATCTTAAGGCCGGATATTGCACATCTTTCGTTATAATTGTTTTTAATTATATTTTGAAATTTTATATGTAAATATCTTTCAATAAAATATCCCAATTTGTTAAAAAGGTACAAGGATCTAACTCGTTTAAGGAAGCCGTTTCGATAATATGCTTTCTACTATAAATTGCTGCTTTTTTTAACTTTAATAAATCCATTGAGAATTCGTTCCAATAGGGCATACATTTTTTTATACCTGCAGGTAGCCCTACAATTCCCCTCTTCTGTAACTTAGGATCACACGATGCGTAATTGGACAAACGCATTGAGACAGAATCTGGAGTACGATCAAGGAATTGTGCCAATTTTCTAATATCTGGATTATTTCCGCTGATACTTCCAAATGGTATCCTAAAATATAAATCAAGAGCCAAAATGAACTCATCTCTTGTCCAAAGCCTACGAGGATTTCTATTATTTTGCAATGGCATATATATCGATTTTATAACCTTAGATTTACAAATATACTTATAAATATTATTAAAGGTTTCATGACTTCTCATGAAACAACATTAAAGATATATTAAAAGTACAACTCTATAAGAAATCTGGTCTGCACCATTATTGCAAGCCTAAGATAAACTTCCGTTGTTTTTATATTTTTCTATTGGATTAAATTACTCTGAACCTCAAGTGTTCTATCAGCGAACCATAAATTTTATAGAAGGAACTAACTTCGATGTTCTGGACTATTCCCACGTTGATCGTAGAAAGCAAGTAATCAAAATAAGCCATATCCAAAATAGCAGATTTCGTTGCATCAACACTCTTTTCGTAACCGCTGACAAGTCTGGCCTGAATCTCCTTCTTGAAGTTTTCTACTGCGTCCGTATACCAGAGGGTTCCGCAGGAACTGAAGTGAATGATCTTGTCTTCCAGGAACTCTTTATTCTCATGAGAGAGACGTGCCAGATCGGCGAACGTCATATCGCCATCTTGCAGACAGATAGCCTGAGACCTACCGTGGAATGCAAAGTAAATGATGTCGTATTGCTTGAATTGCGCTTTGTGTGTAGCGAAATAATGGATGTAGTATTCGAGATCCTGCTTAGTCAGAATTCGTCTATAGATGATGTCACAATCATAAAAATCTTTGAGACAATTCAGTATAGTTGATGTATTCAAGTTGAATCGTCCATCTTTAGATTGATCAGCGTTATAGAGCCATTCTCCTTCGAAGCAAATGATATTATGCAATGCCTTTGTTTTCATAGTGTTATACAAGTAACATTAAACTATCAACATTTACTCTTCTTCCTCAAGATAGCCTAAATCTTGTATAGCTGTATCTAATTGATCTCGTCCTTCAACAATTTTTCCTGTATATTTTTGTATCAAGTCACATAATGATTGAGATCTTAACTTATAATAAGTTTCGAAGTCATCTTTTCTAAAAGATTCTACATCAACTAGATGCGAAGATACAAATCGATTTAATTCACTCGATTGGATTCCCATCTTCTTCTCTATCCTTGCGGAATATATACTTGGTGCGACTCCCCCTATGGAACGATTACTTCGAGCATAAATTGGAGTCTTGTTAATCACCGAATTCCATAAACCCTTATCAATATTCTCAGAAATACAATAAGACTGTGGGAAGATATGATGTATATCTGTTGACTCATCAACATATGTCGCAAAATCCATTTTACCACCTGTTATAAAATCCACTGCTCCATTCTTCAGGATTAAGGCCATAACGCCTTTATAAGCAGCACTATTTCGTGTGTATAGATGCTGAAGCCTAGAGTAATTGAATGCAGAACGAACAATCGTATCCGGCTTATCATTTTCGTCATTTATCCAATTTATCATTCCTACAACATCAGTCACGTATCTGGTTTCATTAGCACCACCATATAGTTCCCCAAACACGCCACACCAATACCACTGCTCTAATTTATGATTATTTGCAGCACCAAACCACAAATTTCTATCAATTGCAAACAAGACACTCAGCGGAATCAACTGTGAGGTATAAGGAAGATCAACACTTGTATAAATACACTGCTGCTTGATAAATTTCAATGCTTCCTTGATTCCATCAATAAGAACATTACGATACTTTTTGTAGTCATCCAACTTTAGACTAAGCACATCCCTTTTCTTGCAACTAATACTTCCTCTTTGCTTATTCTTAAATTTATAATAATTGACAAGAAGAGTCATTGCCGTCAAAAAATCTACTCCTGTAAATGCAGGCTGATTATTTTTAAATTTCACGAGATTATCATCTTTCAACTGATCCCAAATCAATTCCCAATCTTTTCTAAGCTCAAAATTATCAGCTGCAAAAGTAGCTGTAACCAACTCAAAAACTGTTAATGAGACACCTCCCTGATTTACATTTTCGAATACCTGACAAACAGCTTCTTTAGGTACATTATTGCCGAGAATTATCAACGGAATACGGTATGACGTTACCACATTTATAATTTTTGAGAAGAAATCCGACCACCTTTGAGTTACTTCTGATGTAAAATTATGATGCTTTAAATAGCCTAATTGCCATGCCATGGTTTTAGAGCTATCAAAAATAATATTCAGTGGAAAACACTCATTCTCATATTCCTTTTCAAGCGTTGACAAATCCAACACAATATCACGGCCTATATTTTCTGTCAAAATTTTTGACTCCGGAACAGATATGATAGCATCTACACGATCAGTTATGGTGTCAAGACATTTTGGAATATTCAAATAGTAGAAACGCTCGATTTTCTTCTTCTTTTCATCACATGTTTTAACAATATTCTGACTATAAAGAGAGAGATACAGTGATGTCGTTCTCTGCTGACCATCAAGGACAAGATATAGTGGATTAACCTCCTGTTTTGATTTTGCGACTCCTTCAAACAACCTATATTTAAAATGCGAATCACTTCCTTGATAACTTAAAAACATCGCAGCACCTATAGGATAATCATTCGTGATACTTGCAATTAAAGACTTTATTCGATTATCATCCCACACCCAACCACGCTGGAAATCAGGAAGCTGAGTTTCTCCTTTATCAATACTTTCTAGAATCTCTTTTAAAGACTCACCATTAGTTCCTGTCATAATTATGAAAATAAAAATTAATAACTAGATCGATTCCACACTTACAATACGAGTCATTTAATAATATTTCAAGTTCTTCTCAACCTTGCTAAAAACCTTGCTAAATTACGATTTTCTACCCAGATTGACAATTTTTCCTGATGTACATCTAACGATTCATCGGAAATTCAATTTTAAATGATACGATTTATGAAATTGTCTCCTATTGCAATTCATCGCAACCAAAACTAGCAAAAAGAAAGATTCTTCCTGCAAGATTCTGCCCATTTTGGCTAACTTTGCTCTGATAAGAAATCATTATGGCAATGAAGAAACTGATCTATATCAATGCTTGCATGCGCGAGGAATCCCGCACTCAGAGGATCGCCGCTCCGATCATGAAGGAGTTGGCCAGTCGCTACGAAGTCGAGACCATCCATCTGGACAAATCTGATTT
>RCNI01001987.1_pt1 | contig 10376 bp, 8 predicted proteins | sample 2041151 | NCBI WGS metagenome assembly RCNI01 (sample SAMN09708214, study PRJNA481090) | feces metagenome | isolation source: feces | place: Antarctica: Albino Rookery
ATTTATAATATTAAATATTTATTGTGTTGGGTATTTATAACGTTATATATTTATAGAGTTAGATATTTATAGAACAATATATTTATCATATTACATACTGGGTTATATTATAGATTAAAGAAATAGTGGGTATTATTCACTAGGGATTTCTTTTATAAGAGTTACCTGATTACCTTTTTCGTTGTATTCTATTTTTGAAAAATACATTTTAGTAATAAATATACCCCTGCCGTGTAGTTTCAGCAGATGTTCTGTATCAGTAGGGTCAGGCATTTTTGTAGTGTCAAAACCGTTGCCTTGGTCTGTTATAGTAACAGTAAGCACTTTCTCACATAAATCAATATTTATATGGGTTGTTCTTTTAGATAAAACAGGGTCGCTAAGACGTTGATTTAAAAGTTCGTAATAAGTGCCTTCTTCTGTAGCTTTAAATTTTTCATCTGCTGTAATAGCCAGGTTGCCATGCTCTATAGAGTTAGTAAGCATTTCAGATATACCAACACGCAGTTTTTCCAGCTCAAAAAATTTGAAAAATAATACGAAATCTGCCGTCATGGCATAAACTATTCTATCAATATTAAAAAAATCATTGGAAATTGTATATTCCTTATGGAAATCATACGGCATAAGGGAAGGGTAGTAATTAGTTAGAAGAATACCATGGAAAATTATATCTACAAGCAAACGTAAATGGGTGCTTGTAAAATTTTCTTTAAGACAGTATACGTGATTTAAAGGCTTATCATTAGTAATCAAGCATACTCTACCGCTGGCACTATAAGCGTCTATAATCTCTTTCTTGTCTGTAATCATAACTATATATGGTTCATTACCAACTTCTTCAGGAGAATTAATAGGTTGTAAGACTATCTTTTCTTCATCACAGAAATTTTTAATGCTTTCCAAATAAGAGTTGTTTTTAAGATTGATAAGTATTCTTTTCATAACCCTATTACTCTACCACACTCGTCAAAAAAAGCAATAAGAAAATGTATATGTAATCAAAATATATAAAAAAGAAATTAATAAAATTTATTAAATTCCTTATTATTACTTACTTTTTTAATGTCATTTTATTATGTAACAAAAAGCTACAACTTGTTCTATTTTTTTACTTATTATATCAACTGTTATTAATAGTAAATAATATTTACATATACTTGTTTTTAATATATACTGTCAGGCTGTGGGGTAAATATATGAATATATGTATTGAGTGTAGAAGATTAATCAAATTGTGGTTTTTATTTGCACTTGTAGTTTATGTTATTGTTTTTGGTTATAATATACCGCCTGCATTAATATTTTTGCTTGCTTCTATTGCTTTATTTTCTTCCCTTGGGTTCTGGGGTGTTTTAATAGAAGTTTTTACCATATTTATTCCTGTAGTTATTTTATATTTTTTTACAAATAACTTGTTTCTTATATACCTTATTCCTGTTACTAATATATTACTTTTTATGTCATATAGATCAGGCAGGATTATGGCAGCTGTTATCAGCTATATATATATTCTTTTTTGGTGCTATTTATCAGTTCCTGCAGAATTTACATTACTTAATTACATAGTGATAGCTTTTTCTATTATTAATATGCTTATACATTTAAAAGGCCTTTTTATTCATCACTTTCAGGCTTTATCATGGTCATTTATTGTAGAAGAAAAAGATAGAGCTGCAGATAATATATTATCATCACTTAAAGAAGGGCTTTATGAAAGTAAAGGCAGTATTGAATATAGTAATATAAAAGATGCTGATAATAATATTGTCCTATACGTTCATACTTTATATTCTGCAATTAATATTAAATATTTAAAAGAATTATATAAAAATCTACCTAGTGGCAGTGGGAAAAGGGCATTTATCATATATTCAGGCGTATTTTTCCCTGAAATGGCTTATATTCCCCTATGGATATTATTATCATTAAAAGGGTATACTGTAATGGGGCGGACATATTATATTTATTCTATGGCTGAAATTAAATTTGCTAATATATATTTTGCAGCAGAAAAAGATATGTTAAATATAATAAAAACAGGTATTTCTGATGCAGCAGACGGGTTTAAATCTGCTATGCCCTTATATTTCCATATGCTTATTATTTCTTTTGTATCTTATTGTGTGCAGATAATTAAAAATATAATAAAGGGCAGGTCATCAAAATAAATCACTTATAAATATGGGGTATTATATAAGAATAATTTTTTGTAATTCAAGCTGTCATATATGGTCTATTTTTAAGATAAAAGCTGTTATATAAAAAAATTATGTTTTTAAATTATAACAAGCAGAATAATATTTCCTAAATAAGATTATTATATATCCAGCATACAGTTTAAGATAAAATATATATGCAGAAATAACATGTATATTTTAAAATTATATATTATTTTTTATGTTCGTATTCGCCGCAGTAAAATTCGTTTGTGTTAAATTCATCAGTAGAGAAGACGCAGTTTTTATCTTTAAATTTCATTGTTATTTTATCCCCTGGAGATACTAGTATATTATCTTTTAGAAAGGTAATATCTGCTGTAACGTATCCATATTCATGGTGAAAAAATTTAATTTCTTTTTTAAATGTGGTCTTATTATTATTTGATGTATATTTGGCTTCTAAATCAAATCTAAAATTAGTTTCGTTACCAGGCATATCAACGCGTATTAATATATCCTGATTAGGACAGTTAGTATTATTTGTATTATAACATTTTTCGTTTTTATAGATTATACCGTGCAGTGTCATATTATCCCAGCTTGTATGATTATTTTGTATTTTAACACTAACACCATTTTCAAAAAGCAGTTCATAGTAATAAGAGTTAAATAAATTACCATCAAAATTTGCTGTTTCTTTTAAACGTGTTACATTATCAATTATAACACTTCCAGGCACTGTGGATACAGCCTTTTTTAAGCAGTATTTATTATAAATTATATCTGAAAATTTTGTAATATTATCACTATTTGAAGGAGTTTTAATTGTGTTATATTCTCTAAAACCTTCCATACCAGTGCAAGTTCCGTTTTCATGAATAAACTGTGTGCCGTTATCTAAAAAAAGTTGTGGAATAAGGGGAACAATAGTCATATTATATATAAGATTAGCTTTATTTATAGCATTTACTAATTCTTTTGCTATTTTTTCATTTTCTTTATAAGCTCTAAATACTGCATGGTTAGTGTAGCCTTTATATTTTGTATTATACCCAAAATAACCGCCATTTGTATTGTCAGATGTATCTTCCTGAATAGCACATGATACTAACATAATTGTAGTAACTATTAAAATAAATGTAATAATATTTCTAATATTTATCATCTAAAGACTGCTCCAGTATTTTTAATCGTTGTGCAGATAAATCATCAGGAAGCCCCATTGCCCTAAGTGCATTTAATTTAATACGTTCGTTTTTAACAAGATTTAAAGTCCACGTATTTTTAGAATCAATCTCTGTAGCTTTATCTACTAGCTCTATGGCATATTTAGGGTCTGTATCTGCAATATAGCCTGCTGCATACCTGTAAGCATAGCTTTTTACCTGTTCACTGCTTGATGAATTTTTTGCAATACTTAAAAGGTAAGAAATATTTTTAGTTTTATAAAACTTTGATAAAGATTTATAAGGTTGTGGAAGTTTATTTTCATTGTAATCGTTATGGCTTAAAAAATTAACTATATTAGTTTCTTCTTCGCACTTGCCTAAAGCAGCAAAAGCCCTGGCATCTTCTAAAAGTGAAAGACTTGTTTCCGGGTCTGCTGTAACAATTGCAATCGCCGTTCTTGACATATTGCAAAAACCAGCCATATCTCTAAATTTAGCAACGGCACGGTTATATGTATAAGAAGCCATACGTTCCCTGCCTTGAAGCTGATAGTTTACTGCTCTATTAACTAAAGTCATTCCTAAATTACTGTCTTTATTATCTACTTTGCCAGAACATGATAAAAACATCATACTAAGGGCAAGTAGTATAAATATTTTAATTTTTTTCATCATTTTAAAGGAACTTTCTCCGGTTTTTTCTCGTTACCTATGCTTATAGGCCATGTATTTTGAATTTTAAGTATAAGCTCGTTACCGCTTTCAACAATGGCCTGTATTTCATTTCTTAATTCGTCTAAATTCTCTGTTCCGTCAGCTGCATTTTGTGATGCACGTTCTAAGTTAGCAGCTACCTGATCAAGCCTTGCCACAATAGGTGCCACAATTTTCACCATATTTTGAACTTCGCTTACTATTTCATCAGCACCGATTGCAATAGGCTCAGAATGTTCATCAAATATTTCAAGAGAACGTTTAAGGGTAACACTTCCGCTTTCCACATTATGTGCCATACGAACAGCAGATTCGCTAAAACTTCTTAAATCATCTAAAAATCTTTGTATTTCGTTTTGAACTACTTCAGACCTTAAATAACCTAAAGAACCTTCTTTATTAGATATATCAGACCCTAAAGAACCAAGCCCCCGCATTAATTTATTAAAGTCGCCATCTTTATCTGCAAACCTTACTAAAATAGTATTAACACTGCCAACGATTTCCCTTAAATCTGCCACAACAGGTGTAACCTGTTCTATAATACCCTGCAGCCCTTGATCACGTTTTAAACTGAAAATAGAGCCGGTTTCAATATTAGGAGATTCGCTTTGCAGGTTAGTTTTAATATCAATAAAACTACTGCCTATAATATTTTGCAGGCTTAAAGAGAATACAGAATCCTGTTTTATCCATTTAACATATTTTGTAGGCACCCCTATCTGCATAATAACCCTGCCGTCATCCTGTAAATATAAATCACGCACACGAGCGATCTGGAAGCCTGCATATTTAACAGGCATCCCTTTTGCAAGGTTTTCACCTGTTTCAGTAAATACATCTATATATACCTTAGTTGTAAAAATATCACGACTAATACCAATAGCGAGAACTAATGTAATTATTATTACTACTGCTATAACAACAAATAATCCTACTTTTATTTCAAGGTTTTTAAAACGAGGGTCTGCCATGAGCTGTATGGTATCTCCTTAAATTCTATTTCTTTATACTCTGATAAGTATCTGTAATTTTCTACCACTGTTATTTGGAATGTGCTTTCTTCCAACTCTTTTATAAAGTTTATAAAAGGAGTATAGTCATCTGTCAATAACATTCTATGCGGCAGGAAAAAAAATATATGTTTTGGCTTTCTTATAGAAGCCCTTAAAAATTTCACTATTAAAAGTTCAAATTCGTTTAATTTTTTCGGTTTATAATACATTGCATGGGTTAAATTATATTTTTTTAACATATTATAAGCTATTTTTTCAGCCTCTTTTTTTCTTATATTTTCAAAATATTCCATAGGCAGCACAATATTTTCGCATATGGATAGGGTAGAAATAAGAGGTATATTGTATGATACCATACTAACGTTATTCCATATAGTTTTTTTCATTAAATCGCTTTGCATAGTATCTGCCATATAGTTTGCGTTTAATATTATAACATTTGTGCTTATCATATAAATATTTCCCCAAATATGATAATTATAATAAATGTAAAAAATATACCTAACATAGCATTAGTCATACCCTGTATAATAGCAGTTTGAGAGCTTTGCATATTTTGTGCTATATATATAGGTATAGATGCCGCAATAAAACCTATCAGAATAGTTTTAAATGAGAATGTAGCCACATCAGAAAAACTAATAGTGGATACTATCTGACTTAAAACATAATCAAGCGAAGTATTAGACTGGAAACTTAAAAGCACATACCCGCCTATAATTGCCAGTGTAGAAAAATATATGGATAATACAACCATAGAAACAACACTTGCAAGAACACGTGGATAATATAAATATATTACCGGGTCAATATTCATAGCTTCCAACGCTTTTATTTCTCTATTAAATTTCATCATACCAATATCAACAAGCAGTGTGGTAGATGTTCTAAGTATTATCAACAATCCGCTTATAAGCGGGCCTGTAATTCTTATAATTACAGTAGTAAGAATAGGCCCTATATTAGGTGCTGCATCAAGAGCAAAAAGGACTTTCGTAATAATACCAACTAAAGTCATACCTAACACTAAAGCTGTAATAGTCATTGTAACAATAAGCTCAAACCCTGAAAAATATATCTGCTTTAGGATCGCTAATTGAACAGCAGGGGAGTAAGAATATTTACTAAAAATCCCCTTTGATGATACCTGTAAGCAGAAAAGGCTGTGGCCTTTAAAAAACTTACCTACATCAATAACTATTGAACCTATTTTATATAATAATTTATACATACCCCTATAGTATACTTTTTTTTCTTTTATATCAATATATTTTATTAATTTTGTTGTTTTTTTTTCATTGGTTTATTTTTCTTAAATACAGGTATGAAAATTTGTCATAAAATGTAATAATAATTCTTGCTTATTGTGAGAATATGAGTATATTATAACAGCTTAAGAAATGTATATTTTATTATTATAAAATTATGTATAAAATTACTTTTTTATTTGACTAACAAAATATTAATAAGTAGAATACATTAAAATAAAACAATAATTTTTTTTGTGCTAAAAGTTGCATAAATTATGGAGGGACCATGTCTCGTAAAAAAACTATTATGGACGGCAATATGGCAGCTGCCCACGTGGCACATGCTGTCAATGAAGTAATAGCCATTTACCCTATTACTCCATCATCGGTTATGGGTGAAATATCTGATGAAAAAAGTGCCAAAGGTCAGGTAAATATTTGGGGAACAGTGCCGCACGTTGTGGAACTCCAGTCAGAAGGCGGTGCTTCAGGAACAGTTCATGGGTCATTAACAGCAGGTGCATTAACTACCACATTTACAGCATCTCAAGGTTTATTATTAATGATTCCAAATATGTATAAAATTGCAGGTGAGCTTACACCGACAGTATTTCACGTTAGTGCCCGTGCCTTAGCAGCACAAGGGCTTTCAATATTTGGCGACCATTCAGACGTTATGGCATGTCGTGCCTGCGGCTGGGCTATGCTTGCCTCTAACAATCCGCAAGAAGTAATGGATATGGCATTAATTTCGCAAGCTGCTACACTTAAAAGCCGTGTTCCGTTTTTACATTTTTTTGATGGATTTAGGACATCTCATGAATTATCAGTTGTGGAAGAATTAACTTTTGATGATATGCGTCATATGGTTGATGATAACCTTGTGAGAGAACATAGAAAAAGAAGTCTTACACCAGACCGTCCTTCTTTAAAAGGGACTTCTCAAAATCCTGATGTATATTTTCAGGGCAGAGAAACAGTTAATCAATATATAGATAATGTTGGCAGTATTTTGCAGGGTGAAATGGATAAGTTTGCTAAATTAACAGGCAGGCAGTATCATTTAGTGGAATACTACGGTGCAAAAGATGCTAAAAGTGTTATTGTGGCAATGGGTTCTGCATGTGATGTGGTGGAGGAAACTATTGACTATTTAAATAGTCAAGGTGAAAAATTAGGTGTTATTAAAATTCATCTGTATCAGCCTTTTCCTGTTCAGGCATTTGTGGATGCTGTTCCTGAAACTGTGGAAAACATTGCAGTGCTTGATAGAACAAAAGAGCCTGGTGCTGTTGGGGAACCTTTATATTTAGCAGTAAGAACTGCAGTAGGGGAAGCAATGGCAACAAAAACAACTCACTTTAAAAAATACCCTAGAATATTAGGCGGCAGGTTTGGGCTTGGTTCAAAAGATTTTACTCCTGCTATGGTGAAAGCTGTTTTTGAAAATGCATCAGCACAGGAACCGATTTTTGGCTTTACTGTAGGTATTGAAGATGATGTTACTCACAGGTCATTACCTATGGATAAAACATGGCTTATACCGTCATATACGTATGACTCAATGTTTTATGGCTTAGGGTCAGACGGAACAGTAGGTGCCAATAAAAACACTGCAAAAATTATATTTACAGAAACAGGTAAAAACTCACAGGCTTATTTTGTGTATGACTCTAAAAAAGCAGGTTCTATGACTACAAGCCACGTAAGGTTTGGAGATGACAAAATAAAAAGCTCTTATTTAATACAAGAAGCAGATTTTATAGGATGTCATAATTTCAGCTTTTTAGAAAGGTATGACCTGCTTTCGCCGTTAAAAAAAGGCGGTGTATTTTTATTAAACAGCCAATACGATGAAAAAGAAGTATGGGCTAAATTACCACCACTTGTTCAAAAAGAAATAAGAGAACGAGAAGCCAAAATGTTTGTGGTAGATGCAGTTAAAATCGCCCATGATTTAGGCTTAGGTTCAAGAATAAATGTTATATTACAGGCTGCCTTTTTTGCAATTTCTAATATTATTCCAAAAGATAAAGCACTTAATGCTATTAAAGCAGCTATTTCTAAAACTTATGGTAAATATGGCGAAGAAACTGTTGCAAAAAATAATTCTGCAGCTGATGCTGGTTTTGAGCAGATAAAAGAAGTTGATTATTCATCATTAAAAGACGGCGATTATTCTGCACAGTCATTAATTAACGGCTGTTTAACAGATAAACGGGCAGATGATTTTGTTAAAGAAATTACAAGTGTGCTTGTAGCAGGGGAAGGGGATAATATTAAAGTATCTCAAATGCCTGCTGACGGTTCATGGCCTGTAGGCACTGCAAGGTTTGAAAAACGTAATATTGCAGTAAATATTCCTGTGTGGGACCCTGAAGTATGTATTCAGTGCGGTATTTGTTCTTTTGTATGTCCACACTCTGCTATTCGTTTAAAATATTATGAAAAAGATGCCCTTGCAGATGCACCAAAAACATTTAAATATGCAGATGCAAAAGGTAAAGAATTTGCAGGCTATGCAGCTACAATTCAGGTGGCACCTGAAGACTGCACAGGTTGCAATGCCTGTGTTACAGACTGCCCTGCAATAAACAGACAAAACCCAGAGAAAAAAGCTATTAATATGCAGGAGCAGACACCATTAAGAGAGCAGGAAGTAGAAAATTTTGCTTTCTTTGAAACACTGCCTGAATTAAGTATTGAGAAATACAGCAAAAATAATATTAAAGGCAGCCAGTTAGCACCTCATATGTTTGAATTTTCAGGAGCCTGTGCAGGCTGTGGTGAAACACCTTATATTAAATTATTAACACAGCTTTTTGGTGATAGATTATTAATAGCTAATGCAACAGGATGTTCATCTATTTATGGTGGTAACCTGCCTACAACCCCATACTGCACACGTGCAGACGGGAAAGGCCCTGCATGGAGTAACTCATTATTTGAAGATAATGCAGAGTTTGGTTACGGTATGCGTTTAGCTGTTGATTATTTTAAAGGCAAAGCAGTATCTTATCTTAATAAATATAAATCAAAATTAGACAGCGGGCTTGCAGATGAAATTCTTACAAATACAGAAACTCATGATCAAGCAGAAATAGAAAAACAAAGAGAAAGAGTAAAATTATTAAAATCGTTAATAGAAAAATCAGATATTGCAGAAAAAGAAGATTTTATAAGCATAGCTGATTACTTAACACCAAAATCTGTGTGGATATTAGGTGGTGATGGCTGGGCTTATGATATAGGTTACGGCGGTTTAGACCATGTGCTTGCAAGTGGTGAAAATATTAACGTATTAGTTTTAGATACGGAAGTGTATTCAAATACAGGCGGGCAGGCATCTAAATCTACACCACTTGGTGCATCTGCAAAATTTGCGATAAGCGGTAAATTAAGAGAGAAAAAAGACCTTGCTATGCTTTCCATGACATACGGCAGTATATATGTGGCAAAAGTATCACTTTCTAATCCGGCACAATGTATAAAAGCGTTTGTGGAAGCAGAACGTTATAACGGGCCTTCTATAATTATTGCTTATTCTCATTGTATAGCACAAGGTATAGATATGACAAAAGGTTCTCAGGAACAGAAAAGAGCCATTGATTCAGGTTACTGGACATTAATGCGTTTTAATCCTGATTTAGTAGAAGAAGGCAAAAGCCCGTTAATAATAGACAGTAAAGAGCCTGGCAGTGATTTGGCTGACTTTATGGCAGGTGAAAACAGATTTCGTATAACTAAAAAAGCAAGTGCTGAAAAATACAACGAGTTAGTTGATTTAGCAAAATCAAAACTCAGCCGTAGAAATAAAGTTATGCGTATGATGGCTGAAAATTTAGTAGATAAAGAATCTTAAAAAACAATAAAACTTATTAAAATGGGGAGTTTAAAAACTCCCCATTTTTTTATAAATTTTTGTATGTTTTATAAAATTATATTATGATTTTTAAGTATTATTTATTATATATGATACAATTTTAAGAAAATAGAAGTTTAACATATTATTATATAATACCTGCATAAGTATTTATATATATATATTATTTATTATTAATATAA
>RCNI01001988.1_pt1 | contig 10368 bp, 5 predicted proteins | sample 2041151 | NCBI WGS metagenome assembly RCNI01 (sample SAMN09708214, study PRJNA481090) | feces metagenome | isolation source: feces | place: Antarctica: Albino Rookery
AAATCCGTTGACTCTGAATTTCTTTACAATAATCTAATTATCAATGATTTCAAAGAACTTTTTGAGATTTTAAGTGGACACTAATGATATTGAATGGAAAAACATGATGAGATATGCAGCAGCAATACTAATAATATTGTTCGTCTCTATTTTCTCAGCATACTATTATACCTTCAATGAAGAAGAGAAAACATTTGTAGTTTATTCAGACAAAGGTCAACGCAGCAATCTTATATTGCCTGACGGAACGAAAGTATGGCTTAATTCCGGTTCCCGACTTGAATATAACAATAACTATGGCGAAGAGGAACGTAGAATTAAACTTACAGGAGAAGCTTATTTTGAGGTATCAAAAGATAAGAGACATCGTTTTCTTGTAAATGCCGGGATAATGGATATAGAAGCCTTAGGAACAGCCTTCAATGTTCAAGCTTATCCTGATGAAGATGAAATAGTCACTACTTTGATAGAAGGTAAAATAAGGGTAAACACTCCTGATAAGGAAGTTAATCTAACCCCCAATCAACAGGTTAGTTATCTTAAGACAACAAACAGTACAACTATCAATAAAACAATAAAAGCGGAATTCGCCAATGCCTGGACAAGAGGAGAATTTTCATTAAACAAAACGAGTTTAGAAGATATTGTTAAGGAGTTAAGCCGTATGTATAATATAGAAATAAAGTTTAAATCTGATGAAATAAAGAAATTACATTTCACGGGTATAATAAAGAACAACAGCTTGATAAATGTACTCGAAATCATTAGCCTTACATCTCCTGTGACATTTGAAATAAAAACAGATTCTATAATATTAGATAAGAAAAAGTTAAACTAAAACTAAAAAATTATGAAAACCCTTAAAGAAGGACCTTAAATATACAAGAGGGTGTCAAATCACCCTCCTGTAAAATTTAAATCTAATAAAACCAATTGGATAAGTATGTAAAAACTTGCGACCTTTATATACTAATGTTCAATTGGATTTTGCAAAAGTACAACAAAGCTATACAAAAACACACATTAAAAGATGAGTAATTACAAACATTATTTATCACGATCTTGTTTGCTGAGCTTAATGCTTGCAACAAGCATCAATACATATTCACAGATTACACTTAATTTAAACTCAACTTCTGTAAAATCTGTGATAAATCAAATAGAAGCCTTATCGGATTATCGTTTTTTCTTTGAAGACAATCTGTCTGGATTGACTAAAAAAGTCGATATAAATGTACAAGACAAATCTATTAACTATGTTCTTGACGAAATTTGCAGCCAAGCCAATATTTCCTATACAATAAAGGGGAATAAACAGGTAGTCATACATGCAACCCAACCTGTAATATCTCAACAATCTGTAACAAAGACAATAAAAGGTGTAGTGCTCGATGATTCCGGCATGTCAATCATTGGCGCTAATGTTATGATAAAAGGTACAACTAATGGTACCATTACAGATATGGATGGTAAGTTTGTACTGAATGTACCAAAAGGAGCGGTTTTACACATTTCTTATATTGGATATTCTAATCAAGAAGTAAAGGTCGGAAACAATACAAATATTACAATTGCTTTAAAGGAAGATACAGAAACACTAGATGAAGTTGTAGTGGTAGGTTATGGAACTATGAAAAAAACAGATTTAACAGGTTCTGTAGCTACTATTAATTCAGATATTTTAGAAGATCGTCCTATTACAAATCTAGGATCCGGTTTACAAGGTGCAATTGCCAACTTAAATATATCTTCTGCAAATGGAGCCCCAGGTACTGGTGCCTCATTCAATATACGAGGAACCACTAATTTATCAGGTGGTGCTCCACTCATTTTAGTGGATGGGATAGAAATGGATCCTAATTTAATCAATCCTCAAGATGTAAAAGATGTAACCGTTTTGAAAGATGCTGCTTCTGCTTCTATTTATGGTGCACGAGCTGCTTTTGGAGTTATTTTAATTACTACGAAAACAGGATTTGTAACTAAAAAGCCACAAGTATCATTTAATGTCAATTATTCTATCAATACACCTACAGTACGACCAAAGTTCATGAATTCAATGGAGTATACTCAATGGATGAATGATGCAAATATGACAACTAATGGCAATCCCTACTTTGATGAAATAACAATGGAGCACGTCCGCGACTACTTCAATGACCCAATCAATAACTCACCCGTTTTCCATCATCCAAATGACGCAAACAACAAGTATCGTTATTGCGGAAATACAAATTGGTATAATGAATTAAATAAAAAGAGCTACCCAATACAACAATATAATATAAGCATACAAGGAGGCAGTGAATCTGCTAAATACATGACCTCTGCAGGTATATTTAAACAGGATGGTTTATCAAAATGGACAAATGAAGACTACAAACGAGCAAATGTTTTACAATATATAAACTATAAAGTTAATGATTTCTTACAAGTAGGCTTACGTGCAACAGCTGCTTTAGTTAGACAAAAAACCGGGCCACAAAACAAATATGGTGGTAAGTCTTTAAATGATATTCTTCCAGGAGACTCACGACCATTAATGCCCGTATACCATCCTGATGGTCACTTCTCTGGTTTTTGTGGAGATGGATATTTCACAAATAAAGCAGCATGGCTATCTCAAGGTGGATCTTCTGAAATTAAAATGAATCAACTATATACCACAGCTTTCGCAAAATTAAACCCATTAGAAGGATTGGAGGTAAACATAGACTATACATATAATTATTCAAACGGTGTATCCAAAAGCCATATTCGTGAATATGTCGATTATGACGCAAATGGACTTCCTGGATCTGTATACCCTCATACATCTCCAAATCAAGTCTCATATTCAAAAGATGAAACACAATATAAAGTATTTAACATATATGCATCTTACGATAAGAAATGGAATAACGTACATTCCTTCAAAAGCATGATCGGTTTTAATCAAGAAAACAAGATTTTTGTAGGTACTAATCTAAGTAGGAATAATCTGATTGCAAACGATATTCCTTTCCTATCTTTGGCAACCGGTAATCGCGAAACCAACGATTACAAAAACCAATGGACAATACGAGGTGCTTTCTTTAGATTATTCTATTCATATGCTGATAAATATTTACTTCAAGTAAATGGTCGTTATGACGGTTCATCTCGTTTCCCTAAAAACGATCGTTTTGCATTCTTCCCTACCTTCTCCTTGGGGTGGAGAGTTTCAGAAGAAAAGTTTTGGAAGCCATTAAAGAATATCATTGGGGACTTTAAGCTAAGAGGCTCTTATGGTACTCTAGGAAATCAAGCCATTTCTTCTTACTATCCATATATTCAATCTTACAATGTTGCAGAGGTTAAATATTTGTTTAACGGAGAAAAACAAATGGGTGTATACGCTCCCGGATTAATAAGTGATAGATTAACATGGGAAACTGTAAGACAATGGGACTTGGGATTTAATTTCTCAACGTTAAATAGTCGATTGGTTGGAGAATTCGACTATTATGTACGTACTACAGAGGACATGCTCACAAAATCAAAAACCTTACCTTCTATTTTAGGAACAAACGAACCTCAAATGAATGCTGCTAATTTACAGACCAAAGGATGGGAGTTGTCTTTAACTTGGAATGATGCCTTGGATAATGGGCTTAAATATAGCGCAACTTTATCTCTTTCTGATAACCAAACAGAAATTACTAAATATGACAACCCTACAAGGAACCTTTCTGATGGTTATTATGTAGGTAAGAAATTAGGAGAAATTTGGGGATTCAAGACTGAAGGACTATTTAAAACAGACGAAGAAGCTGAAGCTTGGAATCAATCAAAAGTTGTTGGTTACAAGCAGTATGCAGGTGACATCAAGTTTGCAGATTTAAATGGTGACCACGAAGTTTCAAAAGGTGATAACACTGTTGACAATCCTGGAGACCTTCGAATCATTGGAAATGATACTCCACGTTACAATTTCGGATTACGAGGAACTGCCTTTTATAAAGGATTCGACTTAACCCTATTCTTTCAAGGCACAATGAAACGTGACATTATCCCATCTTCTGCCTTTTATTTGTCCCATTACACATCAGAATGGAACGTTCCACAATCAATCAATTTTGATTATTGGAGGGAAGACAATAAAGATGCTTTCTTCCCAAGAGCTCGATTAAACGGGTCTGCAGTAAATGAACATCAGACACGCTTCTTGATGAATGGTGCATATATGCGTTGCAAACAATTGGCTGTTGGTTACACAATTCCAACTACAATTACAAAAAAAATAAAGCTTTCAAAAATAAGGCTCTACTTTAATGCTGATAATTTATTCGAATTTTCAAGTATGCCAAAATCGTTTGATCCCGAATTGGCTATTGTTAATGCTTATCCATTTATGCGAGCTTATTCATTTGGTGCCAATATAACATTCTAACAATATTTAATTACTGATAATAATGAGAAACATATTAATATATTCATTCGCTCTTTCGCTTGGCATTACAGCATGTAATGACAATTTTCTTGAAAAATATCCTGAGGATAAAATCAATGATTCTACTTACTGGAAGACAGAAGATGATTTAAAGAATTATGCCAATTCTTTTTATCCATATATAAACAACTTATATGCTTATCGGGAAGACAATAAATCTGATAATCAAGCCCATTATAATAAAAACGCATTTCTATGGAATGATTACACTGTCCCTACATCAGATCAAGAATGGTCTAAAAGCAGTTGGGAAAATATCAGAAATTGCAATTATTTTCTTACACACTGTAATACAGTAGTAGGACAAGAAAATGAAATTAATCGTTATAAAGGAGAGGTGTTGTTTTTTAAGGCTAAATTTTATTTTGATAAAGTTCTTCGTTTCGGAGACGTTCCATGGCTAACTCACGAACTAACAACATCTTCAGAAGAATTATATGCTCCACGCAATGATCGAGGAGTCGTTATAGATTCTATTTGCAACTGTCTCGATAAAGCAATCGCATGGCTGCCCGAAAATATAGAAAATAACAGATTAAACAGATACGCAGCATTAGTACTGAAATCTAGAATATGTTTATTTGAAGGTACATGGAGAAAGTCTCGAAATTTAGAAAATGCAGAAAGATACTTAAGGGAATCAGCTAAAGCATCCAAAGAAATCATAGATAGTGGAAAATATGATATTTATTCTACTGGCAATATCAATGAAGACTATCATAATTTATTTAATCAGCAAAACTATACAAATAATAAAGAAGCTATATTTTATGTGACCTATATTAAAGACAAACGAATGCATAATAGGGTAAGATCTGTCAGAGAAGACGGTACCGGCATGACAAAAGATTTTATTGAATCTTTCTTATGTACAGATGGAAAACCTATATCTCTAAGTTCTTTATATAAAGGTGATAAAAAATTCATGGATGAGTTTGAGAACAGAGATCCTCGTTTAAAACAATGTGTTTATACACCAGACAGACCAATTTTTATAGCAGAAAATGGTTCAGAAGAAATTGAGAATTCTCCTATTTTTAGTACTCAAACCTTTACAGGTTATCGATTATATAAAATGTATACTCCATATGCTGCTGACAATGAATATGAACGCTGCACAATTGATGATTTGATTTATAGATATGGAGAAGTTTTATTAAATTATGCAGAAGCTAAAGCAGAACTAGGCGAATGCGATCAAAGAATTTTGGACATTTCTATCAACAAACTAAGAGACAGAGTTGGAATGCCTCATTTAAAAGTTAATGTAGGCTTTACAGACTCTAATTGGCCTAAATGGGAAGTTAAAATTTCTCCTCTAGTCAATGAAATACGTCGAGAACGTAGAGTTGAATTAGCATGTGAAGGTTTAAGATGGAATGACCTATGCAGATGGAAATCAGGTAAATTAATTGAAAATACCAAAACTTATTTAGGAGCACGTGATTCAAATACAGGTGAATACAGAATATTATATCCAGGCTTGTCTAGGATATGGAATGATAAACTATATTTATATCCTATACCTACTGACGAATTTTCATATAACCCTAATTTATTACCTCAAAATCCAGGTTGGAAATGAAATATACAAAAAGATATTTAATGATATTACTTTGGGCCCTTTGCTTTAATAGCACATTCTCAAAAACGGGGAATAAGGTTATAACTCCTAATTCAATTCAAAAAGAATGGGCAGAAGCCGAAATTGGTGTTCTAATACATTTTGATATGCCTGTCTATGTTCCTGAATATAATTTCAGGAATTGGGGGACACATCCTAATGCTTCCTTATTTAACCCGACAGATTTAGATACAGACCAATGGTTAGAAGCCGCTTCCAAAATCGGAGCAAAATATGCTATCTTAGTTGCTAAACATTGTAGTGGCTTTAGTTTATGGCCAACTGAAGCTCATGCGTATAGTATAAAAAATTCTCCATGGAAAAAAGGTAAAGGAGATATTGTAAAAGATTTCATAACATCTTGCAAAAAATATAATATAAAACCTGGTATTTATGCCAGCACAACAGCCAACGGTTATTTGTATGTAGACAATCCTGGAATAGTACAGAAAAATGGACCCGTAAATCAAGAAGAATATAATCATATTGTTATCAAACAATTAACTGAACTTTGGAGTAATTATGGTGATTTGTTTGAAATATGGTTTGACGGAGGAATATTAGGGAAAGAACAAGGTGGAGTAGATGTACTATCATTAGTACAAAAATTACAACCTAATGCTATAGCTTTCCAAGGACCTTTTGGTCATAACAATTTGGTTCGTTGGGTTGGCAATGAAGAAGGTGTTGCACCATATCCTTGTTGGGCTACTGCTGATTCTACAACGAACTCCGATGGAACTATGGTTATAAGTGGGTTAAATGGCCGTTCAAATGCCCCTTATTGGTGTCCTGGAGAATCTGATTTTACCTTACGGTGGAATACTTCCTTTCAAGGAGGGTGGTTTTGGCATGAGAATCAAGATTCTATGATGTTTAGCGTAGATGAATTAATGACTAAATATAACACAAGCGTAGGTCGTAATACCAATATGCTATTAGGTATTGTGATTGACAAAAGAGGTCTAGTTCCTGAAGCAGACATGCAACGTCTAGAAGAATTTGGCAATGCCATTCACAAAAATTATTCTATGCCTATCGCTGAAATTTCGGGAGAAGGCAATAGCTTTGAACTTATACTAAAAAAAGAGACCTGTGTAAATCGTCTTATTATACAAGAAGATATTACCTACGGAGAACGTGTCTTAAAATATAAAGTACAAGGATCATGTCAAGGCAAATGGATAGATTTGTGTGAAGGTTCAAGTATCGGTCATAAACGTATACAGCACTTTAAAACTTATAAAGTTGATAAATTACGTTTGGAAATTTTAGAATCAAAAGATCAACCTATAATAAAAAGTTTTAGAGTTTTTAATTAAAAAATATTGTAAATAACTGATAATAATACAAAATTTCATATTAAAAAGAACTTAACAGAAGATTAAAAATGATACTGGTAGAGGTGCACCAAAACTAAATTGACTGCTCTCCAAAGTTACTGACTGTAACTATAGCATTTAAAAAGGTCGTGTCAATCCGTATATTGTTATGATACGACCTTTTCTTTAGTCTGTCTAGAATACTCAAATTCCAAATGTAAGTTATCATTTTAAATTTGAATTTTGAAACTTTTCTTTTAATCTTTCTTAACATCTTATAAATACGTATCTCATTATAATATCATGGATACTTTTCTATCTTTAGACTAAGAGGTTAAGACTATATAAATAAGACTATATAAATTAGAATTATTATACTTAATAAATATTATTAAGATAGGGTTTATACGAACAAAACGACTTAATTATTTTTATATATTCTAACAATCAAATCATATGAACATTATTCGATCTTTATTTATGCTTTGTTGCATAAATCCATTTATATTACATGCTCAATCAGAGTTGTTTGTAGACGTTAAAGGTAATGATATAAATAAAGGTTCCATTGAATCCCCTTTTTTTTCTCTAGAAAAGGCTATTGAAAAAGCTGGTGATTTATCAGGTGATGTAACCATATATCTTCGTAAAGGGACCTATTATTTAGATAAGACAATAATACTTACAGAGAAAGACGGGAATAAAAATAAATCTTTAACTTTTAAGTCTTACCCTGGAGAAAGAGTAATTATCAGTGGCGGGAAACCGTTGACATTAGAATGGGAGCCCTACAAACAGCATGGAATATTTCAAGCAAAAGTAGAACATGGAATTTCAATAGATATGCTATTGGTTAATGGAATTATTCGCCATATGGCACGTTATCCCAACTTTGATAAAAAGGCGATTCGTTTTAATGGTACATCAGCAGATGCCACCTCTCCCACTCGAGTTAAGACTTGGAAACATCCGGAAACTGGATTTTTACATGCTATGCACAAAAGCGACTGGGGGGATTTCCATTATAAAATAAATGGCAAAGATAAAAATAATCAGCTCGTTCTAGAAGGCGGATGGCAAAATAACCGTCAAAGCGGTTTGCATCCCGATAATAGAATGATAGAAAATATCTTTGAAGAGCTTGATTCTCCCAGCGAATGGTTTTATGATAAAAATAAAGGAGTTTTATATTACTATCCTGAAGTTAATGAAAATTTGGCAACAGCAATAGTAGAAGTTCCTCAACTAAAACATTTGTTTGAAATTAGAGGCTCAGAGGCAAGTCCTGTTTCCAACATAACATTTGAAGGATTAGAGTTCACTCAGACTCAGCGAACCTTTATGGAAAAATATGAGCCTTTATTGCGTTCAGACTGGACAATTTACAGAGGAGCAGCCATTTATATTGAAGGAGCAGAAAATTGCACTTTAAAGGATTGTGATTTATATAATTTAGGTGGCAACGGAATATTCTTTTCTTATTACAACCGCAATAATTCTGTTTTAGGATCACATTTTACTCAAATTGGAGCAAGTGCAATCTGTTTTGTTGGTGATACTAAAAGTGTCCGCTCTCCAAGTTTTGAATATAGCCAATTTGTACCTCTCGAAAAAATTGATACGATAAAAGGACCTAAGGGGAATAACTTCCCTAAATACTGTCTTGTCAAAGACAACCTAATTCATAAGATAGGGCTGTTTGAAAAACAGATAACAGGAATTGAACTATCTATGTGTCAATCCATAATTGTCTCACATAATAGCATTTATGATACACCTAGAGCAGGAATAAATATCAGTGAAGGTACTTGGGGAGGACATATAATAGAATATAATGATGTATTTGATACTGTAAAGGAAACTGGGGATCACGGTTCTTTCAACTCATGGGGAAGAGATCGTTTTTGGCACCCCAATTATAAACAGATGGAAAATATGACCATGAATCATCCTAACCTGATTCTTTTAGATGCTACAACTACAACAACCATACGTAACAACCGCTTCCGCTGTGACCGCGGTTGGGACATTGATTTGGATGATGGGTCTTCAAATTATCACATCTACAACAATCTTTGCCTTAATGGAGGAATCAAATTACGTGAAGGTTTTCATCGAATAGTAGAAAACAACATTATTGTCAATAATTCTTTTCATCCACATGTTTGGTTTTTACGAAGCGGAGATGTATTTACTCGTAATATTGTAATGACCGAATACAAACCTATTCAAATTCGTAATTGGGGATTAATGGTTGACTATAACATATTCGCAGACTCCACTTCCTTATCATCGGCCCAAAAGAATAAAACAGATCTTCATTCTATTGTTGATGAAATTGTTTTCAAAGATCCTTCAACTGGAGATTTCTCCTTATCCGACACTTCAGATGCCATTATAAGAGGAGGATTCCAAAATTTTTCAATGGACGAGTTCGGAGTAAGAGCTTCTCGGTTAAAAGCTATTGCCAGACATCCTAAAATGCCTATTCCAATTACCTCTTATAATAGAAGTAAGGCTCAGATAAAAAATTGGCAAGGTATAGAATTCAAAACTCTTACAACTCTTGGTGAACGCTCAGCCACTGGTATGGATTCTGAACGTGGTGTGTATATCCTTTCCGTTAACCCGTTAAAAAGCATGAATATCCATTTACTAACTAACGATGTAATATTGAAAGTCAATGATAAAGACACAAATACAGCAGAAGATTTCATGCATATTGTAAATGATATACCAAAAGGCAGCAAGGTGACGTTAATTATTTTTCGTTCCCAAAAAGAACAATCATTATCTTTCATCCTATAGCAAGCACATTAAAAAGAAGACGAGGGTGTGTCAAATCACCCTTTTTTTAAAAAAGGTAGTGTAAAATAAACTGTGTCAAGCGTTATTCCCTAGTTAAAACTCATCGGTCGGGTAGTGCCTAGCGGCAAGGGGCGGGACCACCC
>RCNI01001989.1_pt1 | contig 10364 bp, 9 predicted proteins | sample 2041151 | NCBI WGS metagenome assembly RCNI01 (sample SAMN09708214, study PRJNA481090) | feces metagenome | isolation source: feces | place: Antarctica: Albino Rookery
CTTCTGGAGCAGGGCATCAATCCCATCGCCTTCCCGGGACTTAAGCTCAGCATCACCAGCGAAGAGTCCAGAGCCATCAATTTTGACACCAACCCCAAGGTGATCCTGTCCGCCTCCGGCATGTGCGAAGCCGGCCGGATCCGCCACCACCTGAAGCACAACCTCTGGCGTAGCGACAGCACTATTTTGTTCGTTGGCTATCAGGCGGAAGGCACTCTGGGCCGAAAGCTCATTGACGGGGCAAAAAATGTTCGTCTGTTCGGCGAAGAGATCCACGTTCAGGCAACCATCGCAACCCTGGAGGGCATCAGCGGTCACGCCGACAGGAACATGCTTCTGGGTTGGCTGGGTGCCATGAAAACAAAGCCTCAGCAGGTTTTCGTCAACCACGGTGACGACACCATCTGTGACCTGTTCGCCGGGGCCATCACCGATCAGCTGGGGATCCCGGCGCTGGCGCCATACAGCGGTGATGAATACGATCTGATCACCGGCCAGTGCACCGCCAAGGGCAAGATCGTCAAGGTCACCAAGATCTCCGACGGCCGCCGCAGAGGAAACGCCGCATTCGAGCGTGTACTGGCTGCCGGAAAGCGCCTGCTGACGGTCATTGATCTGAGCCGTGGTCTGAGCAACAAGGAGCTTGCAAAATTTGCAGACCAGATCAATTCCCTGTGTGACAAATACCTGCGCAAATAATGTGTTTTTCAGGCGTGCATCCTCAGATGCACGCCTTTTTTATGTGTTTTCCAAAAAATCAGCCACAGCCTGCATGTTTTGCGCAAGCTGTGGCTGTGTTCATTTGAAATTACTCGATGATATATTCACCCTCAGCGGTGACCGTCAAAGTGCTGGAATAGAAGCTTTCCATAGCCTTCACCAGATACTCAAGATCCTTTACGCCAGCCGTCTCATAGCACGAGTGCATGGCCAGCTGCGCAAGGCCGATATCCGCCGTAGGTACAGAAACCTGATTCAGCGAGATATTGCCCAAAGTAGAGCCGCCTGCCATATCCGCACGGTTATAGTAGCTCTGCACCGGAACGCCTGCTTTCTTGCAAACGCTGCGCAGCAAAGCCGCAGAAACTGCATCGGTGGTATAGCGCAGATTGGAATTAAACTTCAGTACGATACCCTCGTTCACCACAGGAGCGTTGGCGGCATCGGCATACTCCGGATGGTTGGGGTGGACAGCGTGGGCATTGTCGGCGGAAACCATGAAGCTCTGGCTGACCATCTGGGTCAGTTCCAGATCCAGCGCCTTACAGATCCTTCCCAAAGCATCCGCAAGCAGCGTGGAGGCAGCGCCCTGAACGGAGCTGGAGCCGACTTCTTCGCTGTCGAACACGCAGACCACAGGAATGGAACGGGACTGGCCTGCATTCAAAAATCCCTTGACGCTGCCCCATGCACACTCCAGATCGTCGATAGCCTGAGAGGAAACAAATTCTTCGTCAATGCCCCAGACTTTTGCCCGGTCACGGTTGTACAGGTACAGATCATGTCCAAGGATCTTCCCGCCTGCCTGTTCTTCCAACAGCGCTTCGAACTTGCACTTGGCATCCTTGCCCCCCAGCAGGGGGATGGTGTCAACAGCAGGATTATAAGCATAGCCGTCGTTTGCCTTGCGATTCATATGGATTGCCACATTGGGAATCATCATCAGATCCCGATCGATGTTGATGAGCTTTGTCTTTGCTCCGGTGGGTGTTTCCACCAGAACCCGGCCTGCCACGCTCAGAGGGCGGTCAAACCACGGTGCCATCAGCATTCCGCCGTATTTTTCGGTTGCAATTCGGATATATTTGCTCTCCAACTCGCCGTTTTCTTTAATTTTGAAGGTGGGGCGGTCAGAGTGGCTGGCACTCATCAAAAAGCCCTGAGGTGCCTCGCAAGGCACCCGGAAGCCGAGGATGGCGCTGCCGCCCCGGGTCAGGTAGTATTTTCCGCCCACTTCCAGCTTCCACTGCTTTCCCTCGTCCAGACGGGTGTATCCGGCAGCTTCAAACATATTTTTCAGACCATCCACAGCGTGGTAGGCACTGGGAGCTGCATCCAGAAACTGCATCAGTTCCTTTACGTTCTGTGCTGCCATTTACTTGTCCTCCACGATCCGGCAGAACAGGTCGATCTGGTCTGCAATGGTCTGCAGAGCGCCCCGCCAGAAGTTCTTGTCGGTCAGGTCGATGCCTGCCACCTTAGCCGTGTCCTCTGCGGTTGCCACTGGGGTGGTGTAAAGCAGCCGCTTGTATTTTTCCACAAAGGAAGCGCCCTCTGCCTCATACTGGGCATACAGGCCCCGGGCGAACAGTCCGCCGAAGGCGTAGGGGAAGTTGTAGAAGGTGGAGCCGTAATAATGGCCCTTGCACACCCACATATACGGGTGCATCAGGCTGCTGTCCAGACCGTCCCCATAGGACTGCTTCTGGGCGGTGGTCATATACTCGCACAGGGTTGCAGCGTCCATGAACTTTTCTTCCCGGTTAGCAAAAACCATGGTCTCGAAGCGGTAACGGGAGTAGATGTCGCAGATGATCTGGGTGGCGTCCTGCAGCTGGGACTCGATGAGTGCCAGACGCTCGTCATCGTCCTTGGCAGCCTTGATGGCAGCCGCCATGACCACGCACTCGTTGAAGGTAGATGCAGTTTCTGCCACGGGCATGGAATAATCATGGTTCAGCGGACGGTGATCCCGGATGCACTGGTTGTGGAACGCATGTCCCAGCTCGTGAGCCAGCGTCACCACATCGGTGAACATGCCGTCAAAATTGGTGAGGATCCGGCTTTCGCCCAGACACTCAACACCTGCGCAGAATGCGCCGCCTTCCTTGCCGTCTCTGGGGAAGAAATCGATCCACGCATTGTCAAATGCGGTTTCCACCATCTTGGCAAGCTCCGCATCAAAGCCGGTGAACTGCTCGATCAGGAAGTCCTTTGCCTGCTGGGTGGTGAATTTGGTGGATGCATTGCCCATGGGCGCAAACAGGTCATACCAAGGCAGACCATTCTCGTGCCCCAGAGCCTTCGCCTTGGTCTTCAGATACTGCCAGAACTTGGGCAGATACTCGTCCATAGCCTCCAGCATGGCGTCCAGGGTCTTGCGGGACATGAACGCATGCTTCAAGGTGCGCTCCAGGGGGCTTTCATAGCCACGCAGCTGGCAGTCGGTGATGGTCTCCAGCTTGATGGAGTTCAGCGCAAATGCCACTGCGTCCTTGACCTTGTCATAGGCCGCCAGCTCTGCCTCATACGCATCTTTACGAACCTGAGGGTCTTCGTCGTAGGCAAGATTCCGGATGCTGGACAGGTTGGTGGTGGTTCCGCGGTAGGGCACCTCCACGGTGCTGGTCAGATACTGGTGCAGATCGCTCCATGCATTGCCGCCGGACAGCTCCATGCGGGCCATGATCTCCTCACCCCGGCCTGCCAGCAGGTAACGGCTGGAGTCTTTCATATTGGCAAACAGGAAGTGGTAGTCCTTCAGATTCTCGTCAGAATCCACCAGCTCCATCAGATCGGGCAGCTTGCTTGCCCAGTCCTTGAATGCGGCCTCCGGCGCAGCAAGTCCGCTGACCACAGTCATGATCCTGCCCATGTGGGAGACTGCTACCGGGTCTTTGGTATTGGTGGACTGGCGCAGGGAGGTGTACTCGGCCAGCTTGCCCACCACCAGACTGATTTTTTCCTCAAAGTCGATTCCCTGTCGCAGGGTGTCGATTTTATCAGCCTGATCCAGCTTGCCCGTGAAGGCGGTGAAGGCAGCGACCTGCTCCTTCAGTGCATTCAGATCCTGTTCAAATGCAGGATCATCGAAACCCTTGTAAATCGGGTCAAGGTTCCATACTTCGTTCATAACCTGGCTCCTTTTGCTTAAAATATGGGTATATTTTACACGATAGGGATGTACGCGTCAACTCCAGCCGGAAGCAAATCCGCTGTCGTGCTTTTTCCTTTTTCAACACAAAAGTTGTGTTTTTTATGTATTTATGTCGAATAATGCAATCTTTCGTCGAGCGATTGTTTTGCGTTTTTTCTTGCAAAAAATGATACCCCATGCTATCATTTATTTGTCACAGCGACATACGCGGGGTCGAACCCCGAAGCAAACCAACTAATTGAAGGAGAGGAATTTCATGGACAAAAGAACAAGTGTACTCATTGCTGATGGGTCTGAAGAGTTCTGCAGTGCTCTGTGTTCTGTATTGCAGCGTTCCGACCGTTTTCAGCTGTCCGGAGTCGCCAATGATGGGGAACAGGCGATCCGAATGTTAGAGGAAAGAAAACCGGATATTCTAGTGCTGGATCTCATGCTGGCCAAAAGGGATGGTCTGAGCGTACTAAAGACCATTGCCTCCAGTGATCATCAGCCGGCAATTTTAGCTACATCCGGATTTGTCACCGACTATGTGGCATCCGCCGCAGCAAGTCTCGGCGTCATGTATCTGATGCTGAAGCCCTGCGATATGGATGCGCTGGTGGATAGATTGGAAGAAATTCAGGGCGGCGAAAGCCAGAAGAACATACAGCTGCGCAAGCCTGCCCAAAACAATATCGAAGCCATGGTCACCGGTATCATCCACGAGATCGGCGTCCCGGCACATATCAAGGGCTATCAGTATCTTCGTGAAGCCATCATCATTGCGGTGGAAGATATGGACGTTATCAACGCCATTACAAAGGTCCTCTACCCTCAGGTGGCAAAGACCTTCTCCACCACGCCTTCCCGGGTGGAACGTGCCATCCGCCACGCCATCGAGGTGGCCTGGGACAGAGGGGATCTGGATACATTGCAGCGTTTCTTCGGCTACACCGTATCCAACACCAAGGGCAAGCCTACCAATTCCGAATTTATCGCCCTGATCGCCGACCGTCTGCAGCTCCAGCTGAAGAATGCCAACGTGGCCCAATATTAAAAGCTGAATCCCCGATTGTTTACGCAATCGGGGATTTTGATTTATCGTTTGTTTTCCAGCAGCCCCGCCAGAGTAATATTCTCGAAATAGTTCTGCACCAGTTCATCCAGCCCCTGCCACATGGGTCGTGTGGCGCAGCAATCGGATCTGTCGCAGTCCTGATCGCACCCAACGGTGGACAGGCCGCCCTCAGTCAGGTTCAGGATCGATGCCACGGTGTATTCCGCCGCAGGCTTATTCAGCCGGTAGCCGCCGTTTTTTCCGTGGGATGCATCCACAAGATTGCCCTTGCTCAGCAAAGTCATGATGGATTCCAGATATTTCTGAGAAAGCTGCTCCTGACCGGCAAGCTCCTTCAGGGGGACGTAGCCGTCCTCCGTCCTGCTTGCCAGTGCCAGCATCACCCGCAGGGCATAGCGCCCTTTTGATGATACGATCATACCTCAGTCCTCGTCGGGGACATCATGGTCGTGATCGTGGTCAAACTCCGGGAAATCCTCGCTGTTATAGGGAATGTTGTTCTTTTCAAAATAGTCCTTCAGTGCGCTCTTGATGGCTTCCTCCGCCAGAACAGAGCAGTGCATCTTCACTGCAGGCAGGCCGTCCAGAGCCTCTGCCACAGCTGCGTTGGTGAGCCTCATGGCCTCGTGGATGGACTTACCCTTGATCATTTCGGTGGCCATGGAGGACGAGGCAATGGCGCTGCCGCAGCCGAAGGTCTCAAATTTTACATCCTTGATGATCTCATCTTCGATATCCAGATAGATCTTCATGATATCGCCGCATTTTGCGTTGCCGACCTCGCCCACGCCGCTGGCGTTTTCCAGAACGCCCAGATTCCGGGGGTGCATGAAGTGATCCATTACTTTTTCGCTATAAAGTGCCATGATAATACTCCTCTCACTTTTCTGTGATAAATTCCCGCTTGCCGGTCATCAGATCCCGCCAGACAGGGCTCATATTTCTCAAATACGCCACGACTTCCTTCACGCAGTCGATGATATAGTCGATTTCTTCCTCGGTGTTTTCCTCGCACAGGCTCAGACGCAGAGAGCCGTGGGCGATTTCATGGGGTCTGCCAATGGCCAGCAGCACATGGCTGGGGTCCAAGCTGCCGGAGGTGCAGGCAGAACCGGAGCTTGCGCTGATGCCCTTGCTGTCCAGCAGCAGCAGCAGGCTTTCGCCCTCGATGCCCTCAAAGCAGAAGCTGACATTACCGGGCAGCCGATTCACAGGATCGCCGTTTAAGATACAGTGGGGGATCTGGGAAAGTCCGGCGATGAGCCGATCCCGGAGCGCCGCAACCTTCTTCATATTCTCATCCAGATGGTCGCAGGCATCGTCCAGTGCCTTTGCCATGCCCATGATCCCGGGCAGATTTTCCGTGCCGGGACGCTTGCCACGCTCCTGAGCGCCGCCCTCCATCAGATTCATGGGCGGGATTCCCTTGCGGATATACATGGCGCCCACACCTCTGGGGCCGTGGAATTTATGTCCGGAAAGGCTGAGCATGTCCACATTGTCATCCACCACGTTCACCGGCAGGTGTCCGGCAGCCTGAACTGCATCGGTATGGAAGATGACACCTGCCTCCTTACATACCTTACCGATTTCCCGGATAGGCAGGATGGAGCCGATTTCGTTGTTGGCGTACATGATGGTCACAAGAGCCGTATCCGGACGGATGGCAGCCTTGACCTGCTCGGCAGTTACGGTTCCAATTTCGCCCACGTCCAGCAGAGTGACCTCAAAACCCTCTTTTTCAAGCTTCTTCAGGGTATGCAGCACCGCATGGTGTTCAAATGCAGTGGAAATGATATGGCGCTTGTTCTTTCTTGCGCCGAAGAACGCCGCGCTGCGGATGGCCATATTATCGGCCTCGGTACCGCCGGAAGTGAAGTAGATCTCCCTCGGGGAACATCCCAGATGCTTTGCAATGGATGCTCTCGCTTCCTCCAGTGCTTCCTTGGCCCGCTGACCCTCAGAGTGCAGGCTGGAAGGATTTCCAAAAACAGTTGTAAAATAAGGCATCATCGCCTGAATCGCCCCATCGCTGGTCTTAGTGGTGGCGGCGTTATCGGCGTAAACTTTCATCATTTCGATTTACCTCCTTAATTAGTAGGTTAATTACCGACAAGAGAATACCACGAATCACCTACCATGTCAATAGGCTAATCAAAGATTTTATGGGTTTGTTCACAAAAAAGCCGCCGACACCGTGAAAAACGGTATCGGCGGCTCACTGTTTCTATTGTATTGGCTGAACCTTGCGTTATTGTGCGGGCATCCGGATAAACAGCTCACCGGAAATGCCTTCGAATCCGATCTGGCATCTGCCGTCACCGGCGATGTAGCTGCGTCCGCGCTTTGTCAGTGCGAAATCGGAAGTCAGTTCTGCGCCGGGGTTTTCCATCTCAATGATGAAGCCTGCATCCGCCGGCAGGGTCAGATCCATCTTTCCGGACATACACTCCAGATCGATCTCACGGGGGATCCGGTCGGTGACGATGTTACAGTTGCCGGAGACGGTATTGCAATTCACCTCTCCAATGCTGCCGGTGAAATCGATATTGCCGGAAACGCTGTCCAGAGAAAGATCATCCACCACGCAGTTTTGCAGATTGCAGACACCGGAAACGCTGTCTACCTCAATTTCCATTACGTTCAAATCGGACATATTCACTTCAGCCGAGACAGCATCCACCTGAATCTGGCGAGGGTACCAATCTCTGGGAATCGTGACCACCAGATCCTTTGTCAGATCATCGACCTTGAACCCAAAATTCATTGTTCTCCAGCCTTCACAGAACTGGATCACAAGCTTATTGCCAACCTGCTTCCAGATCATGGGCTTTTCGGTATTGGCAGTTTCGGAAAACTCGATCTGATCCGTGTCCCCGGGTACGATGGTGATGGAACCTGCCACCCACTGGATTTCCAGCTCTGATACCTGCGTGTACGGAACCGAACCAACACTTGCCACCGTGCCGCCGATGAGATTATCCTCCACATAATCATCGATGTCGTCGATATCCCCCACATAATGATCCACATAATTATCCAGATCACCAGCAGCGTTGTTCGTATGATTTTTGTCGTTTGTGTGATTATTGCTGCCAGTGTGACTATTGTCGCTTGTGGGAGCAGTGTTGCTTGTGTAACTATTGTCGCTTGTGGGAGCATTGTTGTTTGTGTGATTTCTGCTGATGCTTTGGGTATCGTTGCTGGTGTGCTGCTCATAGCTCCTAATGGGAATCCACTGGAACAGGATTCCGGCACCCAGCAGTCCGATCAGCAAAACGATGATGATACTGAATATGATGATACGAATAATTGCATTTTTCTTCATACTATTTTGCCTCCTTCAGATCCATACAGGCGCTGATCAGTCCATTGACGGCACCGATGATGGGGAAAACCAGCCAGGTGATAGACCACGCGTCTGTTGCAAAACTGATGCCGAAGTAGAACACCAGTCCCACCGTGAACACCGCAGAGTGAATGCTTCTGCGCAGCTTCTGCTCAGGCGTCATCTGGGCATCCCCCGACGTGGACACCCGCACACTCACGGAAGTGCCCACCAGAATGTTCAGCGCCGTGGCAATCGCCACGATCAGAAGCAGCAGGCACAGCCCCAATTCATCCTGCAGGACAAACAGCGGGATCGGACACAGGATATACAGCGCAATGGCAATGGCATGAACGGCCTTGCGGGTCTTGTTTTTCTGCTCCGATCCGGCAGAGGGGACCTCAGCCGCAGCGGATGCATTTTTTCCGGAGACATTTTTTCCGATGATCTCGCTGACATCGCCAATGCCGGAAATCGCCAGCGTGTATGCCGCCTCCGGCGTTTTCCCCTGCGCAATCAGATCGTCATAGCGATCCAGCGTATTTTGCAGGATTTCCTGTTTGATGTCCTCTGTATCGGGATTACCCGCAAACAACAGATCAATGTATGAAATCAATTTGTCTCTCATGTCATTCCCTCGCTTCCAATAATTGATTCATGATATCCTTTGTCTCTTCCCATTCCTGCAAAAGTCTGCCGGAGGCTTCCTTTCCGGAAGGGGTAATGGTGTAATAGCGTCTTCTGGCTCCGGCGCCGCTGGAGCCCCAATAGGATGTGATGTATCCGGCTTCCTCCAGTCGTTTGAACGCAGTATAAAGGGTTGCCTCCTTTAATTCAAAGCGCCCGCAGGACAGCGTGGATATTGTTTTGTTGATTTCGTAGCCATAACTGTCTGAGCGCAGCAATCGAGCAAGAATGATCGCATCGGTGTGCCCTCGGATCAGATCACCTGCAATTGACATATCGGCTTCCCTCCTTACTGCCTGCATAGTAACACAAGATACCTCACCTGTCAAGGTACTTCACAGAATAAAAATAACGCTTTTTTTACGATCCGATACAGTGCCCAGAGGGATGAATGCCGACAGATTTCGGCTGATGCACTCCCAAGTGCAAGAAAGTCTACAAAATCAAGTGTGAAAATAAACAAAATACAAACGGGCGAATTATCAGTGTTTACAAAGTTGCCTGAAAATACTTTACAAGTTTCAGTCAAAATGATACGATATTTTCACTCTGGGATTTTATCCCACAATACAAGGAGGAAACGAATCATGAAAAAGATTATTGCACTCGCCTTGGCTCTGGTTATGGTGATGGGCATGGTTGCCTGCGGCAACGATACCGCTCCTGAGACCACCGCTGCCGGCGATGCCAATGCTACTACCGCCGCTGCCGGCGAAACCACTGCTAACAAGGCCGCTGGCGACCTGAAGGTCACCACCTTCTGGTACGAGGAAAGCGACATTTACCTCAGCTCTGTTCGCAGCGCTCTGAACAAGGAACTGGACGCTCTGGGTGTTGCCCATGACGATCAGTTCGCTTCCAACGATCAGGCCAAGCAGCTGGATCAGATCAAGACCGCTATCGCTGGCGGCTCCAACCTTCTGATCGTCAACGTCGTTACTTCCGGCGCTCCTGACACTGCTAAGGACATCCTGAACGCAGCAGGCGACATCCCCGTTATCTTCTTCAACCGTGCAATCGGCACCGAGGGTGACGACGTTCCCGTTCTGACCGAAGCCAAGAACGCTGCTTTCATCGGCACTGACGCTCCCGAAGCAGGCCACCTGCAGGGCAAGATGATCGGTGAGTACCTGAAAGAGCACTTCGACGATGTGGACGTGAACAAGGACGGCAAGATCTCCTACGCTATGATGAAGGGCGACGAGGCAAACCTGGAGGCTATCTTCCGTACCCAGTACAGCGTTGAAGATGCTGACGCTGTTCTGAAGGAAGCTGGCAAGCCCGCTCTGGAGTACTTCGACGCCAAGAACGCCGACAAGTACCAGGTTGACCAGGGTGGCGCATGGTCCGCTACTGCTGCCAAGGAGTACATGGACACCAACTTCGTTACCTACAACGAATCTGCCGGCAACATG
>RCNI01001990.1_pt1 | contig 10359 bp, 8 predicted proteins | sample 2041151 | NCBI WGS metagenome assembly RCNI01 (sample SAMN09708214, study PRJNA481090) | feces metagenome | isolation source: feces | place: Antarctica: Albino Rookery
TAATCATATAATTTTAAATGTAACAAAACAAATAACAGCGTGTCATAAGTAATGTGACACACACATACTCAAGACACGCTGTTAATATCGTAAAGTACTGCCTCAGTTCTTACGCCAAAGCAAAACCTACACAAATAATTACACCAAGCAATATCAAAAAAGCGCAAATCATCTTGAAGATTCTGTTTGCTTTTTCTTCCTCTCGCTTGTTATAGTTTTCTCTCTGAATCTTTCTATTTTTTCCCATAGTTATATTAGTTGTATTAAAGGTTTATACCTTCAAAATTACGACTATTTTATGAGAAAGCAAATTTTTAATTACCCTTTTTAAGTTATTAAATTTCCGCATCAGAGAATTCCATCAGATAAGCCTTAATAAACTCATCTATCTTACCATCCATCACACCATTTACGTCGGATGTCTGATAGTTGGTACGATGGTCTTTTACCCTTCGGTCATCAAATACATAACTTCTAATCTGAGAGCCCCACTCGATTTTCTTTTTACCAGCCTCAACCTTAGCTTGTTCGGCCATACGATGCTGCAGTTCTTTATCATACAAAATAGAACGCAACTGACGCAAAGCATTTTCCTTATTCTTTGGCTGGTCACGGGTTTCTGTATTTTCAATTAAGATTTCTTCTTCTTCTCCAGTATATGGGTCTTTGTACTGATAGCGCAAACGTACACCTGATTCTACCTTATTGACATTCTGACCACCAGCACCACCACTTCGGAATGTATCCCATGACATACGTGCGGTCTCTACGTTAACTTCAATAGAGTCGTCAACCAAAGGTGTCACGAATACAGAAGCAAAGGAAGTCATACGTTTACCCTGAGCATTATATGGAGATACACGTACCAAGCGATGTACACCGTTCTCGCCTTTCAAATATCCATAAGCATAATCACCTTCAATATTCATGGTAACAGTTTTGATACCAGCCTCATCACCTTCCTGTAAGTTAGATATAGTTAGTTTATAACCATTACTTTCAGCCCAACGCATATACATACGCATCAGCATTGAAGACCAGTCCTGACTTTCTGTACCACCTGCACCAGAATTTATTTTCAATACACAATCCATCTGATCGGCCTCAGAACGAAGCATATTTTTCAATTCAAGTTCTTCTACAGCAGTCAGAGTCTTTGCGTATGCATCATCTACTTCCGCTTCTGTCACGAGTTCGTCTTTATAAAAATCAAAAGCGAGTTCCAATTCATCGGCCAATGTTTTTACTTCTTTATAGCCTTCTATCCAAGACTGAAGACCTTTTACTTTCTTCATCTGAGCTTCTGCCTTTTTAGCATCATCCCAGAACCCAGGAGCCTGTGTACGTAGCTGTTCTTCTTCTACTTGGATTTGTTTATTTTCAATATCCAAGTAGCGATAAAGTGCTTCTACACGTTCTTTTACATCTTTGAGTTGTTCTATTGTTATCATCTTGTGCAATAAATTTCGTTTGAGAATGCAAAATTAACCAAAAATCATGAAACACAGCTAACATTCTGAGTTTCCTAACAGTTTATGTCTCTTTTTTATAAGGTTTTACGACGTTTTAACACTATTCTATCTGTGAAAGGATGCCATTCTATCTAATTGAAATTCGTTCTTTTTGCGAAAGCCCCTTTCTAAAAACAAAAAAGACCATCCCGAAAATAGGATGATCTTTTTCTTATAACTTATTTAATGTATTATTCTTCATACATTTTATCAATTTCTGCTGCATAATTTTTCAACAGAACAGCTCGTTTAATCTTTAACGTATTAGTAAGTTCTCCACGTTCCATTGAGAATGGTTTAGGAAGCAGAGTGAACTTCTTGATCTGTTCATAATGAGCAAATTCTTGTTGTAATGTATCAATGCGAGTACGGAATAGTTCAATAATCTCAGGCTTCTTAAGAAGTTCTTCTATTGAAGAATACTCAATATTATGAGCCTGTGCATACTTCTTAACCTGCTCATAATCTGGAACGACTAGTGCAGAGACAAACTTACGACGGTCGGCAATGATAGAAATCTGATCAATATATCTGTCTACTACCATCTTTGTTTCAATGGCTTGCGGCGCAATATATTTACCATTAGAAGTTTTGAATAAATCTTTCAAACGGTCTGTCAGATAAAGTCGGCCATCTTTCATATAACCTGCATCTCCGGTATGGAACCATCCGTCCTCAGTAAATGCCTGTTTGGTGATAGCTTCTTTCTTATAATATCCTTTTGTAACAGTTTCACCACGAACCAAGATTTCATTGTTTTCACCGAATTTCACTTCGACTCCTGGCATTACATCACCAACACATCCCAAACGGAAGTTGTTGAACATAGCAAAAGTTACGGTGGCAGTTGTTTCTGTCAAGCCATAGCCTGCAACCATATTGATACCTACAGAATGTGTAAATTCTTCTACTTTCAACGGAATAGCAGCACCTGCAGTTGGGAAGAACTGACCATTTTCTATACCGATGGTTTTCTTAAGTACCGAGAATACGGTATGTTCACACATTTTATATTTAAGACTCAGCCATAGAGGTGGTTTCTTTCCATTCATCACATAATCGATATTATATTTTCTACCGATTTCAAGTGCATCAAGCATCATCTTTTTCTTCAGGCCTGTAGATTCGTTAATCTTCTCCATAACGCCATTGTACACTTTTTCCCAGAATCGTGGGACACTGCACATTGCAGTAGGACGAACTTCTTTAATGATTTTCTGAATGTCCTGTGGATGAAGATTAATACACAAGGTACAACCTTTATGAATGCAGTAGTATGTCCATGCTCTCTCAAAAATATGAGTATATGGCAAGAAGTTCATAACTACATCTTTATCGGTGACATTGGTCAGTTTTGTATCATGCGCTGCAATTGCTGCATTAAAACAAGAATGATGCAACATTACACCCTTAGACTCACCTGTTGTTCCTGAGGTATAAAGAATGTTGGCGATATCGTCTGTTGTGCTTTCGTTACGACGTTTGTCTACTTCTGCCTGTAAGCTGAGATCATCGCCCTTCTTAAGGAATTCATCAAAATAGATAGAAATATGATCATCGGGCATACGTTTTACAGTCTTATCAAAGATGATAATCTGTTTCAACATCTGTCCATGACTCTGTACTCTCCATGCTACATCATACTGGAACTGTTCGCCTACGAACAAGTACTGGATTTCAGCATCTTCTACAATATAATGTACTTGTGATTCTGAACTTGTGGCATAAAGAGGAATAGTCACTGTACGTGTAGAAAAAGATGCAAAATCTACATATAAGCATTCAGGTTTATTCTGAGAAAATGTTCCGATATTTTCTTGTATACGAAGGCCTGAGGCTACAAAGGCACGAGCTAAACGATCTACGACATCAGAAAACTGCTTGAATGAGACAGGAATCCATACCGATTTAGAATAGTCGCGATATTTCAAAGCTACTCGATCACCGTATTTCTTAGCCTGACGCGAGATTAGATTGGACAAATAAGATTGACTCATAATCAATAATATGTTTTTATATAATATTGCAAAGATAAAGTTTAATTTGGAAATAATAGCATAAACTCTATACAAGTAGACAAGAAAGACATAAATTAGTTGTAAATGAATCTATTTTTACACAAACTAGCTAATAATCAATGCTAAAAGACTTATTTTAATTTTAGATAAAAGTAAATAGACTTTAGATGAGAAAGACTTTTCTATGGGAGATATTGTTGATTTCAACTTCATTAACATAAAATTGATAGGATTCCCTCTAATGAAGAGGAAGGATTTAAGCATCGAAAAAAGAGAATTTATACTTACTTTTACCAAAAATAAGCCGTATATTTGTGTTAAATCAAAGACATTATGATGGATACTAATTACTATACTTCTGAAGCTCTTACTCTACTACAATCGCTGATTGGAATTCCTTCGGTCAGTAGAGAAGAAGAAGCTGCAGCCGATTTTCTTCAAAATTATATCGAAGAATCGGGAATAATGACTGGACGCTCTGGAAATAACATTTGGTGTATCAGTCCGATGTTTGATACTGCTAAACCGACCATTTTACTTAATTCCCATATTGACACGGTAAAACCGGTCAATGGATGGCGCAGACAGCCGTTTACTCCTAAACACGAAAATGGCAAGTTGTACGGACTGGGTAGCAATGATGCGGGAGCTAGTGTGGTTTCTCTTTTCCAAGTATATCGCCACCTTAGTGCTACTCAGCAGGCATACAACTTAATCTTTTTGGCTTCTTGTGAGGAAGAAGTATCTGGCAAGAATGGTATTGAAAGTGTATTACCCCAACTCCCTCCTATTCATCTAGGAATCGTAGGTGAACCTACAGAGATGCAACCTGCTATTGCTGAAAAAGGATTGATGGTGTTGGATATTACAGCGTATGGCAAATCGGGACACGCAGCTCGCAATGAAGGTGAAAATGCTATCTATAAGATGTTACCTGACGTGGAATGGTTCCGAACTTATAACTTTCCCAAGGAATCGCCATTGCTTGGTCCTGTTAAAATGTCTCTCACTCAGATTAATGCGGGCACACAACATAATGTAATCCCTGATGCGTGTACTGCAGTTGTTGACATTCGCACGAATGAATGTTATTCTAACGAAGAATTATTTGAGGAGGTCAAAAAGCATATTTCAAGTGAAGCTAAAGCACGTTCTTTCCGCCTAAATTCTTCGTGTATATCGACAGACCATCCTGTGGTAAAACGGGCTATCGAATTAGGCAGAAAACCTTTTGGCTCTCCAACGTTGTCTGATCAGGCGCTGATGCCATTCCCTTCGCTTAAAATCGGACCGGGAAAATCGTCTCGTTCTCATACAGCTGATGAATTTATTATGATAAGTGAAATCGAAGAAGCAATCGGCCTATACATTGAATTGCTTGACGGACTGAAGATTTAATCGTTGAATTTGGTTGGCAAAACCAATACGTTATAAAAGACATCCCCTAAGTTTAACCATTTAATATGGAAGAACTTAGGGGATGTCTTATTTTATATACTTACCAATATAGTAGTTATTTTATATAATGGTAATTATTATCTACGAATCCAAACCTCTGGATTTAACTTTTCGATTTCTTTCCTTAACTGAAAATGCAATACGGTATTCCCGTCAGCGTCTGTGTTTATCTGTCCTATCACATCACCAGTTTTCAACTGACTACCTTTTCGGATGATAACTGAGGAGAGATTACAATAAACCGTAATATATTTACCATGACGCACTAAGACATTACTCAGTCCATTAAATTGGAAAATAGCGGAAACCTCGCCATTAAAGACAGAACGTGCCATTGCTCCTTTACGAGCCTTGATATCTATACCTTTATTGTCCAGACGCACGTGTCGCAAGCCACTTACTTGATACTGACCGTAATGCCCAATAATCGCATAAGGTCCTGTGACCGGAATAGGCAGACGTCCTTTATTTCTTTCAAAGGTTCCAGAAAGACGATGATCATCAGTATTTACGTGATAAACTTCCTGTTTTGTCAATGGCCTATCATAAGCAGGCGACTCATTTTTACCAGTTTTCTCCTGTTTTCTATGTATTTCCTTTTTATTCGCAACTGATTTCTTTTTCTGTTGAGCCAATCTTCTTCGCTCTTCTTCTGCACGTTTCTTTGCCTGTTCTATTTCGTATGCAATCAGTTTTTCTATCTTTGCATTTAGCTGATCGGCTGTGCGTTTCTGTGCGTTTAGTTCTTTCTGTATGCTTTGCTGTTTCTTCTGTAGATTGACCAACAAGTTTTTACGTTCCTTTTCCTTACTTTCAAGCGCTCGTTTTTCAAGTTCACCTTGAGCCAGCAAGGCTTCTTTGGCTTTTCTAGACCGATTCAACACCTCTTTTTTTGCTGTAATTTCTTTCTGCTTTTCTAAAATTTGTTGTCCTTGCAAACGTTGGAAATTCGCATATTCTTGCATATAGCGCATACGACGGTACATCTGATTTAAATTGTCGGCTGCAAAAACAAACATCAATTTCTCCTGAATACTCAAACGAGTAGAGAGATAGCGTACCGAGTGTTCATATCGTTTTTTACGAGCATTTAGGTTCTCGTTTAATCCTTTCAGTTCAACTTCTAATCGACGCACCTCTTGTTGTATAGAAGAAACATCGCGGGCAATAGTCTGGATGTACTTTTTACGTTCTCCAATTTGGTCGGAAAGGAGTGCCAAATTATCTAATTGACTCTTTACTCCCTTCTGGGTAGACTGCAATAACGTTTCCGATTCGCTTATCTGACGATGTAGTTCATTTCGTTCTTGCTCTAATCGGCGAATTCGGGATGTAGTCTGAGCACTTACAGACAAAGCTGTCAGACTTAAAAACAGTATTGCAAGGAGTTGTTTCATAATTTAAATAACACTTTTAGTAGTTCTTCAAGAGAGATTTCTTTATATCTTGACGACAACTGCGTACGGCCACTCCAATTACCATCGACCGATAAGCGTGACATCTTTAAGTTTAACGCATACGATTCTTTCGTTCCTTGCAGAGTAATAGCCGTCCTACGCGGGAAGAGACGTCCTTCCAACTGAGTAAAGTCGCTATAGTCCCAGTCCAACGAATACGCTGTTCCTTTTAGTCCAACTATCGTCTTCTCTAGCTGGCCATTCTGTGCTGATGTAAAGAACTGATAATTGATACGTTTCATTCGTTTGGGTTGTAATTTAGCCTGACCTGCGTTCATCGTCAGCATAAAAGAGGCCACATCTGTCGTACTTAGTTCGTTTTTACCCGGCAAGAAGAGTTCATTCAAGAACAATGACTGTAAGGCTTGGAAATCTAAGTCAACATGCAAAAGTTGGCTTACCTCCGCAAATGAAGCACGAACAAAACGCTTATTCATACGGTCAACTAACAGCAAGCCTTGCGGAGTAAGTTCCAAGCGGGCAACTTCAATGCCCAGCACAGGAGTGACAGACAGTTGAATCACTTCACCGCGACGAATACGCAACGAAGCATTTGCTTTCGTTCTTCCCTTATTACCTAACTTCAATTCTAATGAAGTCTTTCCAGAAAAGCTATTCCAATCGGGAACTGAAGTAATAATCTTTTCTACATACTCAGTACCTGTAAGATTACCCACCATAGGCATTTTATTGGCTCGTCTTGAAGTTGAACAAGAAGCCATAAAAGCCACGAGTATGACCAACTGGATATAATAAATAAACTTTTTCATTATTTTGCTATATATTTTCGTAAGGCTATTTTACGCTTCAAACGTTTTACTTCTTCTTGCGAACGCGGAGAAACCATTTCTTCTGTCTCTGGTCCGACAGCTTCGGCTTTCTTCCAATACTCAACTGCCTTATTTACCTCTCCCAACTTGTAATAAATGTCACCACAGTGTTCTAAGATTACCTGGCTTTTGTCTCCGCCGTTCTTTAAGGCTTGTTCAATATAGATGCGTGCCTCTGTGTATTTTCCTTTCTCAAACAGAATCCAAGAATAAGTATCCAAATAAGTGGAATTAGTGGGCTCTGCTTTAACAGTTCGATAGCTCATTTCTTCTGCCTTGTCCAAATGCGTTTGTTCGACCGACAAGAAATAAGCATAATTGTTTAACGTATTGATGTTGTTCGGATTATACACCAATGAAGAATCATAAGCAGCATAAGCTTCCACTTCTTTATTGACAGAATGATAAAGATCACCCATTATAGAGTAATAATCAGACGCCATTGTTTTTGGAACATCCTTGTTTATCTGACGTTTTCCTCTGATAAACACAGCCAATGCTTTCTTAGGTTCTTCTTTCTGATAATAAGCCAGTCCAAGGTAATAATAAAACTCTAATACGTCCGGATTATATTGCATCGCAGGAGTAGCGACACGAATCACTTCATCCAAATTGTTTGCACGAATTGCATAGCTCATTAAAATCATTCGCGCTGGTTTATTTTCCGGATCCAGCTCAAGTACCTGGTTAAAGACAGGGACAGACTCTTTTTCCATTCCCTTCGAATACAGATATTGCGCACACAACATAGGCAAATCAGCATTCGGCTGAGGTTGTTTCAAGATTTCCTTGAAAATCGAAATAATCTGTGTACTATCTTTGGTGGTCTGCTCATTCTGCATAATAAGCTGACGCATAATTTCCATCTTAGTGTTTGTTTCTACGTTCTCATTGAGAAGAATCGTATCTAGAGACTTATTATACAGACTATCATTACCTATTTTACGATAGTAATTCATCATCGACAAGAGCGCAGGTGCATAGTCGGGAGTCTCCTTTAAGATAGACTGATACGTTGCATAAGCCTCATCGAGTTTATTATTGCTTAGATACAAATCTCCCAAGACTGTACGGTAGCGCATTTCGTAAGGATACTCTTCCACCAAATCCTGCACCTCCGCAAATGCCTTTTCCTGATTATTCAGCATTAAGTATGTACGAAACTTCTCCATACTCAACTGTTCCGACTTTCCATCCAACAATTCCAAACGATCTAATGTCTTGATTACTTCCGGATAGCTTTTTGTCTGGCTATAGAGCGAGACCAGCGACAACAATGGTTCTAAGCGTGAAGGGAAAAGTGAAGCCATATCTTCATACACAGCTATAGCTTTTGCCCAGTCGCGTTTATTCTGATAATAAGCAGCCAGCGTCTGTTTATACCAGAAGTTATGATCATCCAATCGAACAGCTTTCTTCAAAGCCTCTTCACTCCTTTGCTCTTGTCCGAGGAAAAGATAAAACTGTGAAATTTCATAGAGGGTAGCAGCCGATTCTGGATAAATATCCAAACAATGTGTGTATAGTTCAAATGCCGCATCGTATTCGCCTTTTTGCTTCATACGCACAGCCTCCAGAAAATAATAATCGTATTTACGACGTTGTTCATAAGTCAGCGGGTCCTGTTCTTCTACTACCGACTGAGGTATTGATGTGCTCTGCTTACGCGTCGTACCACATGCCGATAATAGAAATGAAAGTCCTACCATAAGACATAATATATAGTATTTCATATCCGTCACTTAATTTGCTATTCGTTTTACTTTGTTCCCGTATGTCCGAAACCACCTGTACCGCGTTCTGTTTCATTCAGTACGTCAACCTCTTCCCATTCTGCTTGTTCATGACGAGCAATCACCATCTGTGCTATGCGCTCACCATCTTCAATTACAAACTCTTCAGCCGACAGATTCACCAGAATAACACGAATTTCTCCGCGATAATCGGCATCAATGGTGCCCGGAGAATTAAGGACTGTTATACCTTTTTTCAACGCCAGACCACTACGAGGTCTTACTTGAGCTTCGTAACCTGCAGGCAGCGCAATGGACAAACCTGTAGGGACCAAGACACGTTCTAACGGCCTCATCACAATCGGTGAATCCAAATTAGCACGTAAATCCATCCCTGCAGAAAGAGAGGTAGCATATTGAGGCAAAGAATGTTTCGAATTATTTATAATCTGTATTTTCATAAATCTTTTATTACTATGTGTTCGGAACTGCGAATTTACACATTTCGTGGGATTTAGCCGTACTTTTATCATTTTTTATAGGAATGTTTTATACATTTGTATAGGAATTTAACCACTTGCTATGAACTGGAAACAATTATTATCAAATAAACGCTTCGGAATGGAAGAGCTTCATTTCTTGAAGAAAGATGACCGTAGTGAATTTCAACGAGATTATGACCGACTCATTTTCTCGGCTCCTTTCAGGCGCCTACAGAACAAGACTCAAGTTTTTCCGTTACCAGGCAGCATATTCGTACACAACCGTCTGACTCACAGTTTGGAAGTGTCTTGCGTAGGACGTTCACTGGGAAATGAAGTGGCCAAAGATTTACTAGCGCGAAAATTAGAGTTACAGGGTACCCATCTATCAGAAATAGGTTCCATCGTGGCTGCAGCATGCTTGGCTCATGATATGGGTAATCCGCCTTTCGGCCATTCTGGCGAGAAGGCTATCGGAACTTATTTTTCAGAGGGAAAAGGTCAAGCGCTAAAACCCTTGTTATCAGAAAGAGAATGGCAAGACTTAATTCATTTTGAAGGAAATGCCAATGCGCTACGCCTGCTTACTCATCAGTTTCACGGAAGAAGAAAGGGCGGCTTTGTGATGACCTATACTACCTTGGCATCTATCGTTAAATATCCATTCTCGGCCGAGCTAGCCGGAAGCAAACAGAAATTCGGCTTCTTTCTGTCGGAAGAAGAGGACTTCCAACGAATTGCCAATGAGTTAGGGCTCACTCGCCTAAGCAAAGAAGGAGAACCGCTTCGGTATGCGCGGCATCCACTCGTTTTTCTAGTGGAAGCGGCCGATGACATCTGCTACCAAATGATGGACATAGAGGATGCACA
>RCNI01001993.1_pt1 | contig 10350 bp, 11 predicted proteins | sample 2041151 | NCBI WGS metagenome assembly RCNI01 (sample SAMN09708214, study PRJNA481090) | feces metagenome | isolation source: feces | place: Antarctica: Albino Rookery
GCCATCTGCCGATTGAACGCCCAGGATGTGGTGCGTCATGTGCTGGTGCAGCGAATTATTGCCGCTTATGAAAAAGATTCCGGAACTCATCAGAAAAAACCGCAGGAGCGGGGAGGAAGACGATAACCATGAACCATGATATTATCATTGAGTCGGAGCTGGAGGAGGAAATCCCCTTTGCGCCGCTGCTGAAGAATGTAATTACCTTTGCACTGGAAGCGGAGGGTGTGGGCACCCCCTGTGAGGTGGATGTGCTCTTGACGGATGACGAGAGCATCCACCAGATCAATCTGGAGCAGCGGGACATCGACCGGGCTACGGATGTGCTGAGCTTCCCCATGTTCGAGTATGTGCCGGGAGAGCCGCCGGTGGACGACCGGGACGCAGACCCGGCAACGGGACGGACGCCGCTGGGTGATATGGTCATCTCGCTGGAGCGCTGCCGTGCCCAGGCCAAGGAGTTCGGTCACAGTGAGGAGCGGGAGCTTTGCTACCTCGCCGTCCATTCGGTGCTTCATCTGCTGGGCTATGACCACATGGACGAGGGTCCGCAAAAGGCTCAGATGCGCGGCCGGGAAGAGGCTATTTTGAACGAGCTTGGCATCACCCGGGAGTAAGCGATGGAACATGATTTTTCCAAGGGCAGCGTATTAAAGCTGATTTTGAAGCTGTCCATTCCCATTATTATTGCTCAGCTGGTTAATACGCTTTATTCGATTGTAGACCGTATCTACATCGGGCATATGCCCGGTGTGGGACAGGTCGCTCTCACCGGCATCGGCCTGTGCCTGCCCATCGTGACGGCGGTGTCCGCCTTTTCTGCCCTGATCGGCTACGGCGGCGCACCTCTCAGCTCCATTCTGCGGGGTCATCAGGATCAGGACGGAGCCGAGCGTGTGCTGGGCAATTCCGTCACAGCGCTGGTGGCACTGGGCATTGTGGTGCCGCTGATTTGCTACCTGTTCCGGGAGCCGGTGCTGTATTTATTCGGCGCAAGTGACGCAACCTATGCCTATGCAGACCAGTATATCCGCATCTACCTGATGGGCAGCCTTCCGGTGATGCTGACGCTGGGTCTGAACCCCTTTATCAATGCGCAGGGCTTTACCGGAACGGGTATGGTGACTGTGGCGGTGGGCGCTGTGTGCAACTTGGTGCTGGACCCGGTCTTTATCTTCGTTTTGGACATGGGTATTGCCGGCGCCGCCATAGCAACGGTGCTTTCCCAGTGCGTGTCCTGCCTTTGGGTGCTGTGGTTCTTCTGGAAGAGCAAGCGCAACCAGATGCGGGTGCGCCGGTGCTATCTCAAGCCCAATTGGCCCACCATGGGCCGTATCTGCGGCTTGGGCGTGTCCAGCTTCATTATGCAGATCACGGAGAGTGCGCTTACTGCCGTGTTCAGCGCCAATCTGGCCAAATTCGGCGGCGACCTCTATGTGACCACCATGACGGTGGGCGCCTCCATCGGTCAGATCGTGTTTATGGTGACCGGAGGCCTTGGACAGGGCGCTCAGCCGGTGACCGGCTACAATTACGGCGCCGGGAACTATGCCCGGGTGCGTCAGTGCTATCGGGTGCTGACGAGCCTCTGTCTGGGCTACGGCGTGGTCATCTGGATTGTGCTGCAGCTGTTTATGCCCTGGTTTATCGCCATTTTCAATGACGATCCCACCTTGTTGGAAACGGCAGTGCCCATGCTTCGCATCTACTTCCTGATGCAGTTCGCTTTCACCCTCCAAGGCGCCAGCCAGAACACCTTTGTGGCGTTGGGTGAGGCAAAGAAGGCTACCTTCTTCGCCCTGTTCCGCAAGGTATTTTTGCTGATTCCGCTGATTTTTATTCTGCCCCGTGTGGGCTTCGGCGTCACCGGCATCTTTGCGGCAGAGCCGATTGCGGACACCATTTCCGCACTGACCTGCTTTACGGTGTTTGTACGCACCAGCTATCGTGAACTAAAACAAAAAGAACTGGTCCAGAGCCAGAAAGAGAATTGAGGAACTACTTATGAATATTACCCATTCCGGTATGATTACCCTGTGCGGCCGCCCCAATGTGGGTAAATCCACCCTGCTCAACGCCTTTGTGGGGGAGAAGATCGCCATTGTTTCCAATAAGCCCCAGACCACGCGTAACCGCATCAGCGGCATCGTCACCCGGGGCGAGAATCAGTTTGTGTTTTTGGACACCCCCGGTCTGCATAAGGCCCGCAACCGTCTGGGCGAGTATATGGTGGGCGTGGTGAAAGCCAGCGTGGCGGATGTGGATGCCGTGCTGCTGGTGGTGGAGCCGATTGCCCATGTGGGCGAGCCTGAGATGGAACTCATTCAGCGCATCAAGGCGCTGAAGCTGCCTGCCGTTCTGGTCATCAATAAGGTGGATGAGCTGGAGAACAAGGAAAAGCTGCTGGAAGTGATTGCCGCCTATTCCGCCGTCCATGAGTTCCAGTCCATCGTGCCCATCTCCGCCAAGGAGAAGGACGGCGTGGAGGAGCTGCTGGACCTGCTGACGGAGTTCCTGCCGGAAGGCCCCCAGCTGTTCCCCGACGACATGACCACCGACCAGCCGGAGCGTCAGGTGATGGCAGAGATTCTGCGGGAAAAGCTGCTCTATTGTCTGGACAAGGAGATTCCCCATGGCACGGCGGTGGAAATCACCCGTTTCTCTGAGCGTGACAACGAAATTATTGATGTGGACGCCACCATTTTCTGCGAAAAGACCAGCCACAAGGGCATTATCATCGGCAAGGGCGGCTCCATGCTGAAGAAGGTGTCCACGCTGGCACGCAAGGACATGGAGCGGTTTATGGGCACGAAGGTGTTCCTCCAGACTTGGGTCAAGGTCAAGGAGAACTGGCGTGACAGCATGGCCGGGGTCCATAACATGGGCTATCGCGAGGACGACTGATACAAAACTTTTCCAGTATGCCGCTGCCGCATTCTTCAAACCCTAAACGGGGAGGAGGAATCGGCATGGAACTGGACTCTGAGCAGGCGTTTCGCCTGTTCCTGATTACCGGGATGCCTCAGGCCTATGTGTATAGCTGTATGGAGCACCGCCGGGAGCAGGAGAACGAGGAACAACAACCGCAGCGCTGACGCCCTGCGGTACATAGAACGAGGATGAGTGCCATATGCATATGACCACCACGGGGATCGTGCTGCGGGAAGTGAATTATAAGGAATCCGACAAAATCCTCACCGTGCTGACCCGGGATGGGGGCAAACTGACCCTCAATGCCAGAGGCTGCCGCAGAAAAAACAGTGCCATTGCCGCCTCCAGCCAGCTGCTGTGCTATTCGGAGCTGACCCTCTATGAGTACCGGGACCGCTGGAGTCTCAAGGAGGGGGATGTGCTGCGGGAGTGGCGGAAGGTTCGGAGCAATCTGGATAAGCTGTCCCTTGCCAGCTGGTTTGCGGAGCTGACCGAGTGCCTGACGGTGGAGGACTTGCCGGCACCGGAGATTTTGCGGCTGCTGCTCAATTCCCTCTACGCACTGGATGAATTGGACAAGCCCTGTCTGCAAATCAAGGCGGCCTTTGAACTGAAAATGATGGCGCTGGCCGGCTATGAGCCGGACCTCAGCGGCTGCGCCGTGTGCGGTGAGCCCAATCCGGAGCCTCGGTTCCATTTGAATCAGGGCGTCATCCACTGCCCAAAGTGCCGGGGTGCGCTTGGTCCGGGCATTTCGATGCCCCTGAGCCGGGCGGCGCTGGATGCCATGCGCTATGTGGTCAGCGGCGACGAGCGGCGGCTGTTCTCCTTCCGTATTCCGCAGGAGGATTTGGAACAGATGGCGGCGGTCACCGAAGCCTATGTGCTGACCCAGCTGGAGCGGGGCTTCCGCACACTGGATTTTTATAAGCAGATGGCACTGTAAGAACCGAAATACCGTTCTCTCCGAAGGAAGGGGAGTTTATATGAATGAATTGTATGAAAAATCTCTCCGCACGCTGGAATTTCCCAGAGTGCTGGAGAAGCTGGCCGCCCAGTGTGTGACGCTGGAGGCCAAGGAGCGGGCGATGGAGATCCGTCCCTGTGACGATGCCCGAACTGTGGCTCGGCTCATGGAGGAAACCACCGCCGCCCGGGATATGATGGATCGCTACGGCACCCCGGCCTTTGCCGGTATCAAGCCGGTGGCAGCCTCCCTGCACCGGGCGGACCGTGGCGGCGCACTGAATCCCCGGGAGCTGCTGGACATTGCTGCCGTGCTCCGTACCACCCGCACCGTGAGCAGCTACTGTGATAACGCCGAAGGCACCAATTGCCTGCGTCCGTTGTTTCGCTCTCTCACCCCGGATCGGGTGTTGGAAGATCAAATTACCGGCTCCATCCTCTCGGAGGAGGAGATTGCCGATACGGCAAGCCCGGCGCTGGCGGACATCCGCCGGCATATCCGCACCACCTCCGGCAAGGCCAGAGAGGTGCTGCAAAAGCTGATTTCTTCTCAGGCCAGCAAGTATTTGCAGGAATCCATTATCACCATCCGCTCCGACCGCTTTGTGGTACCCGTCAAGGCGGAGTACCGCTCCATGGTGCCGGGTCTGGTGCATGATGTGTCCGCCACCGGCTCTACTTACTTCATTGAGCCTATGGGGGCGGTGAAGGCCAATAACGAGCTGCGGGAGCTGCTGGCAGCGGAGGAGAAGGAGATCGAGCGCATTTTGCGTGCCCTGTCTGCCGCCTGCGCTTCGGAGCAGGAGATGATTCGCCAGAATTACAGCCTGCTGGTGGAACTGGACGCCATCTTTGCCCGAGGCAAGCTGTCCTACCGACTGAATTGCTGCGCTCCCCGTCTGGAGAACAACGGCGGCTTCCGGTTCTGGAAGGCACGCCATCCGCTGCTGGACCCGAAAAAGGCAGTTCCCATTGATCTGGAGCTGGGAGAGCGCTTTGATACGCTGGTGATTACCGGCCCCAATACTGGCGGTAAGACGGTCACATTGAAAACCGCCGGACTGCTGACGGCCATGGCCCAGTGCGGTCTGCACATCCCGGTGGGGGACGACAGTTATTTCTCCGTGTTCTCTCAGGTGCTCAGTGACATCGGTGACGAACAGTCCATCGAGCAGTCCCTGTCCACCTTCTCCGCCCATATGACCAATATCGTCAAGATTCTGGAGCAGGCGGACGACCGCACCTTGATTCTCTATGACGAGCTGGGCGCCGGCACTGACCCGGTGGAGGGCGCGGCTCTGGCGGAGGCCATCATCGAGGAAAGCCGCTCCATCGGCAGCAAGGTGTGCGCCACCACCCACTATGCGGAGCTGAAGCTCTACGCTATGACCACAGAGGGTGTGGAAAACGCCTGCTGTGAGTTCGATGTGGAGTCGCTGCGCCCCACCTATCGTCTGCTGATCGGTGTGCCGGGCAAGTCCAATGCCTTTGCCATTTCCAAGCGGCTGGGTTTGCCGGAGCATATCATTGAAAAGGCAAACACCCACATGAGTGAGGAGAACATCCGCTTTGAGGATGTCATCGCTCAGTTGGAGCAGCAGCGCCGTGCGCTGGAAGAGGAACGGCTGGAGGCCGCCCGTCTGCGTCAGCTGACCAAGAAGGACTCGGACGCCGCCCGGGACTATCGCCGCCGTCTGGAAGAGGAGCGGGAGAAGGCCATGAAGCAGGCTCGGGCCGATGCGGAAGCCATTATCCGGGAAGCCCGTGAGATGAGCGAACTGGTGTTCAATGAGCTGAACGAGATGCGCAAGCAGGCCAAGAAGAGTCAGAATTTCCAAGAGGTCAACCGTCAGCGGACGGAGGTCCGCCGACTCATCAACGAAACGGAGTCGAAGGCCAGAGCCCAGCAGCCTCAGGAGGTTCCGCCCTCCACCCGACCTGCGGTGGCCGGTGATGTGGTGGAGCTGGTGAAGATGGGCACACAGGCCGAGGTGATTTCCGTCCATCGGGACGGTACGCTCCAGCTGCAGGCGGGCATTTTGAAGATCACCGCTAAGCAGGAGGAAGTCCGTGTGGTGGAGGACGCCAAGGCGAGAGCCAAGAAGGAGCGTCAGCGCCAGACCAGCCGTGCGGTGACTCGGATTCGTGCCGCCGGTGTGAAGCCGGAGCTGGACCTCCGGGGTCTGATGAGCGATGAAGCACTGGACATGGTGGACCGCTATCTGGACGATGCGCTGCTGGCCCATTTGAAGAGTGTCACCATCATTCACGGCAAGGGAACCGGCGCTCTGCGCAATGCGGTGCGGCGGCATCTGAAAAGCAGTAAATATGTCAAAACCTACCGCCCCGGACACTTCGGCGAGGGCGAGGACGGCGTCACCGTGGTGGAGTTGAAATAAGTATCGGTAAAATGGAGACTGCATTGGTCAATTCTGCATGAAAGCATCGGTTCAGCCTGTGATTTTTGGTGATTTTGACATTGCAGAAACGGCATGGTTTTGATATCCTTTTAGGAGAAGAATTATATATTTGGGAGGAGTATCCTTATGACGGTAAGAGAGGCTGTTGTGAACAACAACGTCGGTCTGTTTGCGCGTCCTGCTACTTTTTTCATTCAGAAAGCCAACGAATTTAAGAGTTCTATCTGGGTCGAAAAGGACGAGCGTCGTGTGAACGCGAAAAGTCTGCTGGGCGTGCTCTCCATGGGCATCATGGATGGTAGCACGATCTCCCTGATCGCCGACGGAGTGGATGAGGTTGAGGCTTTGGATGCTCTGGAGAAGCTTGTCTCCAGTCAGGCCGCTGTCTGATCACCCCAAAGAGCAAAAGCGCCGCAGCACTGCGGCGCTTTTTTTCTCTTGGAATTGAAGGGAAGGTGTGGGCAATGACAAAGGAAGAACTGAAGGATAAGGCGCATTCCCTGCCCCTCCATCCCGGTGTGTATATTATGATGGATGTCCACAATGAGGTCATCTATGTGGGCAAAGCCAAGGCGCTCCGGAACCGGGTCAGCCAGTATTTTCTGGATTTGGCCAGCCATACGGAAAAAACCCGGGCCATGGTCAGCCAGATTGACCACTTTGATGTCATTCTTGCGGACACGGAGTTTGAGGCGTTGGTGCTGGAATGTTCCCTCATCAAGCGCCATAAGCCCAAGTACAACATCCTGCTCAAGGATGACAAGGGCTATCCCTATGTGCGCCTGGATGCGGCTTCGCCCTACCCCCGGTTCAAGCTGGTGGGGAAAACAGCAGGGGACGGGGCACGCTACTTCGGCCCTTACGGCAGCCGTGGGGAAACCTACGAGATTTTGGATGCCATTTCCCAAGCGCTGCACCTGCCCACCTGCAAACGGGTGTTTCCCAGAGATATTGGAAAGGACCGCCCCTGCCTGAACCACCATATGGGCATCTGCGACGGCTGGTGCCGGCCGGAAATGACCCAGGAAGCCTATCAGGAGCGCATCCATCAGGCGGTGCGCCTCTTGGAAGGCGATTTCGCCTCGGTGGAGGAGCAGTTGGAAGAGCAGATGCTGAACGCATCGGAGGAACTGCGGTTTGAAGCGGCGGCGGAGTACCGGGATCGCATCAAGGCCATCCGTCTGCTGGGAAAACGGCAGAAGGTGGTGGCATCCCTCCGGGCGGATGTGGATGTGTGCGGATTGTATCTGGGCGAAGCGAAAAGCTGCTTTGTAGCGCTGCACTATCTGGCCGGCGATCTGGCTGGGCGGGACACGGAGATTTTCCCCACCCCCATGGAGGAGGATCGGGGCGAGATTTTGTCCGCTCTGGTCAAGCAGTTCTACGGCGGCAGAGGAAACCTCCCCAAGGGCATTTTCCTTCCTTGGGAAGTGGAGGATCAGGAGGAGCTTCAGACCATGTTCACGCAGGCCGCAGGCCGCAAGGTGCAGGTACTGGTGCCCCAGCGCGGGAAAAAGGCGGAGATGATCCGTCTGGCACAGCAGAATGCCGCCGACGAGGCCGAGCGTGCCACCAGCCGGGAGGAACGGGAAAACCGCCTGATGCAGACCTTGGGACAGCTGCTGGGGCTGGAAAAGACGCCCCACCGCACCGAGTCTTACGACATTTCCAACACCGGCGCAGCGGACATTGTGGCGGCTCAGACGGTGTTTTATGACGGACGGCCGCTGAAACGGGAGTACCGTTACTACAAGCTCCGGGATATGGACACACCGGACGACTATGCCTCCATGGATCAGGTGCTGCGGCGGCGGTTTCGCCGCTATCTGGACGGGGACGCCAACTTCGGTGTGCTGCCGGATGTCATCTTGATGGACGGCGGTCTGGGTCAGGTGACCATTGCCGTCCGGGTGCTGGAGGAGCTGGGAATTGATATTCCCGTGTTCGGCATGGTGAAGGACGACCGCCACCGCACCCGTGCGCTGGTAGCACCGGACGGACGGGAGATCGGAATTCAGTCCAATCCCGCCTTGTTTGCCCTCATTGGCCGGATGCAGGAGGAAACGCACCGCAGCGCCATTGAATTCCATCATAAGAGCCACCAGAAGAGCGCCAAGGCGTCGGAACTGGACCGGGTACCGGGAATCGGACCGGCCCGGAAAGCGCAGCTGCTGAAGCAATTTAAGAGCCTGAAGGCCATCAAGGCCGCCACGGCTGCCCAGTTGGGAGAAGTGGTGGGTAAGGTCACGGGCGAAACGATATACCAATACTTCCATCAGGAGGAATAATACGATGCGAGTGATTTCAGGAACAGCACGAGGCCGCAGACTGCTGCAGCTTCAGGGCATGGAGACCCGACCCACCACCGATCAGGTGAAGGAGTCCATTTTTAATATCATTCAGTTTGACATTGAGGGCCGCCGGGTGCTGGACCTGTTCGGCGGCACGGGTCAGTTGGGCATCGAGGCCCTCAGCCGGGGTGCGGAAAGCTGCACCTTTGTGGATCAGCGCCGGGATGCGGTGCAGCTGATCCGAGCCAATCTGAAGCAGTGCGATCTGTCGGAGCGGGCCAAGGTGGTGCAGGGGGACTCCATGGGCTTTTTGTCCACCGTCACCGTGCCCTATCATCTGGTTTTTCTGGACCCGCCCTACGGAGGGGAATTGCTGGAAAATGCACTCAAAAAGCTTGCTGAGATTGACATGTTATCTGAAAATGGTATAATAATTTGCGAAAGTCCGACAGATCAGATTCTGCCGGAATTAAGCGCTCCCTATCGAAAGGGGCGGGAATACAGGTATGGTCGAATCAAGATCACGATCTACCGAAAGGAAGTCTGATTTATGAGTACGGCCATTTATCCCGGCAGCTTCGATCCGGTGACTTTGGGTCATCTGGACATTATCAAGCGTGCGGCGCGGCAGTTTGACCATCTGATCGTATGTGTGATGATCAACTCCGAGAAACACGGACTTTTTCTGCCCGAGGAACGGGTGGAGTTGGTTCGGCGAGTGACGGCAGACATCCCCAATGTGGAGGTGGATTGCTGGCGTGACCTGCTCAGCGAGTATGCGAGAAAGCGCAATGCCACCGTGGTGGTGAAGGGCCTTCGTGCAGTGTCTGACTATGAAAAGGAATGTCAGATGGCGCTGATCAACCGCAAGCTGAACCCGAATCTGGATACCATGTTTTTGCCTGCACGGCAGAACTTCACCTACCTCAGCTCCAGCGTGGCCAAGGAGATGGCCCGCTACCATGTGAGTCTGGAAGGGTATGTGCCGGCCGAAATTACGGAAGATGTCCAGAAAAAGATGGATGAGTATTTACAGAAAAGCCAGTCCTGAGGGGACGGCGATGAAAGGATGAGTGTTATGGCAAAGGTTAATACCAACGGCGTTGATGAGATGCTGGACGAACTCTATGAGATGATTGATGACGCGAAGGCAATTCCCTTCAGCAGTGATTGCAAGCTGGACCGCAACGGCGCACTGGATCTGCTGGACAGCATCCGCAACCGCTTCCCTGTGGAGCTGGGCGAGGCATTCAAGATCATGCAGACCCGGGATCAGGTGCTGGGCGATGCTCAGAAGGAGGCCGACCGCATTATCCAGCAGGCTCGTGCGCAGGCACAGCGCTTGGTGGATGAGAACGAGACCGTCCGTCAGGCCCGTGCAGCTGCCGAGGAGGCAATCCGCACCGCTAAGGCCCGTGCAACCGAGATCCTCACGCAGGCCAATGATGAGGCCCGCAGCGTCACCGACGCCGCCAATGACCGTGCCGAGGGCCTGAAGCGTGCCGCCAACGAGTACTGCGCAGACGCTCTGCGCCGCACCGAGGACGCCGTGGCTGAGGCTTATGGTGAGATCAAGGAGTCCCACGATCACTTCCGTGCTCTGGTGACCGGTTCTACCGCTACCCGCCGTGCTGTGGCTTACGACGCCGAGAAGGACGAGTAAGAGCCTGCATTTAACCACAGATACAACGCCCCGAACCACTGGTTCGGGGCGTTTTTTTGCTCTGGAAATTGAAAAAACC
>RCNI01001995.1_pt1 | contig 10344 bp, 6 predicted proteins | sample 2041151 | NCBI WGS metagenome assembly RCNI01 (sample SAMN09708214, study PRJNA481090) | feces metagenome | isolation source: feces | place: Antarctica: Albino Rookery
ACGACAGGTTGGCGATGAACAGGGATACGGTGAAACCGATACCTCCCAGCATTGCTACTCCGAAAAGGCTGCGTTTGCTCATGTGGGAAGGCATGGTCAATAGTTTGAATTTGATGGGCAACCATGCAAAGGTGAATATACCGATTAATTTGCCGAGAACTAAAGCGATGAATACGCTGAGTGTTACGCCTTTTAGATCAGCTGCGCTGAAATGGGCGAAGGAGATGCTGGCATTGGCAAAGGCGAACAGAGGCATCACGATGTAATTGACCAGTGGCTGCAGGTTGTCCGACAGAGACTGCAAAGGACTGATTACTCTGTCGGATGCGGCCTCTACTTCGCGCAGTATGGAGAACTCTGAATTGCTGAGCATATATTGCGTCTTGTTCAGTTCCGAAGTCTCGGGGAGTTTTTCCATACATACCCGTATTTCACCGACATAATGGGAAATTTCAAATTTCGGACGGGCAGGAACGGTAAAGGCTACAATCACTCCGGCAATTGTCGGGTGGATTCCTGAATGCAGGAATAGATACCATACAATCAGACCTATGGAAATGTAGAATAGTTTGCTGTTTATACCCAAACGGCCGCCTAAGTAGAGGATGAAGATGACAGGCAGCGACCATAGCAGGTAGGAATATACCAGATTACTGCTATAGAAGGCACCGATAACGATGATACCGCCTATATCGTCGACTACCGCAAAGGTGGTCAGGAATATTTTCAGGCTCAAGGGGATTTTTTTGCCCAACAGGGAGAGAACTCCCAATGAAAAGGCGATATCCGTAGCCATGGAGATGGCTGCTCCGTGTCTGATGGGACCTTCCGGACTGGTGAGGGAAAATATGACGATGGGGACTATCATACCGCCACAGGCTGCGATGACAGGCAATAACGCTTTGCGTACGCTGGAGAGTTCGCCGACCAGTAGTTCGCGCTTGATTTCCAAACCTACCGAGAAGAAGAAGATAGCCATCAGGGCGTCATTGATAAATGTCATGAAGGTCATGTTCGTTCCGTGTATGCTGAACAGGTTGAAATCTCCGATTTGGAATACTATCTCTTGGGAAAAGAATGCATTATAGGCATCCTTTAACGGTGAATTGGCTATTATCATGGCTGCCAGTGCGACAAAAAGAAGTACCGCACCGCCATTTATCTTGCTACGGATGAAAAATCGTATTGAAGACTTGAATATCTCGTACATATTTATAATTTATATTGTTTGAACCAGTTGATGAATTTTTGTATGCCTTCTTCCAGTGAGGTAGAAGGGGTGTATCCGAAATCTGTTGCCAGTTTGCTCGTGTCTGCCCAGGTCTGGTAAACATCTCCGGGTTGCATGCCGACAAATTCTTTGATGGCTTCTTTGCCTAGATTTTGCTCCAGTAGCGAGATGAAGTCCATAAGGGGGACCGGTGAACCGTGACCGATGTTGTATACGGCAGCAGGCACTCCGGGTGTGTCTTCACGGATGGCTTCAGGATGTCGGATGATACTCATGATGCCGTCGATAATGTCGTCAATGTAAGTGAAGTCGCGTGACAGGTCGCCGTTGTTGAATACCTTGATGGTACGTCCTTCGGTGATGGAGTTCGCAAAAAGTATCGGAGCCATGTCCGGACGTCCCCAAGGACCGTAGACCGTGAAAAAGCGCAGACCTACGGTCTGGATTTTGTATAGCCAGGAGTAGGTGTAGGCCATCAGTTCATTGCTCTTTTTGGTGGAGGCGTAAAGGCTGACAGGGTGGTCGACTTGGGTCTCTTCCTTGAAAGGCACTTCTTGGGTGTTGCCGTATACGGAGGAGGAGGAGGCGTAAATCAGCCGGTTGCATCCGTGATGGCGGCACCGTTCCAAAATGTTCAGAAAGCCTACGATATTGCTTTCGATATAGGCCTCCGGATTGGTCAGGCTATAGCGTACTCCCGCTTGGGCGGCCAGATTGACTACAAGATCAAAGTGGTTTTCTGCAAAAATCTTTTCCGGGATTTCTTTGTCACAAAGGTCCATTTGCTGGAAACGGTAGTCCGGATAGGTGGCCGATCGGTATTCCTGGCCGTATTTTCCTGTTGTGATGCCACACTCTTTCAGACGGGCTAGCTTTAAGTTTACGTCATAATAGTCATTGAGTGAATCAACACCATAGACTTTTATTCCATTTTCCAGGAGTGTGCGCGATAGGTGATAGCCGATGAAACCGGCACTACCTGTGATTAGTATTTGCATCGTTGAATTATTTTAACAGTCAAAAATAAAAAAATTATCAGACAAAAAAAAGTCACCGAATTATTTTTTCCAGTGACTTAATTATTAACCCTAAACAGAAACAAACTATGAAATTGATTCTGTTACAAATATAAGAATTATTTATTTGTCATGACTGTTAATTTTAATTAATGTGATGAAAATTATAAAATTTCTATTGCTCTTCAAGCCGTAAATTGCTGTCAGTAAGTGTTATCGGAATTATTTGATTGGCAAGATTGTGGTCGTATGGCATTTGTACTCTGATGTAGTTGTCGGTAAATCCGCAGATATGGTCTCCGACTTTGCTCTCTTCAAAGAGCACCGGACGTGTTGATCCTTCAAATTGGTGGTAGAAAGCCGAATGTTTGTGCTCTGAAATTTGCAGAAGTTCGCTCACACGATGGTGCTTTTCTTCTTGTGCCACAACGTAGGGTATCTCCAGGGCTTTGGTCCCCTGACGCTCGGAGTATGGGAATACATGCAGCTGTGAGATGGGCAGACTCTCGATAAAGTCGCGGGCATCTTCAAAGTATTCTCTGGTTTCACCTCTCATGCCGACAATGGTGTCCACTCCGATGAACGCATCCGGAAGCACCTCTTTGATTTTGTGCATCTTGGAGGCAAAAAGCTCTCGGGTGTAACGGCGGTGCATCAACTTGAGCACTTCGTTGTTACCGGATTGGAGTGGCACGTGGAAATGGGGCATGAAATGGCGTGAACCTGCAACGAAATCGATGATTTCGTCTGTCAGAAGGTTGGGCTCGATGGAGGAGATGCGGTAACGTTCTATTTCATCCAGCTCGTCCAGGCGGTGAAGCAGGGAGAGGAAATTCTCGTCTGTGCCACGGCCGAAATCGCCGGTGTTCACTCCGGTGAGGATGATTTCCTTGATTCCTTTGCTTGCCACATCACGCACGGCCTGCAGTATTTGCGGCACTGAGGCGCTGCGGCTTCGTCCGCGGGCATAAGGGATGGTACAATAGGTGCAGAAGTAATCGCATCCGTCCTGTATTTTCAGGAAACAGCGGGTGCGGTCTCCGAATGAGTAGGCCAGATCGAAGTCCGCCAATTTGAATATATCGCATGAATGTGGCTCCTGACGCTCTTTCTCCAGCATGTGGCGGAGGTAATGTTCCACATTGAATTTGTCGTTGGCTCCCAGAACGAGGCTGACCCCTTCGATTGCCATGATTTCTTTGGCACGCAGCTGTGCATAGCAGCCGACCACGACGATGTAGGCACCGGGATTGTGCGAAATGATTTTACGTATCAGCTGCCGCCCTTTTTTTTCAGCCATGTCCGTTACGCTGCAGGTGTTGATGACGAAAATGTCGGCGTGTTCTTTTTCTCCGACAGTTTCTGTTCCTGCTTTTTCAAGGCTGTGTTTGATGGTGGAGGTCTCTGAAAAATTCAATTTACATCCTAATGTGATGTATGCAACTTTCTTTCCGGCGATGTCCATATAGTGTATTTTATGCTTCGAGGTTGCAAAATTAATAATTTGGCTTGTAATTTGCTATCTTTGTCCCATAAACAGTTAGGAATTATGAAATACTACATTATTGCCGGAGAGGCTTCGGGTGATTTGCATGCCTCTAATTTGATAAAGGGATTGAAGAAGGAAGATACTGAGGCCCAGATCCGTGGATGGGGAGGTGACCTGATGCGTGAAGCGGGGGCGGAGATTGTGCGTCATTATAAGGACACGGCGATAATGGGATTTATAAATGTCGTGCGCAAGCTGGGTACCTTGCGCGGGAATATCCGGTATTGCTGTGAGGATATCCGGGAATGGCAGCCTGATGTGGTGATTCTGGTTGACTACGCCGGTTTTAATTTGCGTATTGCACGCTTTGCCAAGAAGATAGGGGTGAAGGTGTTTTATTATATTTCTCCCAAGATATGGGCATGGAACACCGGACGGGTGAAGAAAATCAAGAAGTATGTCGACCGTATGTTTACGATTTTTCCGTTTGAGACCGAGTTCTACCGGCATTATGGCTATCCGGTGCAATACGGTGGCAATCCACTGGTGGATGCCATCGATGCGCGTCCTTTCAAGAATGAGAGTTTCGAGGAGTTTGTCCGGATAAATGATTTGCCCGACAAGCCAATCATTGCCCTGTTGGCCGGAAGCCGGAAACAGGAGCTGAAGTTTGTGTTGCCGACCATGTTGAAGATGGTGGACCATTTCCCGGATTACCAGTTTGTGATTGCAGGAGCCCCCTCCATGACGGATGAGGATTACGCCCCTTATCTGCAGGGCAGTCAGGTGCGGATTCTGTATGGGATGACTTACCGCCTGGTGAGTCAGGCTACCGCAGCCCTGGTCACTTCGGGTACGGCCACGCTGGAGACGGCTCTGTTGCGTACGCCGCAGGTGGTGTGCTATAATGGCGAGGCCGCGCGTTTGAGTTATTTCCTCTTCAAGACGGTCGTAAAGGTGAAGTATATTTCATTGGTCAACCTCGTTTTCAACGGCGAAGTGGTGAAGGAGTTGATGATGCAACACTTCAACGAACGCTCTTTGGTGAACGAATTGTCCAAACTTATCTATAGTGAACGTTATCGTGAAAAGATGTTGCGCAATTACGATGAGGTGATTCGCCGTCTGGGCGAGCCGGGTGCATCCGGACGATTCGCCCGGATGATGGTGGAGGAGTTGCGTCACTCCTTGTAGACTAATTTCACATTGTCAATCCAGAGTTTTGCATCCGGAGTGCCGATATATGCTCCCCCGTGTCCTGATGAGAAGCGCATGATGATATGTGTCGGTTTGGTACCGGGTTCTGCCCAGCCTACCTCCTGAATAGGTACCATCTTGCCTTTGCTGTTCATGAAATGGGGGATCTCCTCGCCTTTGGTCAGGTCCATGAACGGCTTGAAATCGGGATCTTTGGTGATGTCGCCGTATTTCACCTCGATGCGATGGTTGTTTTGCCATTCGGTCACCGGTTTGTCGTAGCGTTCATAAGCGGTGCCGACACGTTTGGCATAGATGTTTCCTTCCTCGTCTTCCCATCTGTATTGTAGCATCATGCATACTTCCGCATTGTTCTGGATATCAAATTTCTGTTTGCGTCCGAAGCCGGTGGCTTTGATCTGCTTGCCTCCGGGTTCAACTTTGTAGTCGAATTCTACGGCTGAGGGATGTTTGTCGAAAGCTATCCGGTGGTTCAGCTTGCCCTGGGGATTCTTGGTGTCGCGTACCGGTTCCATCAGCTCGCCGAGAAAGATGGTGCCGGTGGCCAGCACTGAGATGTTTATGATTCCGAACACTTTCACCTCTTCCATTCGGGTCTCCATCCGGGCACAGTATCCGTCGCCTCTTTTTTCCGGGAAAACGGTGACGCTGGCTTTGTATATGCCGCTCACTTTGGCCATAACGGTGGAGGTGCCCCATGGTGATTCCATGTTTCTGTAGGGAGTGTTGTCTTTCAGCGTATCGCCTTTGTTAATCTCATATAAGTGTTTTGTGTGTCCTCCGATGACGAATGATTCTTTCACCTCCCGTACCATCCAGTTGTCCATGTCGCCGAATGGGATGGGTTCTATTCTTTCCTTGACTTCCTGTGTCATTGATGTGTATGAGCATAGTAGAAATGCTGCAATACAAAATAAACCGCTTCTTGTCATCATGTTTCGTGTTAATGTGATTTGCTGCAAAGGTATTAAAAAAAACACCATAATGGGTATTTATCGGTAAAAAGGGGGGAGTGCCGCTGATTTCACTCACAGGGCTCCCGTGGGACGGGAGATGGCCGCTGAAAATAAGTTTGTATGATAGATTTACCACTATCATTAAAAAGATTAATTTTGTATCAAAATCGAATCGTATATGTCCCACTTACCTGCATTGATAACAGACCTGGCGATTATACTTGCCTCTGCCGGTGTAATGACATTGGTATTCAAACGGTTGAAGCAGCCGTTGGTGTTAGGGTATATTGTTGCCGGTATCATTGCCGGACCGCATTTCCCGTTTACTCCTACGGTGGTTGATTCCGGCAATATCCAGACGTGGGCGGATATAGGCGTGGTGTTCCTCTTGTTTGCGTTGGGACTGGAGTTCAGTTTCAAGAAGCTGATGAAGGTCGGGGGACCGGCCATTATTGCCGCTCTGACGATTATCTTCGGGATGGTGATGCTCGGCTACATTGTAGGCATTGCGATGGGATGGAAGCAGATGGACAGCATTTTCCTGGGAGGTATGTTGTCTATGTCGTCTACCTCGATCATATACAAGGCATTCGAGGATCTGGGACTGCGGACGCAGCGCTTCACCGGCTTGGTATTGGGGATTCTTGTTATCGAGGATTTAGTGGCCATCGTCCTGATGGTTGTATTGTCCACGATGGCCGTTAGCCAGAATTTCGAGGGGATGGAGATGGCCTATAGCATCGGCAAGCTGATGTTTTTCCTGTTGTTATGGTTCTTGATAGGTATCTATATCATTCCTACCTTTTTCCGTCGTACCCGCCTGTTGATGGGGGACGAGACCATGCTGATCGTTTCGCTGGGGCTGTGTCTGCTGATGGTGGCGTTTGCCACATACGTCGGTTTCTCTTCTGCGTTGGGGGCTTTTGTGATGGGTTCTATCCTGGCCGAGACTGTGGAGGCGGAGACTATCGAGCGGCTGGTGAGGCCGGTCAAAGACCTTTTTGCGGCAATTTTCTTTGTCTCTGTCGGAATGATGGTCGATCCGGATATGATTGTTCAGTACATTGTGCCTATTGTGATAATCATACTGACAGTCATTATCGGGCAGGCAACCTTCGGGACCTGCGGTGTCATGCTGGCCGGCCAGCCTTTGAAAACTGCCTTGCAGTCCGGATTCTGTCTGACACAGATAGGTGAATTCGCTTTCATTATCGCCAGTCTGGGTACCTCAATGGGGGTGACGAGCAATTTTCTCTATCCGATTGTGGTGGCCGTGTCGGTCATCACCACCTTCCTGACCCCTTATATGATTCGTTCTGCCGGACCTGCCTATCCGTTTGTGGAAAAGCATTTGCCCCGTAAGTGGAAACGCTTCCTCGAGCATTATTCTCTCGGTACCCGTACCGTCAATCATGAAAGCAATTGGAGACGGCTCTTGATTTCCCTGATGCGCATCACGATTGTCTATTCCGTCATCATCATCGCTATCCTGATTGTGTCGCTCAATATCCTGGTGTCGCTGGTCAAGGCACATTTTCCCGGTTTCTGGGGTTCTCTGTTATGTGCTGTGGCCATACTTCTGCTGATGGCTCCTTTTTTGCGTGCCATCGTTGCCAAGAAGAACCATTCCGTGGAGTTCCAGTCCCTTTGGGCAGACGGTAATTTCAATCGGGCCTATCTGGTCTCGCTGGTGGTATTCCGTTTTATGCTGGTCATTGTGTATATCATGATACCGATGATGTCCTTGTTCAAGGCCTCCGAGGCAATCCTGCTGGGGGTGGCCTGTGTCGTGACTGCCTTGATATTCTATTCCCGCTATCTGCAGAAGCAGTCAATCCAGATAGAGCGTAATTTCCTGCGTAACTTCCGTGTGCGTGAGATGTATGCCCGTCGTGACGAGAATAAGGTGCCGCCCCGCTTTGCCGGTCACCTGTTGTCACGTGATTTGCACTTGTCTGATTTTGTTATTCCGGCCGAATCGTTGTGGGCCGGCAAGACTTTGTCTGAACTGCAGTTGGCCACCCGCTTTGATATCATGGTGGTGGCGGTCTTCAGGGGGCAGGCCTGTCTCAACATCCCGGGAGGGAAGGTGCGTATCTATCCGCAGGACCGTATCCAGGTAATCGGTAGTGACGAGCAGCTGGAGCGTTTCAGCATTGCCCTGCAGTCGATGACTCTGCCGCCTTCTGATTCCGACCTTACGCAGAGCGAGATGTGTCTGAAACAGTTTATCGTTACAAAGAATTCGCCATATAACGGTCAAAGCATACGCCAGTCATGCATCCGTGACATACACCATTGCGTTGTGGTCGGAGTGGAGCGTGGAAAATCTTCTTTGCGCAATCCGGATGCCGATACGGTATTTCAGGAAGGCGACTGGGTATGGGTGGTCGGCGAAGAGCAGGATGTCCGCCGTCTGTTGGATTCTTAATGGCAGGAAGAGTGCCGTGATTGTCGTTGGATGAAAAAGAGCGCAATCAGAGTGGCCATCAGGTCAGCAAATGGAATGGCACACCAGATGCCGGTCAGTCCCCAGTGGATGGAAAACAGGGTCAGTGCCGGAATCAGGAATACGAATTGCCGTGAAATGTTCATTGTAATGGCCTTCGGGGCTTGGCGGATAGACTGGAAATAGCTGGTGGCGATAATCTGGAAGCCGATGAGCGGCATGGCCAGAAAAGTGTAGCGCATTCCTTCCGCGCTGATTTCCTGCAGTTGCGGGTCCCACGTGAATATTTTGACCAGCCACATGGCTCCGGTTTCGCCGATGACAAAGCCTATGCAGGCAATCAGGCTGCCGAGGCGGATGGCATATTTCAGGGTATCATGCAGCATATCCCGGTGTCCCGTGGCATAATGGTAGCTGATGATCGGCTGCATTCCCTGGCAGATACCCATCAGCAGCATCGATATCAGAATGGAATAACTGCTGATAATCCCGTAGGCACCGATGGCATAGTCACCGCCGTAATTCATCAGATACCGGTTCATGATGATATTCACCATGCCGGTTGTGATATTCATGATAAAAGCGGCCATGCCCACACCGATGATAGCCAGCAGAATCATCAGGTCAGGCTGGAAACTGCGGCGCACGATGTGCAGTGTGTTGCCTCTGCCATAGAAGTGGAGGAAAATCAGTATCGAACTGATACACATTGAAATCACCGTCGCTATGGCGGCACCCCGGATTCCCATGTTAAAACCGAAAATGAACACCGGGTCCAATATCAGGTTGGCGATGACTCCCGTAAGGATAATCATCATGGATTTGTGTGGAAAGCCGGAAGCCCGGATAGCATGACAGAAAGTGAAATTCAGGTTGGTCAGCAGACTGCCGGGAATCAGGATGCTCAGATAGCTGTGGGCATAGGGGATAGTCTGTTCGCTTCCTCCGAATGCCAGAAGGATTTTGTCCAGATACAGCAGTGAAATGACAATCAGGATGATGTTCAGGACGACTGCCAGAAAGATTGCATTCCCCAGCACTTTGGTAGCCAGCCGCTCGTTGGATGCCGAGATGGCCGCGGAAATACGTGCGGCACCGCCTACTCCGGTCAGCGTCCCCACTGTCCCGAGCAGGGAGACGCAGGGCAATGTCAGCGCCAGACCGCAAATGGCCAGTGGACCGGCACCCTGACCGATGAAAATACGGTCTACAATATTATACAGAGCCAGTACAATCATGTTGATCATTGCAGGGTAGGCATAGCTTCTGAAAAGCTTGCGTATCCGTACCTTATCTGTAATATTGTTGGGTGGCGTCATCTTTTTGGTTTCTATCCCGTATTGAAACGTACAAAAATACGAAAAAAGGTTGAAATCCCCAATCTCTGTATCAAGGGGGAAAGAAGCGGTTTTTACTTTCCCCGCGCATTATAAAAATACCTCTGATAATCAAGCAAAGGATCTATCCGAAAACGCACATTTTCTTTTCGCACGCAATTAACTTTACTTTATATGCGTGTATAATTAGTACAGGAATGAAGTAAAGTTGAAGGAATAGTGATTCTTAGAAATAGATAAGCATTATGCTCTACAAACATTATGTTATTACAGCATAAAACATATGATTTGCTATGAAATATAATCAGAAAAATACTTTTTCTGAAAAATCTACTCGTATAATAAAATTAGGGATGTACTTTTATAGATGGATATCATTAAACCTGTCATGTTAAATGGTCAAGAATAGTTTTGTTTTTCACAAAAATATCAAAATATGCAATCTAAACTGGCAACAGTCTTAGATGCACTTCGTAATGAATAAAATCTAACTTTGGTATCTTCAAGCAATTCAAAGAGAGTCGATTTAATCAATGAAGCTTTTAGCTTTTTAAGGGAACAAGAAGAGAAAGCTATTATTTGTTACATAGATATTGCCAACATACAAACCTTAAATGAATTCAGTAAGCAGCTTGCAGACATTGTAGT
>RCNI01001996.1_pt1 | contig 10341 bp, 11 predicted proteins | sample 2041151 | NCBI WGS metagenome assembly RCNI01 (sample SAMN09708214, study PRJNA481090) | feces metagenome | isolation source: feces | place: Antarctica: Albino Rookery
CATATTTTCTTGCATAAGCTAATGTTTTCTATCTTATAAATCTTTTTTTATTATATTATTTTTAGTATTTTTTATTATCTTTTTACTATTTTGTAAAACTCATTAATTCTTTCTATGGCTTTTGAATTCTTAAATTTAGGGTTTATTTCCATATGGGATTTCATATTATATTTATTTCTTATTTCTTTTTCAAATTCATTATTTAAATTATCTACTCCTTGAGGATATACTGTCTCGTATATGAAAATAGGGGCTGAATTTGATTTTGCTATAAAATCGTCGATATTATCTAAATAGAAGTTAAACAACTCTTTTAATTCATTTTCTGACATTTGCTTTGTTTGTTTTATTAGATTTTCTTTACCATGATTTTTTCTAAATAAAAGACTTTCATAAGTGCAATATGTAGAAGGAATAAAATTTTGATCATTACTTAGGCAATAGTCATTATCGTTTAAAAAGTTAAGAAAGGCTATTTCATTTTTTAGTATTTCGCTTTCATTTAAATTTTTAAATTTAGAATAAAAGAATTTATCTAATCCAAATTCTGAATTAACAGATTCCTTGTAGTATTCCTTATAAGTCGCAGGACTTGCTGTAACATATTTTCTATATATTTTGTTATAATTGTCTTTTATTAAATTATCTCTGATTTCTTTTAATTTAGAGACATTGTTTAAATTAGTTGCTTTAAGTTTATATTTACTTTTATTGTTAAATAATTCTGATGGTGATTCAACTTTGACACATATAAATTCCCCATCATTTTGATTTGCACTTGATTTATTTAAACCTATCAGATATGTTGAAAATGCAATTATTGATGCAAGAGTCAGAGCTGGATAAATTTTTTTGTTTTTCATTTTCTTTCTCCCTTCTCCTTTCTTTAATTAAATAGATAATAAGATATAAAAATAGAGTAAACATTAATTTTATCAAATAAATGCTTAAAAAAATTATAGACTATTTTTTAAGTAAATTCAAGTCATTTCAATGAATGCTAGTCTTGAGTTTTTATGAATTTTTTAGATCTACAAGTTCATTTAAAAAAATTTAGATATCTTTTATCCTATTTTAAATAAAGTAAAATAAAAATACTTGAAAAAATCTGTAATAGACTAGCAAAATGCAAAAATCAATTGACTTTTATTGAAAAAGTAATTATAATTATATTGTTATGTTTACAATAAGAATTATGAAAGGAGTATTAGAAGATGAAAAGAACTTATCAGCCAAAGAAAAGACAGAGAAAAAAAGAACATGGCTTCAGAAAAAGAATGAAGACTTCTAACGGAAGAAATGTTTTAAAGAGAAGAAGAGCTAAGGGAAGAAAGAGATTAACTCACTAATCAGTTAATTACCTGTGCTAATTAATGATAATGAAAAGCCACTTGTAATGAGTGGTTTTTTTTATAAAATCATTAAAGAGAAAATTTTCTAAGTGTAGTAAAAATTAGAACACAAGAAAGAGCAAAAGAAATTAATGGAGGTTGTTATGCATTTTAATAACACCGATGGAATCAAAAAAGATTCAGATTTTAGAAGGGTTTATCAAAGGGGTAAATCTTTTGCCGATAGAAATCTTGTAATATACGTTATGAAAAATGGAAAAGACAGATCTAGGATTGGTATTTCCATTTCGAAAAAAGTAGGTAAGGCTAATGTGAGAAATAAAATCAGAAGATATATAAAGGAGAGCTATAGATTGAATATAGACGAAAATATAAAATCTGGTTTAGATATTGTATTTATTGCTAGGATAAATAGCAATAATGCTGAATATAAAGACATTGAAAAATCTATAAAGTATATTAGTAAAAAGGCGAACGCAGTTAGGTTTGAACAAAAACCAAAGAGGTGATAGAGTGCAACTTTTAAAAAAGTATATAAAAAAAATAGGATCAATACTAGCTCAAGGCTGTATTTTTCTGGTAAGATGCTATCAAAACTACATCTCGCCACTGAAGGGTCCAACATGTAGGTTTTATCCTACTTGTTCGCAATATTCTATACAGGCATTTAAAAAATACGGCTTTCTTAAGGGACTGTGGTTGACAATAAAAAGAATAGGTAAGTGTCACCCTTTTCACCCAGGTGGTTACGACCCTTTGAAGTAGAAGGTCATCTCAAAAGTTGAGATACTATGTTAATAGGAGGATTTAATGGGAGCTATAGCAAATTTTTTAGGAATGGTGTTAAAATGGATCTTTGAATTTACTCATAGTTACGGCTTATCAGTAATAATATTCACTATAATAGTGAAGGCATTACTTACACCGCTAACTATTAAGCAAACAAAATCGACATTTGCCATGTCTGAAATAAACCCAAAAATTAAAGAAATTCAGGTAAAATATAAGGATAAACCTGAAAAGCAAAATGAAGAAATTGCAAAGTTATACAAGGAAATGGAAATAAATCCTTTAGCAGGATGTTTACCATTATTAATACAGATGCCAATATTATTTGGTCTTTTCTATGTATTTAAAAATCCAGTTGCTCACGGAGTTTTTCCAAATAAGGCGGCATTTTTAGCAGCTAATGGAGGTTTTTTATGGATAAAATCTTTAATTAGACCAGACTATGTATTAGCTGTTTTATCTGGTTTAAGTGCTTTCTTTATGCAAAAGGTAATGACACCTAAGGATCAATTACAGGGATCAATGAAGATGATGACTTGGTTGATGGCAGGTATGTCATTTTACTGGGGCTTTATATTCCCAGCAGCACTTTCATTATACTGGACTGTAAGTAACTTGTTCTCAGTGTTACAGTATTATGTAATTACAAAGCCATTAAAGGCAAAACTTGATGCACAAAAAGAAGCTAAACAAAATGCAAAGAAAAAGAACTAAAAAGTAGGAGGCAAAGATAGTGGAATCAAAAATATTGTATGCAAAAAGTTCAGATGAAGCTGTTGAACAACTACTAAAATCTACGAATGCAGATAAGGCAAGTATTCAAGTTATAGTAAAAGAAAAGCCTAGCAGGGGATTTTTGGGATTGGGAGCAAAAGATGGAGTATTTGAGTTAAAGTATGAAATTTTAAGCGAAGAATCTGAATTAAAGATGGAGACTGTTGAAGTTGAAGAAACTATGGCAGTTGAGAATAACAAAGTAGAAAGTAATGAAGTTGAAAAAGACGAAAATATAGAAGATGTAAACGTAACAACAGAAGATGAAATAAAAATGGCAAGAGAATTTATAGAAGAACTTCTAAAAAATGCAAATTTAGATGCACAAGTGGAGGTCACTTTAGAAGATAATCTTATAAAAGTGAGAATAAGTGGTGATGAAGCTAGCTGCCTAATAGGTAGAAGAGGCGATACACTAGATGCGATACAGTTTTTAACAGGTCTTGCATTGAACAAGCTAAATAAGCATTCTCATACAAGAGTTTTTGTAGATATAGAAAACTATAGAAGCAAGAGAGAAGAATCTTTAAAGAGATATTGTTATAAGGCAGCAAGAGAGGTTGCTAGGACAAAGAGAACAAAAAAATTAGATTATATGAACCCTTATGAAAGAAGAATAATACATTCAGCACTTCAAAATGATAGATATGTAATCACATATAGTGAAGGTACAGATCCATATAGAAGGGTAGTAATAGAATATAAGAAATAAGAAAAATGCTCGGTAAATTTGCCGAGCATTTTTTGTTTTTAGAGATTTTACATAGATTTTACCTAGTCTTAACATTCAGATAATAATTGCTTGTTATTATGTCCTTGTAGAAATACTTATAAAAAATAGTGAAAAAGAGAGTCTAGGAGGAGAAAATGAAGAAGTTTAAATCTATATTATTTACGACTACAATATTAGCAGCTACAGTATTATTTACAGCTTGTGGAAGTTCTAAAAATCAAGCTTCTGATGAAATTCATGTAGTATCAAGGGAAGATGGCTCAGGAACGAGAGAAGCTTTTTCAGAAATAACTAAGCTTATAAGTAAAGATGCTTCTAAGAAGAAAGATAATACAGTGAAAGATGCTATCGTACAAAATTCTACAGAGGCAGTTATGTCAACAGTGGCAAGGGATAAAGATGCAATAGGTTATATATCTTTGGGATCTTTAAATAATAAGGTAAAGGATTTAGAAATTAATGGAGTAAAGGCAAATGCCCAAAATATAAAGTCGGGTAAGTATACTCTAGCAAGACCCTTTATTTTAGTTTATAAGGACAAGCTTAATACATTGTCCAAAGACTTTTTAAATTATATAGAATCTGTTCAAGGTCAAGAAATAGTTTCAAAAAATGGATATATAGCATTTGAAGGAAAAGAAAATTATAAAGCCAGTAAAATGAAGGGACATATAGCAATAGCTGGCTCAACAAGTATCACCCCTTTAATGGAAAAAATAATAGAGGCTTATGAAAAAATTAATCCTCAAGTAACAATAGATATACAGTCAAATGGTTCAAGTGCTGGAATAAATGACACACTAAACTCAGGGGCAGATATAGGCATGAGTTCAAGAAATTTAAAAAATGATGAAAAATCAAAATTAAAAGAAGTAAAAATAGCTATAGACGGGATCGCTGTGATAGTAAATAAGGATAATAAGTTAAATAATATCAGTCTAGAAGAGTTAAATAATATTTATAGTGGAAAGCTTACAAAATGGAGTCAAGTTAAATAAAAAGGAGGCCAAAGATGAAAAATTATGAAAAGATTATGAAGAAGATATTTATCCTTTCTTCTTTTGTTAGCATAATTTCAATAATAATCATATCGGTCTTTATAATAAGAGGTGGTCTACCCTTTTTAGAAAAATACGGACTCTTTAAATTTTTATTTGGCCAGACTTGGTCTCCTAATAATTCGCCTGCTGAGTATGGTATTTTTCCTATGATAGTCGGAACAATTTATGTAACAGTGGGAGCCTTAATAATAGCTGTTCCACTGGGAATACTTACAGCTGTGTATCTAGCAAGATTTTGTTCTGATAGACTACACAAGATATTATCGCCGATTTTAAAATTAATGGCGGGAATACCATCGATAGTGTATGGATTTTTTGCACTAAATTTAATAACACCAATAGTAAGGGATATAAAGGGAGATGGTTTAAGTATACTGACAGCTTCGATATTATTAGCTATTATGGTATTGCCTACTATAATTACTCTTTCAGAGGCAAGCATAAGGACTCTACCCCAATCGTATTACGAAGGAAGTAGGGCCTTGGGGGCAAATGATGAAGAAAGTGTATTTAAGATAATTTTACCTGCTGCTAAAAACGGGATAATGGCTTCAATAATACTTTCTATGGGAAGAGCCATAGGTGAAACAATGGCAGTATTAAGAGTGTGTGGTAATCAACCTAGAATAGCTCATTCAATCTTTGATGGAACAAGGACACTTACTACTAATATAGCTATGGAAATGTCTTATGCTGAGGGAATGCATAGAGAAGCCCTAATAGCAACAGCTTTAATTCTTTTTATCTTTATACTTATAATAAATTCTATTTTTATGATGTTAAAAAGAGGTGATAGAAATTGTTAAAAAAGGGAAATTTAAAAACAGTACTGGGAGATAAAGATATATCTGAAGGGTGTTTACAAGTATATCAAGTAAATAAAAGAGATAAAAAATTAAAATTTACTAACTTGAGTTTGAGAAAAATAAACTTAAGAAAAAATTTGAGTAAATTAGCAGCTATAATTAGCTTTGCAACATTTTTAATTATAGTTTTTTATATATTAATTAAGGGAGTAGTAAATTTAAATCCAAGTTTATTTGAGATGAAATATACTACAGAAAATGTATCTATGATGCCAGCAATAATAACTACCCTATACTTGGTAGTACTGGGACTTTTATTATCTGTTCCTGTAGGACTTTTTACGGCAATTTTTATGGCAGAGTATCTTGATTTGGAAAATAGATTTGTAAAGATTATAAGACTTGCAACAGATACACTTTCTGCTATACCGTCAATAGTTTATGGCTTATTTGGAATGTTGTTTTTCGTATACTTTTTAAATTTGAAAAACAGTATTTTGTCGGGGGCATTAACAGTAAGTATAATGGTTTTACCAGTGATAATAAGATCTTCAGAAGAGGCTTTTTTAAATATATCTAAAGATTACAGGCTGGCATCTTATGCACTGGGGGCAGGAAAGATAAGGACAGTATTTAAGGTCTTACTTCCAGTAGCCCTACCTTCTATTCTTTCAGGAGTGATACTTTCTATGGGAAGAATAATAGGTGAGTCAGCGGCCTTGATTTATACAATGGGAAGCTCTAGTAATCTTCCACATTCAATATTTCAACCAGGAAGAAGTTTAGCTGTTCATATGTATATATTGTCTGGTGAAGGGCTTTATCTAGATCAAGCATTTGCAACAGCAGTAGTGATATTATTTATAGTATTGGTATTAAACGCTATTACTACATTTTTAGCAAATAAAATAGCGAACAAAAGCCTAGGTTTAAAATAAATATAAATTTGTTGGAAGGTGGAGAGTTTACTATGAAATTTGAAGTAAAAAATATGAACCTTTATTATGGAAATTTCCATGCATTAAAAGATGTTAATCTTGGAATTAAGGAAAAAGAAATTACCGCCTTTATAGGTCCATCAGGGTGTGGAAAATCAAGTTTATTAAAAAGCTTAAATAGAATGAATGATTTGGTAAGAGAGTGCAAAATAGAAGGGAAGTTACTTTTAGACGGTCAAGATATATATTCAGCAGACTTAGATATAAATACTTTAAGAAAAAGAGTAGGAATGGTATTTCAACAGCCTAATCCCTTTGCAATGAGCATTTACAATAATATAGTATATGGTCCTAAAACGCATGGAATAAAAAAGAAGGCAGATTTAGATGAGATAGTGGAAAGAACACTAAGAGATGCTGCGGTATGGGATGATTTAAAAGACAAGCTTCATAAATCAGCGCTAAGTCTCTCAGGTGGACAGCAACAAAGATTGTGTATAGCAAGGGCCTTGTCGGTAAATCCAGAGGTAATCTTGATGGACGAACCTACATCAGCTCTAGATCCAATCTCTACAGCAAAAATTGAGGATTTGTGTTTAGAATTAAAAAAGAAATACACAATAGTAATGGTTACACATAATATGCAGCAGGCTTTAAGAATATCGGATAAAACGGCCTTTTTTCTACATGGTGAGATTGTAGAATATAATGACACTAAAAAATTATTTTCCAGCCCAGAAAATAAAAAAACGGAAAATTATATAAGAGGTAGATTTGGTTAAAAAGCTAGAAAGAAAGTATTTTAAAAGCCTTGATTTTGAGGGGGTTCTAATAGAAAGAAAGAAGGAGTGGCAAAATTGTCACTCCCGTCTATATTTATAAAAAAGATATTTATAGCTTTGAACTTCCCGCAAATAAAGTTACGGGCTTTTTTAGTAAATTGATTAATCTTCTTTTTCTATTAATTCACAAAGTTTTTCAAAGATAAAGTCTTTTATAGGCATATCTTCAAACATTGCATTATCATTAGCATCAAAATATATCTTAAAGAAGTTTAAGACAAGTTGACCGTCTACTATATAGTATGGATCTATATGAAGAGGTGCTATATGAACAATTATTTTTTCCTGCTTAATATCAGGGTATTTTTCATTAAGCTTTTCAACCATATCATCAACATTCATAACTTTTATCGGTTGTGCCATTTTTGATGCAAGAGATACGTCATCTGCAATCCACATATTTTTGCTCCAGAACCTTTTTTCTGGTTTAGTAGCTGCAGAAAGAAGTTCCTTATTCTGTATAGAACTTAAAACTTTTCTTATAGATTCTGCTGAAAATTCAGGACTTTGAACTAATTTCATAGCATCCATAGCTGCTACGTCTACAAAGAAACTTTCGGCTACCTTTTCTCTATCAGCTACACTACTCCAGTAGTAAAGCATAGATTCTACTACTTCTAAATTTAAAACAATATTTTTTAACATGTAATAAATCCTCCCAATAAATATTTAGAGTTTTTTGTAATATTTTTAAAAAAATTAAAAAAACTCTAGAAAATGTTTTCTCATAATCATTATAGTATATTTTCAAAAGAATATATAGGGGGTAAAGAAAGAAAATTTTTTTGTTTGCTAATAAATTAAAAAACACTTGTCTTTTTGTGATATAATTAAATACTGGATTTATTGAAAATAAAGAGAAAAAAAGATTTAGGATAAAGAAAAAATAATAAAGATAAAGTAATAAATAAGATTAGGGGGAAGACGAAAGTTGTTTATAGATGATACAATAGCAGCCATTGCCACAGCTCCTGGTGAGGGTGGTATAGGAATTATAAGGTTAAGTGGTTGTCATGCACTAGATATAGCAGAAAAAATCTTTAGACCCTTTTATAGAGAGTCTATCAAAGATTATGCGAATAGATCACTTATATATGGAAATATAGTAGATGGTGATGAAGTAATAGATGAGGTTTTGTTGGCATATATGAAGGGGCCACATTCATATACAGCAGAAGATGTAGTAGAGATAAATTGCCATGGGGGCTTTATTTCAGTGAAAAAAATATTAGAATTGTGTTTTAAAAAGGGTGCTAGAATGGCTGAGGCAGGAGAATTTACCAAGAGGGCATTTTTAAATGGTAGAATAGACCTTTCACAGGCAGAAGCTATAATAGATATTATAAATGCAAAAACGGATAAATCTCATGAACTAGCTCAAGAGCAGTTGGAAGGAAATCTTTCAAAAAAAATAAGGGGCTTGAGAGATAAAATAAGAGAAATTTTGGCTCAGGTTGAAGTAGCAATAGACTATCCTGAAGAGGATATAGAATTTATAACATATAAGCAATTGATAGACAAGACTGAAGCTGTAAAGTCTGAAATAGTAAATATGTACAAGACTGCGGATACAGGCAAAATTTTAAGAGAGGGTCTAAAGACTGCCATATTAGGTAAACCTAATGTAGGTAAGTCTTCTTTGATGAATTCAATTTTAGGTGAAAATAGGGCCATAGTTACAGATATTCCAGGTACTACAAGAGATGTAATAGAGGAATTTGTAAATATAAAGGGGATAGCTCTTAAAATAGTAGATACTGCAGGTATTAGGCAAACAGATGATCTAGTAGAAAAAATAGGTGTTGAAAAATCCCTAAAACATATGAAATCATCAGATTTAACCTTGGTAGTTTTAGACACTTCAAGAGAATTAGAAGATGAGGATATTGAAATACTTGAAAATATAGATAGGAAAAAATCTCTAGTTCTTTTAAATAAGATAGATTTAGAATTAAAATTAGACCTAGAAAGGCTAAAAGACTATGTAGATAGCGACAATATAATCAATATATCTGCCTTGAAAAGTCAGGGAATAGACTTGCTACATGACAAAATCGAGGAAATGGTATTTAGTGGAGAAATATCAAATACAGATGAAGTAATGATTAGTAATTCTAGACATAAAGATGCAATCTATAAGGCTATGAATTCATTAGAAGATGCTGTAAGGGCGCTTTCTGATAAGATGCCATATGATTTTATAGAAGTGGATTTAAGAGATGCTTGGGAGGTTTTAGGCCAGATAAATGGAGATACAGTAAATGAAGATCTATTAGATACTATCTTCTCTAATTTCTGTATAGGAAAATAAGAAAAAGATATAGAGAAAAAATGAAATTTTATAAATATACTAAAAGCCCTAGCCTTGAAAGTATATAAAAATAAGATAGGCTATCTAGAAAATTAGAAGGCTTTTAAGATTAAGTATGTCTAATAAATAAAAGGCTGGCATACAAATAGATAAGCTGAAAAAAAGAAAATAAATTTGACAAATAGAAAGGAATAAAATGGATAGATTTGAAGCGGGAAATTATGACATAATCGTAGTTGGAGCTGGTCATGCAGGTTGTGAAGCAGCCCTAGCATCGGCGAGAATGGGAATGAAGACACTAATGATCACTCTTTCTTTAGATTCAATAGCAGCCCTAGCCTGTAACCCCTCAATAGGTGGAACTGGAAAGGGTCAGCTAGTAAGAGAAATAGATGCACTAGGTGGTGAAATGGGACTAAATATAGATAAGACATTTATACAAAGTAGAATGTTAAATACAGCTAAAGGACCAGCTGTACATTCTTTAAGAGCTCAAGCAGATAAGACTAGGTATCATGAAGAGATGAAAAAGATTTTAGAAGATGAGCCAAACATAGAGATAGTTATGGATGAAGTTGTAGATATATTAAGTGAAGGAAATGTTGTTAAAGGAGTAGTTACAAAACTAGGATGTAAATACAATGCCAAAGCAGTTATATTAGCAACAGGGGTTTACTTAAATTCTAAAATATATATGGGAGAAGTATCTTTTAATGAAGGTCCTAATGCATTAGG